>ERZ1034949.769-NODE-769-length-18372-cov-38.947972_pt1 | contig 18372 bp, 20 predicted proteins | sample MGYA00520590_ERZ1034949 | MGnify/ENA primary metagenome ERZ1034949 (study PRJEB33766, sample SAMN09781752) | gut metagenome | biome: gut microbiome | host: Homo sapiens | place: Madagascar | study: EMG produced TPA metagenomics assembly of the PRJNA485056 data...
ACCTATATAACACCATTTTTTATACCAGATTTTGATTCGGATTTTGAACACCCTAGGCGTTGGGGCAAACAAAGTTGTTTTTTAAGATAGAATTGGTTAAACGAATCATGAATATTCTTATAATATTGCTGTTCATTTATTTATTCCAAATTTATGGTCTTGCCTATTCTTTTATATTGAATAGCTTTATAGGTTGGTTTGTAAACAGCTATGCTTTATATTTTTTTTCAAAGATTTCGTTTAAAGAGCAGTTCCTTTCGTCTGTCAAATATTTTTCTGTTTGCTTAGTGCTATATGCATTAATAAAGATATTTTTGTCAAGTCACTTGGAAATATCCTATTGGTGGATAGTAAGTGCGGGAGCTATATTTGTAATCGTCTATTTAGGAATTTTCATATTCATAAAGGATAAGAATATTAATTACGTGAAGAATATCATCAAAAGAAAACGAATGTCATTATGATACACAACTTAACGAAAACAGTCAATTTTTTCTATTTGCTAGTTTTCCTTATATTGGCACACCAAGCCAATTTTTATCTGATTACACATTTTGACGGAACTGGTTATGGAGTGACTGTATTATCAGCGATAGCCATTCTGATGTTTGTCCGAAGCCATAAACTATATACTTTTAAGCCGCCTGTTATTGCGTGGGCAATACTGATGTTTTATCATTTGCTAAATTGCTATTTTAGAGGAATTATGAATCCTGAATATAGTATATTTACAATAACAGTCAGAAATTTGGCTTTGCTTGTTTGCCTACCATTCTTATATACACTGAATCCGAAGAAAACGATATATGTCGTTTTAGTAGCATTTCTTTATAATTTGGTTGCTACCTATTTGACTGGCTCAACAGGGGAATATGACGGACGATTAACAGGTATATACTATACAACGCAATTAGGACAGATGGCTGGATTGGCTTGTTGCTTGACTTCTGTATTGATTGAAATGCAAAAAAAGAAATGGTATTATTTCTTGTATATTGTTCCTATTGGCATTATGTTGTTGGCTGGTTCAAGAAATGGTTTGCTTGTCGTTGCATTTGCTTTAGTTATGCTTTTAACTAAATATATCAGTAAAGGAAACATAATGCAAATGATGTTTTTTATTGCAGCCTTGTTCTTTGGATACAACTATCTGCAGACTACAGAAATCTACGATAGACTCATAACCGTGTCTTCTGAGTTTGACACTTTACAGACAGGAACAATATGGGATAAAATTTTAGGAGACAGAATTTACTATTATGTCGTGGGATTTCAAAATTTCCTTGATAATCCCTCATTTGGTATAGGTTTGTTAAATTTCCAAGACTATAATAGGTACAGGTATCCTCTGCATACAGAGCCTATAACACACTTGGCTGAAGGTGGAATAATAGGTTTTGCGCTTTATCTTATATTCTTAGGTTGTTATATCAGCAAGTTTGCTAAGTATTGCACATTTAAAAGTGTTCGACTTAATCAGATGTTGGTGATGTTTATCTGTATTTTTGTCGTAGGCTTGACTGCAAGAATTTTTCATTATGAATTTTTCTTTGCAATATATGGTATTATTGGTGGAGAAATATTATTAAAAAAACAAAATATAATAATCAAAAAATGAAAGTAGCAATTTTTTTGCCTAAAGGTGTTTATGGAGGTGGAGAACGTGTATTGATAACTCTCATGCGTGAATTCTCCAAACGAAAAATAGATATCGTAGGCTATACTCGATGCAAGACAATAGATAAGTCTATAGTTCCTTGCAAAATGATAGTTTTAGATAATGAAAAATCTAAACTAAAGCAAGTTCTTGATTTAACAAGCAGTTTGAAGCAAGAAAATGTAGGAAAAGTCATAGTTTTTGGCTTGGATACAATATTTTTTATTGCCACACGACTTGCAAAAGTTGATTATCTGTATTCTCTGCGTGTAGATCCACTTCAGGTGGATTTTAAAAAGCTTACATATAAGTATGTATTAAATAAATGTGAACACATTGTATTTCAAACGAAGCATGTGCAAAGTTACTTCCCAAAATCTATACAAGAAAAGAGTTGTGTTATTCCCAACCCTATTTTGGATGATGACTTACCAGAAGTATCTGACTGTCGCAAAAAGAAAATTGTATTAGTAGGTAGATTGTCGCAAGAAAAGAATATCGAAATGGCAATACGTGCTTTTTCTCAAACAAAGCATGATGGTTATTCTTTTCATATTTACGGCACTGGTCCTTTGTTGACAAAACTTCAAGAACTAGTAAAACAATTGAACCTTGAAAAAGAAGTTGTATTTGAAGGGCAAGTTGTTCATGTTGTTGATTACATAAGAGACGCAGAGATTTTCCTGTTAACATCTAATTTTGAGGGAATGCCAAATGCTTTGATTGAGGGATTAGCTATGGGGCTTGCTTGCATCTCGACGGATTTTCCTTCTGGGGCTGCACCTGAACTTATCGAAGATGGGCAGAGTGGATTTGTCGTGCCAATGAATGATGTAAATGCTTTGGCTAAAAGAATGCAAATATTAATAAGTGATGATGCCTTACGCCACAGGATGCAGAAAAAGTCTGTAGAAATAAGACAGAGATTAGCATTAGACAAAATTATAAGTCAATGGGTTAAATTCTATAGTATTGATGATAATTATATAAGACAATGAAATTCTATATAAGAAAGGTTTTCGAGCATTTATATCTATTGTTATACAGTAGAATTTCCATCTTTTATAAAAGATTAAAGTTCACATTTTGGAATGTGAAATATGGTAAGAATGTGAGAATTATAGGTCCAATGCGTCTTAGAATGACAAAAGATTCTGAGATTACTATTGGAGATAATTTTACAGCTTATTCTGGTTATAAATCTACAATAGATTCGGGACATAAAAATTTCTTGGCTGCAGTTGGAGGCGCTAAGATAATCATACATGATAACGTGGGTATGACCTCTACAAGCATTTACAGCCAAGAGAAAGTTGAAATAGGAAATCATGTTTTGATAGGAGCTGACACTATCATTATGGATAATAACTTTCATTCTTTGGATTATTCAATTCGTGGTACATCTAAAGAAGGTTATCAGCATAAAGGAACCATCAATACAGCACCTGTTGTTATTGGTGACAATGTCTTTATTGGAACTCGTTGCATTATTAATAAGGGTGTCAATATAGGTGAAGGAACTGTTATTGCAGCAGGAAGTGTTGTTGTAAAAGATATTCCTGCTTGGGAAGTATGGGGAGGTAATCCTGCTAAGTTTATAAAAAAAATAAAAAAATGAACAAACCAAAAATTTCGATTATTATTGCTACTTTCAATTCTGAAAAAACAATTGAAAGAGCATTAAACAGTGTGTTGAATCAAAAAATCCAGGATTGGGAATGTATTATTGTTGATGGCGCATCTACTGATGCTACAGTAAATATCGCAAGAAAGTATGCAGAGAACGACCATCGTTTTCGTTATCTGTCAGAACCAGATACAGGTATTTATAATGCATTCAATAAAGGTTGGAAATTAGCTAGTGGTACATGGATCTATTATTTGGGGTCTGATGACGAATTGTTACAAAATGGATTGTATGAATTATTTGCGCAAGCAAAAAATGAAGAGAAAGACCACTTTATATATGGTAACATACAATACCGCAAACCTGATGGCAGCATAATTCTTCATAAGCATTTTACTCATAAAAATTTACCTTGGAAGACGTTTGCTTCTCATCAGGGCTTAGTAACAAGACGTAGTTTAATAGAAAGCTATGGTGGTTATGATGAAGCTCTAAAAATTTTAGCTGATAAAGATTTGATAATAGGTACTTTCATGAAAGGGGGCATCATTTATGAACCAACAGATGCTACTATCGCAATTTTTGCTGCTGGAGGTACAAGTTCTAATTATTATAAGGCATTCAAGGAAGACTTGTATATATGGCATAAGAACCATTCTGGCTTTAAGCACTTTCTTTATATAATACAACATTATCCTCGAATGTGGATGAGATTGAAAATGCAGAAGAAACAAATTTAAGTGAAATGCTATGGGGAAAATTAAAGATTTTGTGCGTTTATTTCTGAGTATCGCAAAGAAAAAAACATATAAAGTTAAGTTAAATGAAGATTTAGTTGAATTACAATATCTACATATCAGATCTGACAACGAATTCTTCTATGGCTATTACGACAGATCTCCAGAGAATCAAGGGAAAATATTATTCCATGAAATGCTATCTGATGAGAAAAGTGTAAGAATAATAGTTGAAAACACAACAAATGGAGAAGAAAAAGTAATCGCTCAAACACCTGCATTCAACTGGCAAATGGGAGCACGTGCTATATGGATAGATGATGACACTGTTTCATATAACGATTTTGATGGTGAAAAGTATGTTTGTAAGTGGTTTTCGCTTTCTAAAAATCATGTTGTAAAGGCGTTTGACAAGCCTCTTCAAGATTATAAAGGTGGAAATTATTATTTAGGTGTCAATTATCAGCGCCTCCGCTCTTATGCAAAAGAATATGCATATTATTGTCTTCCAGAAATGACGAAGTCTGAATATGATGATTATGAGCATGATGGTATATGGAAAGTTGATGTAAATACAGGGGAGATAAATCTTCTTTTATCTATTGCTGAAATATTGAAATTCGAGCATATAGATAGATTTGATAAAGGAAAGCATTTCTTGAATCATATCATGATGTCTCCTAATGGTAGTTCTTTTATCTTTATTCATCGTTATTATGTGAATGGAGTTCGTTATGACCGGTTAATGTTTTATGATTTTAAGCAATTGAAGGTCTTGATGAATGAACGCATACAAAGCCATTATTGTTGGTTGGATGATACAAATGTTTTTGGATATGGAGAGTATGAAGGTAAGAGAAGCTTCAATGCTATCAATGTCAAAACAGGAGTTGTAACCAAACATGAGAAGTTAACAGCTAAACATCCACGTGACGGACATCCTACAGTTTGTGAAGGTTGGATTGTAATTGATGATTATCCTGATTTGAGCCGTATGCAGCCTTTGATAGCATATAATTATAAAACTGAAGAGATAATATGGCTTGGAGAATTCTTTCATGATCTTAAGCATAAAGATTACACAAGATGCGATCTTCATCCACGTTTTTCAGAAGATGGAAGAAGCATTTTTATTGACACGATCTATTCTGGGAAACGCGAACTTGTCATGTTAAATGTTAAGCTTTAAATGATGGATAAATATAATTATTCAATAACTATAACTCATTACAATAGTCCAGACTTGTTATCTCGTATGTTGAAATCAATTCCAGAGCGTGATGATATCCAGGTTATTGTAGTAGATGATGCGAGTACAGAAGAAAATAAGAAGAAAATATCCAAGTTATCTCACCGAAACCTGGAATTGATTTTTACTCCTGAAAATCATGGTGCCGGCTACGAGAGAAATGTGGGATTTTCTTATGTAAAAGGCAAGTGGTTAATTGCATGTGATTGTGACGACTTGTTTGCTAAAAATGCTTTTGATGTCTTGGACCGATACATTGATTCAAGTTATGATTATATCTGCTATTGTGTAACTTGTTTAGATGAAAAACTTAACCCAAAAGGACATAAGCTTAAAGCGGATATCGCTGTTCGCAATTATATAGCAGATAAAAGTAATAAAAAACATATTAAGTATTTTAAGTTCCATAATGGGGAACCATGGAACAAAATGATTTCAGTTAAGTTTCTTCGTGAAAATCATATTCATTGGGAAAATTGCAGAATCAATGTTGATGTCCTTTTTAGTTATCAATTAGTGCTTAAAGCAAAGAAATATCTTGCCATACCTGATGAATTGTATCATTTTGTAGGTGATAGTAATAGTATTACAAGAAAAAAACGTTCGATAGAACGAGAATTTGGATTTTACCTTGCAGCTCAAAAGCGCAATGGATTCTTTAAAATCCTAGGATATGGTTATCCTTTTTATCGACCGGATATTTTGTATCTACCATATCTTCTAAAAAAACGAGGGGTGAAAGATACAATAGAGTTTTATAAGTATCGTAAATTGCATTGGAATGAAGTTCTTGAAGCTCGTAAAAAGTTTGTCCCTTACCTTGACGGGATTGATTTAAATCATATTTTAGATTAAACAGAATTTATGATTACAATTCAAAATAAAAAGGATTGCTGTGGTTGTTGGGCATGTGAGAATATTTGTCAAAAGCAATGTATTTCAATGCTTGAAGATGAAGAAGGTTTCCTTTATCCTCATGTTGATGTAGAACATTGTATAGACTGCCATTTATGTGAAAAAGTATGTCCTGTTGCCAATGTAGAACCTGAAAAGAAGAAAGAACAACATGGCTTTCTTTTGCAAATAAAGGATGAAGCCATTCGCAAGGAAAGTACATCTGGTGGCTCTTTTACGGCGATTGCTTCATGGGTGATTAATCAAGGTGGTATCGTTTATGGGGCGGCTGTAGATTATTCAGACTATAAGGTCAAGCATTCTGCCGCAACTTCTTTAGATGAGTTAGGTAAGTTTCGCAACAGTAAATATGTACAGAGTGAAATAGGAGATACTTTCAAGGAAATCAAGAAACACCTACAGGAAGGAAAATGGGTGGCTATGAGCGGTACACCATGCCAGATTGAAGGTTTAGTTCATTACTTACGCAAGTCATACGATAAACTTCTTTTGATTGATGTTGTGTGTTACGGTATTCCTAGTCCTGGTATCTTAGCGGATTACTTAACCTACATGCATAGTAAGATTGGTGGTAAGTTTAATAAAATTCTCTTCAGAGAAAAGAGATTATGCTATAACTATACATCATTTTCTCTTTTCAATGAAAAGCCGGAACTAGATTATCACAAAGGTGTAGAAAGTGACCAGTTTATGCGTTCTTTCTTTAGTGATATAAATGTTCGTCCTTCTTGTTATGATTGCAGGTTTAAGAAACGCTATCGTGTTTCGGACTTTACGATTTGGGATTGCTATGATGTCAAGATGTTTTCGAAGAACTTTGATGATAATGGTACTAATCGCATCTTGGTTCATACCGGTAAAGGTATGAGGATTTTGGAGGCTATTAAGGATTCTGTCAGATTGGAAGAATATAAGAATCTGGATTATTTTATTGCTGATGAAATTGCAATGGTTAAATCTGTTCCTATGAATTCAAAGCGAGCAGATTTCTTTAAGGACTACCAAACTATGGAATTTGGTGCATTCATCAATAAATGGTTTCCTACTACATTCAAAGTCCGTCTCAATTCTTTCTTGCGCAAAACTGCTTTCAGATTGGGAATTTATAATGAATCCAAAAGATTCGTGAAGAAAATATTAGGTAAGAATTAAAAAGATAGATATGAAAGTTGCATTAGCGATTAATTATGACTACCATGATTATGGTGGTATGTTACAAGCGTTTGCTACCCAAAGATTTCTTATGAAAAATGGCATTGATTCTGATGCTATCAACTTCGATAATTTGAAGGGTGATATCAACAAACGCAAATGGCGTTACTTTTTGAGCAATATCTTCGATCTTTCTATCGTGAAAGAAAAGAGCAAGCTGATAGAAAAGAAACTCAAGCAGAAATCGAATGAGAAGTTGAAGTCTGGTATGGCGGAAAGAGATGCTGCATTTGATGAGTTCTGCAAGAGCCATTTCAAGGTAAGTAGAGCTTTTGAATCATGGGAGGATATGGCTAAGGCTAGTAGAAATGAATATGATGCCGTTGTTGTAGGAAGTGATCAGTTATGGTTGCCTTCTAATATAATGGCTGATTATTATACCTTGAACTGGGTTCCGCAAGATGTTAAAAAAATAGCTTATGCTACTAGTTTTGGCATCGGAAGTATTCCTGCAAAATATTCAAAGATATATAGTCATTACCTGAAGCGTATTAATTATCTGAGTGCTCGTGAAACATCAGGACAGGATATTATTAAAAAGCTTGCAGGAAGAGACGTACAGTTGGTAAACGACCCTGCGTTGTTGTTGGATGCGGATGGTTGGAACGAAGTAATTAGCAACGAACCTTTGATAAAGGAAAAATATGTGTTTTGTTACTTCATGGGTAATAATCCGGAACAAAGAGGTTTTGTAAGAAGACTTGCAAATGAAAAAGGATTAAAGGTTGTCGCCTTGCTGCATCTGGATCAATACATTGCCACTGATGAGTATTATGTTGATATGGCTCCTTGGCATGTTTCACCTGCTGATTTCGTGAATTTGGTCAAGAATGCAGAATGTGTATGTACGGATTCCTTCCATGGTACAGTATTCAGCATTATTTATTCCCGTCCTTTCTTTACGTTCAAGCGTTTCAATAAAAAGGCTTCTCTTTCTACGAATACTCGAATCACATCCTTGCTTACCCGATTGGAGTTGATGGATAGATTGGTTTTGGATATGAATAGTAAGCAGACTTTTGATATAGACTGGAATAAGATACAGAGTGGAGTTTCTGAATTTAGAAAAGCTTCGAGTGAATATTTACTCAATGCCATTCGTGCATAGAGAATAATCAAAAAACAATTATGATTAAAGTAGCAGTTATAGGTGGCCCTATCTTGTCTGGCGGTAAGAAGAATCTCATTATGGAGTACTTCCGCCATATAGATAAGACCCAAGTGCAGATGGACATCGTATGCAACGATGACTCTAATGCCATTCCACAGGAGGAGATTGAAGCATTGGGCGGTCGTGTGTTTATCGTGCCGTCTTTCAAAAAACTTAAGGGGCATACTGATGCCTTGTATGAACTCTTCAAGAAAGAAAAGTATGATGTGGTTCATGCTTACAACAGTATGATGAATTTCTTCCCAATGTATGCAGCCAAGAAAGCTGGCGTAAAGGTTCGTATCTCTGAGTCTTTATCAATGGCAGCTCCTGGTGAGTGGAAGACATACGTAAAGTATATGCTTCGTCCGCTTTCTCATCTCTATGCCACTCATTATATGGCATGCGGTGAGGATTGTGGTATCTTCCAGTTCGGAAAGAAGGCATTTGATGAAGGAAAGATTGCAATTTTCAAAACGGCTATCAATACTGAATTTAATTCTTATCAGCCAGAACTTCGTAACGAGACCCGAAAGAAGTTTGGTTGGGAAGATAAGGTGGTATATGGCTTTATCGGAAGATTTGAGCATCAGAAGAATCCTCTGTTCCTGATAGATGTGATGAGTGAAATCTATAAGCGTCAGAAAAAAGCCCAGTTTGTTATCATTGGTGCTGGTGTTTTAGAGGAGAAGATGAAAGAGCGTATCAAGGAAACTGGTATTGAACCTGCTATGTCCTGGCTTGGAAGAAGAGAAGATATCCAGCAGTTCTATAATGCTTTCGATGCCTTCCTTTTGCCTTCCCGCTATGAAGGATTGCCTGTTGTGGGATTGGAAAGCCAAAGTTGTGGTTTGCCTATGTTCTTTTCAACGGCTGTAACTCCAGAAGCTAGTGCTTGTGAACTGGGACATTTCATCAACTTGGATGATGGTGCAGCAGCGTGGGCTGAGAAGATTATCCCTGTTGTTGAGAAGAATATTCCTGTTCGCAGAAGTCATGCCAAGGAAGTGGCTGATGCAGGATTTGATTCAAAGACTGAAGCCGAAAAGATGCTTCAATATTACTTGAATGCATTGAAGGGTTAGAGTTCTTTCTGACCGGTTATACGAAAATATATGGAGAGAATAAAGGCAAGAGATTTTGCAAACACATCTTGGATGCGTTCGGATAAGTTCTTCTTTATGTCTTTGTTTTGCTTCATATTCGATAAACGCAATATCTATCAAAATATTGTATTCACGTGCAATTTGTAAATAACATTAAATTTTATAAGTTATGATTCCATTTAATAAACCCTATTTCTCTGGAAGAGAATTGAAGTATTTGGAGGAAGTTTGTCATTCAACAACCATGAGTGGCAATGGTGATTTTACTAAGAAGTGTCATACCTTCTTTGAGCAGAAGTATGGCTTCAAGAAGTGTCTTCTTGCTACATCTGGTACTGATGCCTTGGAGATGTGCGCCATGCTTTGTAACTTGAAGCCTGGCGATGAGGTGATTGTACCTTCTTATACATTCGTATCTACAGCATTGGCATTCCTTCGTGAAGGTGCAAAGGTTGTGTTTGCAGACAGCTCTGCAGAAAACCCTAATATGGAGGTTGAGCAGATTGAGCCATTAATCAATGAAAAGACTAAGGTAATTGCTGTGGTTCACTATGCAGGTGTGGCTTGTGATATGGATGCCATTATGGCTCTTGCGGAAAAGCATAATTTGCTGGTAGTTGAGGATGCTGCTCATTGCATCGATTCATTCTATAAAGGCCGTGCATTGGGAAGCATCGGTCATTTGGGTGCTTTCTCTTTCCATGAGACCAAGAACATCAGTAGTGGTGAAGGTGGTATGTGCGTCATCAATGATGAGCGTTTCATCCGTCGTGCAGAGATTATCTGGGAGAAGGGTACCAACCGTGCCGAGTTCTATCGTGGAATGGTCAACAAGTATGGTTGGGTAGATATGGGTTCTTCATTCTTGCCATCAGAGTTCAATGCGGCATATCTCTGGGCTCAGTTGGAGCAGCTTGATGATATTCAGGGTAAGCGCAAGCATATCTGGAACCGTTATTTCGAGGGCTTGAATGGTAAGATTGGCAATGAAGTGAAGTTGCCTTATATCCCTGAGTATGCCACCAACAATGCTCACATGTTCTATCTGCTCTGTCCAAGTTTGGAGTATCGTACTGCTTTGATGAAGTTCTTGAAGGAGAATGATGTGCAGACCACATTCCACTACCTGCCATTGCATAGCAGCAAGTTCTATGAGAACAAGCATGATGGCCGAGAGTTGCCAAATTGTGACAGATATGGTGATACCTTAGTAAGATTGCCATTGTTCTATGAATTGTCTGATATGGAAATCGACAAGATTGTCAAGCTGATTGTGGAGTTTTGCAATAAGTAAGGATTCAAAAGGTGTAGCGAGGATGTTTGTGCATCCTTGCTGCAATAATGTATTTTTACGAAAGCTTTACGTTAAAATAAAACGAGAAGTTTGGCGGTGTGAGGGGAAAAATGTGTTTTTGCTTCTGAATTCATTTTTTTGAAAAAGAACTTCGGCTGCACTCGGCATAACATTCAAGTAAACTTGATGATTCTGCTCTCATTTGCACGAAGTTTAAACGTTTAAAAGGAGAAGATTATGGCAATAGATATTAAAGTGATACCAACCCTTCGAGGAGATGAAGCTGTTCGCTTTGTAGAAAAAGCAGAGGAAGTTATGAATAGTATTAATCGTGTGGACTTCTCTGCAAAAGTAGCTGAAGCTCGTGCCATTTTGAGAAAGGCAGGCTTTTGATTATGATTTGAAGAAGTTGACTTCAAATGAGAATTAAATGATAAATCCCAATCTGTAAGTTGATTGGCTTACGGATTGGGATGAAAACATGAGCTGAACTTATTTTCTTCCTAAATGTGGAAGTTTATTTCTTTCAGCCACTTCTTTACATCAAAGCAAGGACAGCTTTTGCGAACCCATGGGAGGTCACGATGGCCGATGACTTCGGCATCGGGATAGTCAAGGCAGAGGCTCTTCAGAATCTCTATCATGCTGCGCTTCTGGGCTTCGGTTCGAGTATCGGCAGGATTGCCGTTGGCATCCAAGCCGCCCTCGTAACAGATTCCTATTGAGTGGGCGTTGTAATGCTTGGCATGGGCGCCATTCATCTCCTCAGGACGACATGGATAGATTTCGCCATCCTTGGTGATGTAGTAGTGATAGCCGATGCTCTTTAAGCCACGAGCCTTGTGACAGGCTTCGAGGTCTTCGACCGTGAAATTGCGGTTGGCTCTGCTGGCAGAGCAATGGATAATGATTAAGTCGATTTTTCTCATGATTTTCTTGGGATTGCTACGGATTAATAATTGTTTTCTTTATTTTTGCACACGGATTTCACGGATTTTTTAACTAAAAATTATTTACATTATGTTGCTATATGGAGATTTGACATACAAGATAAGGGGAGCAATCTTTAAGGTCTACAACTATTGGGGACCCGGATTGTTCGAACAGATCTATGAGGAGTCTTTAGTCTGCCAATTACGGAAAGAGGGTTTGAAGGTTGAACAACAAATACCTCTTCCTGTAATCTATGATGGTCAGAAACTTCCATGTGATTATCGGTTGGATTTGCTTGTTGAAGATAAGGTGATAATCGAGTTGAAATCAGTGGAAGAGTTGAAACCTGTGCATTTCAAGCAACTGATGACTTACCTTAAAATCGCCAACAAAAAAGTCGGTATTCTTGTGAACTTTAATGTTGATGACCTGTCAGAAGGAATACATCGTATAGCGATGTAATTCATCCGTGAGATCAGTGCGATCCGTGTGCCATAAAAATAATACTCAGTGTGTCTATCCCTTACAGCTCTGCACGCAGAACGCTGAGGCGATTGCCGTCAAGATGGTGATGACAAACTGAATGACTGTTGACCACTTGGATTTATTCATATTCTTTTGAATTTAATGTTTAATAATAGCACACGGATTCCACGGATTTCACGGATTAGACTAAGTCATAGTCCACTGCACTTTCCCCATACCTGACCAGCTCCGAAGGAGCAAAATCCGTGAGATCCGTGAGATCCGTGTGCAAATAAAAAATAATCATCTGTGTGAAAATGAAAAAGGGCAGGATGAGCAAGTACCCGTTCATGACGGTGTTTCATTGTCGTTTGCTGATGTCAGCCTTGGGTGTCATCGGAATACTCCGGACTGCACCCTGCCCTGTCTTCAGATGGCTATCCCATGTTTTCAGAACCATTATCTCCTGTTCCGGAATCTGTACCGGAGTCGGTTCCTGCATCGGTTCCGGTATCACCACCAGTTGGAGGGGTGTTACCACCGCCTGGAGTGGTGTCTCCAGTCGTACCATCATCGGATGGATTCTTGGAGCTGCTGCTCTTTACTACATCCACACGCTTGATGGTGGTGTCGAGGTTCGAGGTCTTCAGCTCGCCAGTGGCTCTGGCTCGCAGGCGGAGACCTTCGATGTACTTCGCTACCGTCCAATCTTCCTTATTGTCGGCACCTCCCTTTACCTTCAGGCCTAGGGAGAAGATGGCAAGGTCGGGGAACTTCACGTTCTTGCCTGAGAGAAGGAGCTCCTTGACGCAGCCTACCGCATCCGTCAACATGCCTAGAATCGCTCCCTTGCTGTAGGGGGTGTTGTGGCTAGCCATGTGCTCTGCCAACTCTTCGAGACCGATGGTCTCTTCGTTTACTACTCGTGGAAACCACTTGTTGTACGCTTCCTTGATCTTTGCGTTTGTGTTCTGGTATAAAACTACTCGAATCAAATGTTTGAAATTTGGTTATTAACTAAGAGTCATGAGGGGAAAGGGCCTATCCCCCTACTTTCTTCCGAAGGCGCGCTCTCCGGATTCGACTCTGCCTCTGTGTTTCAAAGACAATGCAAAGATACGAAATCCGGAAAGCGCAACTCACGGTTTCTCACGGTTTCTCATGGTTTCTCACGGATTTTCACGGATTCTCTCGGTTTCCTGCGTTTCTTTCTCTTATGGTTCCCCCAAATAAGCGAAAATATACGATACCTGGGTGGGGGTGAAGCTCTTCGCCCACTTGCTGTAACCGGTCTTCAGAAGCTGCTCGTAAAGCGGTTCGCAAAGGATAATCCATCTTCTGAGATGGGCACTTGCCACTTCGGGAGTGGCATCTGGGAAGTAAAGCAGAGCTAGCTCTTGCTTAGTATAACTTATTATCTTCATATTGATTTCGTTTGATAATGATTTTTTTCGAATCACCCCGTCCCTCTTTCCAAAGAGGGCTCCACTTTCTCCCCAAGCCCCTCTTTCTCAGAAAGCGGGGATGTAGCTGGCTCTGCTATAGCGCCGCCAGAGTTTTGGTATCGCAAGCGGAGCCTTTGCCCTAAAGGGCTTGCGATGATTTCTGACGCAACAGAGTAGCGATTGTTTGTGCGGTGTTATACCGCCTTGGTTGGAAAGGGGGGAATGGGTGAGATATGATTCTATCTATGATAGTTTCGATAGCTATCTATGATAGTTACGATGTCTATCTATGGCACTTACGGGGGCTATCTATGGCACTTAGGATGTCTAACTATGGCACTTACGAGTGGCAACGTGGCAACTGGGCAAGCAGTTTCTATCATTACTATTACTCTATTTTAATTGATAAATTGAATTATCTTTTTTCCTGCCTGCGCGTAAGGGTTTATAGAAAAGGGTTGCCACGTTGCCAGGTTGCCACCTCAGAACGGCAGGTCGTCTTCCGTGTCGTCGTTGAGGATGATGCTTTTCTGATAGGCTTGCATCTCTTCCGCAGTGCGCTGGATGACGAGATAGCCACGGATGCCGTGATAACGCACCCGTTGGAAACCAAGCTCATTGAAGGCAAGCCCCACTCTCGTTGGGTTCAGTTTCTGACTGATGCCTGTGCCGATAATCTGAATAGCTCTTGCGGAGGTCATGAACATGCCGTTCTCGCTCTCCATGGGAACACGAAAATATAAGGATACCAATTCCCTTTCGAGATGAGGTGTCTCAAACTGACGGTTATGATGGTTCAACTCCTGGATTTCTTCCTTCGTAAACCAGTACTGGAAGCCGTTCTTGAAAAGGGCAAGCGCTTGGGCATAGATGCCTTCGTAGTGGAAAGGATGGTCTCTTGGCGAGACGATGCTCTCCACCTCGAAGGGCAGCCAGCGGCGGTTGCCGGTAGGGTCAGACAAAAATTGGGTGCTGTTGCCTGTGCCACAGAAGGATGCGATATGTTTGCGGTGCTCATGATAATGGGCGTATGCTGCTCGCTCGTCGATGCTCGGCATGGTGACGGCAGCCTTCAGCTGGTTCAGTTCGGCAGGGCGCATGGTGTCAAGCTCCTCGCAGCAGACGAGGGCGTACTGCGCCAGGGTCAGGATATCGTCCTTCGACATGCGGTTGGCGTTGGTCTTGGTATAGAAATACTGCTTCAGCGGGGGTGGAAGGAGATAGTTGAACCACGTGGTCTTGTACGCTCCCTGCTCACCGATGAGCACGAGGATGACGTTGTTGACCACATCATCGGAGATCCACGATGCCACCATGCCGACGAGCCACTTCTTCAGGTAGAGATGCCACAGCATCTGCTCCTGCTCGCCGCCCTTCACACGGACGGTTTGAGCTAGCTCACGGATATAATCTTTTTCTCCCACGGATGGATGATTCTTTTCTCCCACAGATGGATGATTTTTTTCTCCCACAGATCGCACAGATTTACACAGATTTTGTTGTTGTAAGGCAACAGGCTTGCAAGACTCTGTTTCGTCTGAGCCATTATCTGTGCTTGTCTGTGTTATCTGTGGAAGACTTTTCAGATATTCTTTGAATGGATTGAATACCGGCACATAGTCTGATTCTATGACACGATACATATCCTGGATATTGACACGGGTTATGGTGGACATCTGGCTCCATAAAGAGTTGACTATGCGGTCGTTGACAGGTATGAATCTGTGTGCATCTGTGTTATCTGTGGGAAGTTCGTATTCCACACGAGAAGTTATCTCGTTGAATCGGAGGGATACATGACCATCCAGGAAAGACTTGATTTCCTCGACAGATGCAGTTTTGCTGTCACCTCTGTTGCCGCCTCCTCCCTGTTTTCCGTGAGGAGAAGCGTTGGCGAAGCAGGAGTTGATGACTTGCTCCGTGTCGGGATAGTCCTTTCCGAACTTCTGCATCGCCCATCTGATGGCGACCTTCTTAGAAAATCGGCGTTCGGCAAGCTTGTAGCCGACACGCATCACATATTCGTTATGCCTGCCGCTACGGAACTCGATTTTGGCTTTCGCCAGCTGGGGCGCAATGAGGGTGTCGAAGTACGTCTGGATGCGCTGCATCTGCTTGTCTTCCTTGCTCTGCTTGGCATAGGCTGTTGCTGCGGTGGAGATTTCTTCTGCCGTGAAAGGAACGACCTCGGCTTCAGGTCGGAGAAAGACGTCGGGGTCGTGGGCAAGACCGCTCAGTCGGGTGATGTTCTTGCATTGCATATCCGCCTTGGCTCCCAGAAGTTTCTCGTAATAGGCATTGCCGGCATAAAACGCCTGCTGATAGTATGCCTCGAACTTCTTCACTTCTTCCTCATCCTTGGGAACTCCCGAAAACTCCGGGGCTATCTCATAGGTGAAGATAACACGGAGTCCGTTGCCGCTCATCGTGATGTAGCTCATCAGCGTATGAGGATCGGCAATGATCTTCGCCTTCAGCTCACGAAGAGCATTGGAATTATCTGTGCTATCTGTGGGGAAAACATGGTCGAAGTCCACGAGCGACATACCCGTGAGTTGTCTGATGTTGCTTCTGCCCTTTCCTCCCTCGAAGAGGCAAGCCACGGAAAACAGTTGGCTTTCGTTTTTGAAAGTCTTACTACCGGTCTGGCGATACGACCGGGTGAATACAGCCAACTTCTCATCGGTTCGGATGATGTTGGCGACTCCTTCAAGAAGCCCTGGCAAGGGCAGCTTGCAGGTCATGTCATGGAAAATACTTACGTTCATAATTATCAATCGTTAGTTGTTTGATTTCTACGCGGCAAAGATATAAAAACGATAAAAACTGCCGCCTTAACATGATAAGGCGGATTTTATATTCAAATACAATATTTTTATTTTTTTAATCAAAAAGTTATGCCAAAATCAAATTTCAAGGCGGTTAACCGCCAGTTTGGAGCATTCCTGAGTGCAGAGTTGAAGCATCACTGCATCAAGGTGGAGGCTTTCAGAAAGCATTGCCATTTCGATCGTAGTGCTTTTTCTGATTTGAAAAGGGTATAGGAACCAGTGCCTATCCCCTGGGTTACTATCAGCAAGTATTACTTGCCTTCCGAGAGTTTGTTGACGAAGATGAATTCAAGGAAGTAAAGCGTAGATGGGGAGAGGCGTTGAGCGAGTTTGACGTGATCTAACTATTTATTCGAACTGAGTCTATTGCTCGTCAATAGACATCAGTTCCATTTTCATCAATATTCATTATTTAGGAAAAATGAAAGAATACAAAGACTTGAAAATTGCCGTAGCTGGAACTGGCTACGTGGGACTGAGTATTGCCACTTTGTTGGCACAACATCATCAGGTGACTGCTGTAGATGTGGTACCTGAGAAGGTGGAGAAACTGAATAGCAAGATTTCTCCTATCCAGGACGATTACATCGAGAAGTATTTGTCAGAGAAACCGCTGAATCTGGTGGCAACATTGGATGGCAAGGCAGCTTACAAGGATGCTGACTTTGTGGTGATAGCTGCTCCTACCAATTACGACCCGGTGAAGAACTACTTCGATACTTCGCACGTAGAGGAGGTCATCGATCTGGTTTTGGAGGTGAATCCAGATGCGGTGATGGTCATTAAGAGCACCATCCCGGTAGGTTACACCCGCAACCTCTACTTGAAGTATGCAAAGAAAGGCGTGAAGAAGTTCAACCTCCTCTTCTCTCCGGAGTTCCTTCGTGAGAGCAAGGCACTCTATGACAATCTCTATCCTAGCCGCATCATCGTGGGCTATCCTAAGATTATCGACCGTCCTGAATTTGCTGAGGAGAATGAGGCGATCAAGCGTGTAACGGATGTGGAGATGCTGAAGGAGGCTGCCAAGACTTTTGCGGCTTTGCTGCAGGAGGGTGCCATCAAGGAGAACATCGATACGCTGTTTATGGGTATGAAGGAGGCTGAAGCCGTGAAGCTCTTCGCCAATACTTATCTGGCACTTCGTGTAAGCTACTTCAACGAGTTGGATACCTACGCTGAGATGAAGGGCTTGGATTCAGAGGCAATTATTGACGGCGTGGGCCTGGATCCTCGCATCGGTACTCATTACAACAATCCTAGCTTCGGCTATGGCGGTTACTGTCTGCCTAAGGATACCAAGCAGCTGTTGGCAAACTATGCTGATGTGCCTGAGAACCTGATTGAGGCGATTGTGGAGAGTAACCGTACCCGCAAGGATTACATCGCTGATGCCGTGTTGAGAAAGGCTGGTTATTACAACGATAACAGCAGTTATGATGCCGGTAAGGAGCATGAGTGTGTGATTGGTGTGTATCGTTTGACGATGAAGAGCAACAGCGATAACTTCCGCCAGAGTGCTATCCAGGGCATCATGAAGCGCATCAAGGCAAAGGGCGCCGAGGTGATTATCTATGAGCCTACTCTGGAAGATGGCAGTACCTTCTTCGGCAGTAAGGTGGTGAATGACTTGGAGCAGTTCAAGAAGCAGAGTCAGGCGATTATTGCCAACCGCTATGATGCCTGTCTGGATGATGCCAAGGAGAAGGTTTATACACGTGATATTTTTAGAAGAGACTAAGTTATAGTTT
>ERZ1034949.772-NODE-772-length-18363-cov-45.906216_pt1 | contig 18363 bp, 18 predicted proteins | sample MGYA00520590_ERZ1034949 | MGnify/ENA primary metagenome ERZ1034949 (study PRJEB33766, sample SAMN09781752) | gut metagenome | biome: gut microbiome | host: Homo sapiens | place: Madagascar | study: EMG produced TPA metagenomics assembly of the PRJNA485056 data...
ATAAGTATGGCTTGGCAAGAGGTTTCTCCTATGATGAACTTTCAGAGGAAGAGAAGCGAGGACGCAAGCATAAGAATAAGGTGGTGCTTGAAGCTGAACGTCAGGCGAAAGTCGCTCTTGACAAAGTGGAGAAATATGCTGTACTTGCCACGATAGACAAGAAGGAACTGACTATTCCCTTTCTCAACATCAAGGCTCCAGTTCAAGAAGCGATGAATGCCGTAAAGAAAGAACTTGCCATTCCTATTCCTGCACTTATAGGACAAAAGACATGGCGTGAGGAGCGTGTGACTAATATCAACGTGGCAATTAAAGCCCTTGTAGCAGCCATCAATGCAGAACGTGACAAGCAGAATGAAGATGTACGCAAGTCTGTCAACAAGACATACACTTACTATATGCAGAACCTCAATAAGCAGATAGAGGAGAACAAGTCGCTTCGTGCCGAGAATGATGCGCTAAAGACTGAAAACAACAAAGTCAAACAACGCATCTCTCAACTTGACGAGAAGGCTGTGGAGCGAGTGACAACTCAACTTGTCTATGCGAAGGAAGAACTCGCCAGTGTCAAAAGTTATAATACTACACTTATGGAAATGTACAATGATTTGAAGGCTCGTTGGAATGCCATTTGGCAAGAGCCTGAAATGACTGACGCATGGAGACGAGTGGAAGCACGTAAGGAAAAAGATGCAGAAGAAAAGGTCCGGCAAGAAGCCGAAGCCAAACGTGAAAGCATGGCTCGGCAAAATAGATACATAGGAGTGCTTGACAAGTTCATCCAGGAGGGACATGAAGCTTTATCATCCTTTGCAAAAACAGATAGGGTCAACTTCAACGAGAAAGAATCGGCTTCCATATACTATGGTATTATGGCATCTGCTGTAAAGCATAATATTGGATTGGACTCTAAACCCTGTATAGATTCGGCAGCAAAGAGGTTCTTGTCTGATATGTCTTGGCATGGTTTTACAGACTTCAAGCAGGAATGTGTCACCAGTTGGACAAAACTCTTCGCCACGAATGAAGTTCAATTCACAGACAAAGCCATTGACAACTTCCTTGCTTTTGTTGACCACATGTCATGCAGTGCAGACACATACGTTTCGCTCGGTGGCTCAAATGGTTGTGCCGACCAGTTGACGAATTGGGACGGAACACCCAAAAAAGGCTTGGAAACAATTTCAAAGAAGAGAGGATTTTGTCATTCAATTTAATGATATTTGTATCTTTAATTCTCGTTTTATGCCCAATATTGTGTTTATATGAACTTTGTGCAATACAATCCGAATTTATCGTAAGGTTTCTATTCCTGATTCTCCGTAACTTTGCAGCGGAAAATAAAATCAAGAATATGACAATGAAGAAAATTTCACAAGAGAATAAGCGACAATGGCTGTTCATGCTCATTCTGAGCGGACAGATGGGTTGCACCACACTTTCCACCGACATCTACCTGCCAGCCATGCCGGCTATGGAGAAGGCGTTAGGCGGAAATGTGGAGTTTACCATCACAGGATTTCTTATCGGTTTTGCCATCGCACAACTGATATGGGGACCTATCAGCGACCGCATTGGCAGGAAAAAGCCGTTGTATATGGGGATGGCTATATTTACAATAGGTTCTATAGGATGCGCCATGTCCGACTCCATCACAGAGATTGTTATATGGCGAGTGTTTCAGGCTACGGGTGCCTGCATCGGTCCGATGCTCTCGCGTTCGATGGTACGCGATTTGTACAATCGCACGGAGGCTGCAAGAATGTTATCGGCACTGATGACCATCCTTGCACTTGCTCCTATCATAGCCCCTCTTGCCGGAGGCTTCTTGCAGGACATTTGGTCGTGGAGGGCCATATTTTGGCTGATGACGGCTCTGAGTGCCATACTTTTCGTAGCAGTATTCTTCTTGCCCGAAACTCTACCTAAAGAAAAAAGAGCCAACGATTCCATCAAGCGCGAATTAATGTGCTATCTGCGTCTTGTCAAAAACAAGCCTTACATGGCATATACATTGAGCGTGGCTTTCTTTTATGTTGCCATCTATGCCTTTATAGCAGGTTCGCCGTTTGTCTATATCTCTTATTTTCATGTGGATGCAAGATATTACGGACTGCTCTTCGGAATGAACATGATAGGTGTGTCGAGCATAGGACTTTTCAACAGAAAAATGGTTACTCATTATTCACTTGACAAGCTCCTGCTGCTGTCCACCTCTACAGCCATCATCGGCGGCATAGGACTATTCCTGTCTGCCTCCACGGGTTGGGGTGGCATATTTGGCATTATCGGCTTCGTATTCATCATCTTCAGCATGAACGGCATTATCGCATCATGCACCAATGCGGCTGCGCTTGATGCCGTCCCTGCCACTATGGTTGGTTCGGCGGCGGCATTCATGGGGGCCTTGCAGTATGGCAGCGGCATCATTTCTTCATTGCTATTGGCTTCATTCTCTACAGGCACCCCCTTCACAATGTCATGGATTATGTTGCTCTTCGTAGCTTTAAGTTTCGTAGCCATCATACTAAATGTAAAAAACAAAATCATAACAGTCATAACAAAAACGATTATTGCAAAATGAAAAAGTTATTTATTGCAGCCGTTACGCTGCTTTTCGCCTGTGCAGGATTTGCACAGAACAATACAGGCAATGCCCCGCTTGTCATTAAAGAACAAGGTAGTTTCTTGGCTGGCGGAACCGTCACCAAGAGCGAAGGAGTATATGATACTCACGACCAGACCAATCCGCAGGGGCAGACCTTGCATGGCGACCACGCATACGTATCTTACCAGATACCTGCAGTTTCAAATCCCACCCCGATGGTCTTTTTGCATGGAGCAGGACAATCGGGCAAGACATGGGAAACTACGCCCGATGGCAGGGAAGGTTTCGGGACCATCTTTCTGCGCCGCGGCTTCAGTACTTACATCGTAGATCAGCCCCGACGTGGACGAGCAGGAAATTCCACCGTTTCGGCTTCCATCACTGCCAAGCCTCAGGACCAGTATTGGTTTGAGAATTTCAGAATGGGACATTGGCCCAATCTTTTCGCAGGCAGTCAGTTTCCTGACGATTCTGCCAGCTTGGAGCAGTTCTTCCGTCAGATTACTCCCAATACGGGCGATTATGACCCAGAAGTGATTGCCAATGCAGTTGCTGCCGTGTTCGAGAAATCGGGCGATGGAATCCTTGTCACCCATTCACAGGGAGGTGGTCCGGGTTGGCTGACTGCCATCAAGAGCAACCGTGTAAAAGCTGTGGCAGCTTATGAACCTGGCAGCGATTTCGTATTCCCCGAAGGCGAAGTTCCTGCACCTATCAAGTGCAACGACTCGTATGGAGTATTGGAAGCAAAAGCCATCTCTGCCAAAGACTTCGAGCAGCTCACCCACATACCTGTTATTATATATTACGGCGATAACATCCCGGAATCTCCAAGTCAGGATTGGGCGCTCGACCATTGGCGAGCAAGAGTGGATATGGCAAAGATGTTTGTGGATTGCATCAACCGTCATGGCGGCAAAGCCCAGCTCGTGGTATTGCCGAAGATAGGAATCAAGGGCAACAGCCACTTTCTCTTTGCAGAGAAGAACAATGTGGTTCTTGCCGACTTGCTGCAGAAATGGATTCAGGAGAATTTATCCAGATAAAATCAAGATAATTATTACGAAAGAAATCAAGAATAGAATAAAGCAAACGAACAAAACAAACAATATAAAGACTCAAAGATTATGAATAAGATAAAGTTAAGCAATGGCGTGGAAATGCCACAACTGGGATATGGAGTTTATCAGGTTTCGCCTGATGAGTGTGAGCGTTGTGTGCTGGATGCACTCAGCGTAGGCTATCGGATGATAGACACCGCACAGGCTTATCATAACGAGGAAGCAGTGGGCAGCGCATGGAAAAAGAGCGGCGTGAATCGTGATGAACTTTTCCTTGTGTCTAAGGTCTGGATTTCAAACTACGGTGAGGGACAGACTATGAAGAGCATCGATGAGAGTCTGCGCAAACTGCAGACCGACCACATCGACCTGATGCTCCTCCACCAGCCTTTCTGCGACCGCTACGGAGCCTATCGTGACATGGAAAAGGCTTACAAGGCTGGCAAGGTTCGTGCCATCGGAGTGAGCAACTTCTTCCCAGACCATCTCGTGGATCTTGCGTCCAACATGGAGATTGTGCCAATGGTAAACCAGATAGAAACTCACGTATTCAACCAGCAGCACGAGGCGCGCAAATTCATGGATGAGTTTGGCACTCATATCATGGCGTGGGCTCCGCTGGCTGAAGGTCTCAACGGACTGTTCACCAACCCAACCCTCACTCAGATTGGCGAGAAACACGGCAAGACAGCAGCCCAGATAGCTTTGTGCTGGCTGTTGCAGAGTGATGTGATTATCATCCCTAAGACCGTCCACAAAGAGCGAATGGAGGAGAATCTGAATCTCTTCGACTTCGAACTCGATGCTGATGACATGCAGACCATTGCCACGCTCGACACCGCCCACAGTCTATTCTTCGACCACCACGATGGACAGATGGCGAAAAACTTCATGGAGTGGCGCAGCCTGGTTAAGCCTGCAGAATAAACAAGACGTTAAGGTCGTTAATAAGCAGAAATATCAAAGAGAAAACTATGATATTCAGAATATTGGGAAAAAGCAATCTTCAAGTATCTGCCGTAGGGTTAGGATGTATGGGATTAAGTCATGCATACGGAGCACCGGCAGATAAGGAAGATATTATGACATTGCTGGCAAATGCCGTGGATATGGGTTGTACGTTTTTCGACACAGCCGAAATCTACGGCACGCCCGACAATCCTCACCTCAACGAGGAGATGGTGGGTGAAGCCTTGGCTCCTTATCGCAACAAAGTGGTGATTGCCACCAAGTTCGGCATTCGCTTCGACCATCCGGAACTTCCGGGCAACCATCCACTTATCCCAGATTCACGTCCAGAGATAATCAGAGCAGCGGTTGAAGGATCTTTGCGTCGTCTTCGCACCGACCACATCGACCTCTACTACCAGCACCGCATTGACAAGAACGTTGAACCCGAAGAAGTGGCTGATACAATGGCTGCGCTCATAAGAGAAGGTAAAATTCTGCATTGGGGCATTTCGGAAACAACAGAGGATTATCTGCGACGTGCACACAGGGTTTGCCCAGTTGCCGCCGTGCAGAACCGCTATTCGATGATGGCACGCTGGCATGAGAGTCTTTTCCCCGTGTGCAAGGAACTTGGCGTGGGTTTTGTGGCTTTCTCGCCACTTGCCAACGGAGTGCTCTCGGAGTGCTACAACACCGAGTCGAAGTTTGACGCACAGACTGACTATCGTGCAGCAATGCCTCAGTATCAAAAGGACAGTTTCGAGAAGAACAAATGTCTGTTTGAAATGATTGAACAACTTGCCATGGAGAAGCATGCCACTCCTGCACAAGTATCATTGGCATGGATGATGAGTAAGAAGCCTTGGGTTGTGCCAATTCCAGGCACACGCTGCCTGTACCGACTGAAGGAGAATATCGGGGCTGCTGACATCAGTTTCTCACAAGATGAGGTCGTGGCTATAGACAAGGCACTCTCTTCAATGGAGATAAGTGATGTGTTCGGTGGTTCGAGAATTGTCGACAAAGCACAATAAAAGCGCATGTTTATCGTTATATTAAGTATGATTGACTAACTGAAAGTGAGAATGGAACAGCAACAAAACATTATTATTACCGACACGTTGTCGGGAATAGGAACTGAAGCTTATAAAGGCTATCTGGGACATGCGCTATGTCTTGATGGCATGTGCCATATTATGTTCAACGGCAAGGGGCTTGAGATGAAGCGTGGCGACCTGTTGATTGTGCGTCAAGGCAGACTGGTTCAGTCGGTCAAGACGGACAGTCGTTTCCGTGTGATAATGATATATATTGCTGCACCATTCATTGAAGTATGCACTCCACAATGCAACTATGGCATGAAAGGACAGTTGGCCTTGTTCCTAAATCCCATCATGCACCTTAACGAGGAGCAGTTTGAGCAATGTCGCCGCAATTTTGACAACTTGCAGATACGTATTGCTCAGACTGCTCACCATTTCTATCATAATATGTTGATAAATATAGTGCAGTCGCTCATCATCGACTTTTTTGATTTCCATGCCTCTCTCTGTCAGGAACAGGACGTTTCCACACAATATGCCACACTCATGAGCCGTTTTCTTTCCTTGCTTGAAAACGGCGAATATCGCACTCACCGGGAAGTGACTTGGTATGCAGACAAGTTGTGTGTGACATCAAAGTATCTATCAGAAGTGTCGAAGTCTGTCAGTGGCTATGCCGCTAACTTTTGGATCAACCGCTATACAGTGCTCGATATCTCGCGTCTGTTGCGCGACAAGTCACTCACCTTTGTGCAAATCTCCGACATGTTCGGATTCTCATCACCAGCCTATTTTAGCCGTTACGTTTCGCACAACCTTGGCGTACGGCCTACGGACTATCGAGGTTGAATCATTGCCGTTCTCATCCTTGCCACCAAGCTCTAATAATTAGAATACTATTTTTTGATATTAGTATCATATTTTACACCGCAAAGACAGCGTTTTATCTCGAAATACGGCATAAACAATGGAAAAACTACGTTTGCCAAGTAAAAAAAACTGTAAAACGTAGCATCGTAAACTACACAAAAATGCTTTTTAGAACAAAAGGGTATGACATGTAATCACACCCTTCAAGGGAGTCGTTTCAACCGTACCCCTTTATGAATTTCGTCCTAAAACTTGCCATTCACCACATTATGGGGTCGGTTAAAAGCGCCCCTCCCAACCCTTATTTCGTGATTCCTGATGTGATTGAAAGTTAAATACGTTAAATATTCACCTTTTCGTATCTACTCAGAATCCATACGGTCACTTTTCTACCGTTTAGAGCGTATAACATTGATAATCAACTAATAATAGATACCAAAACTGCAGTAGTTTAGCTTCAATAATTATTCCCTCATCAGTAACTTCTTTGGATTGGAGTTGCTTTTGGGATTGCAAAAGCTTAACTTCAATAACCATTCCGCCATCTGTAACATCGTTGAGTAGAGCTTGTTTCTATGGTTGCAGTAGTTTAACTTCAATAACCATTCCTGCATCCGTAACATCTATTGGTTCTTTATGTTTTGCGTATTGCAGTAGTTTGACTTCCATTATTATTCCCGCATCAGTAGAATCGATAGGAGGATATAGTACCTTTATAAACTGTGTAAAACTTAATGCAATTTTTTTAAAAGGTCTACCACCTACAAGTGATTACTCTAGCATGGGGGTGTCAAACTATGTAGAAATAAAAGTCCCAGCGGAATATCTTCAGGATTCTAAGAAAGCTTTCGGCTCAGATTTTATTAATATATCAGCCTGGAATCCAAACGAATCAGGTGATGACGATAAGCCTGTAGTTCCATGTGCCACACCATCCATCTTTTATGGTGCAGGTAAATTAAAGTTCTCTAGCGAAACAGCAGGAGCAAAGTATCATTATACTATCAGTGATAAGGATATGGCTACAGATGCACTTTGCGAAGACGGTAATGTATCTCTTTCAGCAGCTTATGACATATCTGTATATGCAACAGCTGATGGCTATTCTGCATCCGAAAAGGCTAAGGCAACACTATATTGGATCAATGCCAACCTGGAGAATACAACCAACATCTATCAGGCTAGAACCCGTGGCGTTGTGGCTTCCGCTCATGATGGCATCGTCTGCATTTCGGGTTTTGATAATGGCGAGGTGGTTAAGTTTTATGCAGCTGATGGCAAGCTTATCGGCTCATCTTCTGCCGTTGACGGTACCGCATCCTGCGCTGTATCAGAAACCATGGTTATTACAAAATTTGGTGATAATACAATCAAGGTTGCAGTAAAATAAACTATTGTAGATAAAAAATAAAGAGTTTGATGCACTGAAAATGTGCGTCAAACTCTTTATTTGAATTCGTATTGCCTGCGTCTTGGTTTATATGTTAAAGATGGGGTCCTAAAATCACATTTTATTTCTATCTATTTTTTAGCATTATAAAATAACGCAAGATTCTTCGCCACCAAGATACTTTTTTGCCTGTTTGGGCAGAAAATGATAATTCTTGTACTTCTTCCCTTTGCAAGTCTGACTCATTCTGAGATTTTATTTCCGCTCTAACACGTTTTTCTGATTCTGTCAGTTGTTTTGGGAATGTTTCATCACTATTTGGGACAGACTTTTGTACAATGTCTAAACCTAAATATTTCGACCTCTCATTTGCTGCTATCATTTGACGGGCCTCTTCAAGTGACCAATGTCTTTCGGAGACAATTTGTTCATTTAAAGGATTTTTTTCAGGCAAATACGTAGAATCAATTGATGACAAAACAACTTCGACTACTTTTAAACAACCTTTAGGATAAAGTGTAATCTGTCTCTCTGAAAAACGAATAACAATCCACCCATGGTCAACAAAATATTTATTCCTCTTTTGGTCATTATCACATTCGATATAATGAATTGGTTCGTTATTAACAGAATAAGGTTCGTCAATCTCTATATCAATATGAACATGAGGATGTCCCTGATGAACAATAGCAATATCGGGTTCATAACATAAGTCACTGTCATTTACCAAACCAATATCAGATCTGACCTCATAAGGATCTTTTATGAATCGAGAAAGCATTTTTTCAAATGAATCTTCCTGAATCCCACGATTGTAAACTCTTTTTTGTATTCTATAAGGCATGATAGGTGTTTCCATAATAGGTAGGCATATAAAAGGATACATACTATAGGAAGAGTACTTATCATACCTAACATTAAAATCAACATATTCAATAGATGAGGTTGACTCAGAAACTGATTTTGAAAAATCACTATTTCTGAATCTATGGCGATATTCTTCTAAATCTATATCCTCAACATATATATCATTTATTTCTGATTCTATAGCCTCTGGTGTTGGTTTATATTTCTTCTCTTCTATCTGCATTCTTTGATATATTGGATCATATCCTTTAATATAAACCCAATTACCATATTCGTCAACTTTCGATACTAAACAAAAAGCCCATACTTGAGAATCTTTATAATGATAACCATATTTATCTGTCCTAATCTGACAATTCTCACCTATTATTTGATAACTAGGTTGAAAAGAAAGATTACCTAAAATATTATGTCCCCATAAAATACCCAGTGGTAAACCTTCACTATTATACTCTGGAATATTTGCAGAACGACCTTGGTATGGTAGTAACTCAGAAGCCCAAACGGAGTCACATAGTTCATAATCTATAGTGTCAGGTTCATATACACAATGCTCATTATAAAGGTTTACACGAAAATGTTTTCTGTCTGGTTGAACTCGAACATTATATAGTTTATATACACTTTCACTTTGTAACTTCTTATTTTTATTACTCTTATCAGACATACTTTTATCAAATTCTGAGCGAGAAACACAAGGAAATGATGTTGCAGAAAACGGCAAATAATAGCGTTTACGTATTCTATCGGCAATATCTGCTAAACATCTTCTATCATCACGAGCGCAAAATACAGATATTTCAGTATAGACTATGGGGAGTAAATCATTAAGAGAAATAGGACCATTTAACGTCATTCCATCAGGAATTTGTCCAGTATAAAAGTCTTCATATTCTACAGCATTATATTTTACAGTTCTGATACCGCTGTAGAAATTATTGAATTTTCTCACGTATTTTCCATTAAGAATAAATTTAGATACGTTACCATAGATAAAACGTAATTCCTCAGGTAACAGCACACAATTATCTATTTGAAATTTTAGGTTATTGCCATGAATGTAGTCTTTAAACTTCGTGACATAAGAATCATCTAAAATTTCAGCTAATATTGGTCCTTCTAAAATATGCTCTGTACTCTTAACTACAGCTAATATGTAATCTGATATAATGCCATTAAATAAGCCTTTACAGAGCCTTAATTTAAATATTTCAAACTTTTCCATAAAAGTAAATCTATTTTTTTCTCTTGACTATAAACTTCTCCAACCATAAGAATAATCAGATTTTCTGTTTGGCAACCTGCCATTAACTGACCATTGCGAATAATCTGTTCGTAAGCCAATCATCATGAAGTTAGCGGACAATCATATCCGTTTTGTCGGTAAAGGTACAAAAAGTATTGATACGTTGACTCTTTTTTCTTAAATATCGACTACAAAAGTACAAATTTTCTGGGTTTCCTATCTGCACAGCAACAAAAATGCCATCAGATTATCTGATGACCTGCCGATTTAAAATTGTGTTTATTGTATCAATAGTTCGTTAATAATTCAATAATGTGCTAAGCAGCTATACGCTGTAAGCACGAGAGATCTTTGAAAATCTTGCTAATTAAAGTTCGGTTCGGGGTGTACCCGCTTGCTTTAAAAAATCGTTTCACCAGATAAATGTTGGTCACCAGTGACTTGAATGAAGACATAGAATATTCCATTCCCATCTCCTTCATAGTTACCTTGGCAACATTTAGTGATGTGAACGAAGCATTGAAAGCAAAATCGAGTTTCCACTTATCACGAGCCTGGCAGTCCATAAGACCAGTATAGCCTTTGGCGTCACGAAAGCAAAATTCGATCTGGAACCTGGTCCTATAATAAAGAAGTACCTCTTCACCTGAAAGTGAGGTGTCTGTAGAGAAAAATAGTTTCTTCTTGCCATTCGGCATCTGCCAGATGACAAGTCTAACTTTACACTTGAGTGCCTTGGGATAACGCTTAATGACGCTGATATAGAAATCTACAATAGTCTTGTTTCTAAGACTCAGTTCTTTATTATTTAGCGACTGGTGGGCTCTTAACATCATGCAGTCTTTGGTATCAATATCAATGAGTCCAATACCCATGATTTCGAGACCATGTTTAACAGACTGTGCACATCCCGACCAAAAACGACCGATATGTGGAGTTTTCTTGCCAGCTTTGCTGATGTAGCTGGGATCAATGGCAATAGCCCATCTTCCCTGTTTACCAAAGAAGCGCTTGGCAAGTGAGACATTAAGTTTGAGCCAATCAATGCACTTCGACTTTTTCAAGCCGAATGCGTTGCGATAGGTTTGTTCAACATGCGAGCCATACCTCCCCATTTGGGTGAAATTTATCTTTCTTGGTATTACCATGAACAAAATTATCACCTCGATGAGTATTTTCTCGAAACTTTTTGTTATCTTTGCAGCTGAATCTTCAACTGCATCTTTAAAGATATCCATATATTGGTCAAGTCCTGTATTCATGTAATATTGTATTTGTCGTGATCTAAAAAGTTACTGAAAATCAGCGACTTGACCAACTTTTTATAGTTGAATTTTTATAAGCGTTTCTTAATATAAGTTATTGATTTACAGATAATTAAATGTTAATTTAACGCAGTGTTGAGATAAGGGTGAATTAAAATAATCAATAGGCTAGTTGACTACCGATTATTGTCTAATTTTGCAAAATTGATGCTTGATAGGCAATGTCAAGCATCAGTTTTGCCATTTTATATTTCCAGCACATCTTTTATACATTTATCCCTTATTTTTCTTTGTAGTTTCGGATAAATTCTTTATCTTTGCCCCTAGAAAACAACTTCTGAGGTTTAATGGCTGTGTAGGTACAAATGAAATAGTAATTAGATTTGATGGTTCTATAATAAACGACTTTGGCGTTACATATCATATTGGGGTAAAAAATATCTCTGGGTACCTTGTAGAGATAGAGGATCGTGTATATTTTCGATTTGATTATAAGAAAGTGCGTAAGAGAAATGAGTTCGGTCAATATTATCTCGAAATGGGAAATGTTATTCCTTATGCAGAAGTATGGGATTATGTACATTTGCTAGATATGCAAACACAGAAACTTGTGTTTGGAAGTAAAGCTCAATTGATGCCGGGCGAGGAGTATCTTGTCAAGATTCATTGGAATGGAGCCAAAGAGTTAGAGCAAGATGAATCGTATTTTACCGAATGTGCTAACGATATATTGTCGGCACATGATTTCAAGTATCTACAGTTGAGAATTAGCAATTTCGTAAATATGACTATCTGCCCTTCGGATAAGGAGAAAGATTATTCTTGGTATATTTCCAGTAAAGAAGTTTGTGAGAATTATGGGGTGTATGTTCCCGTATCTTCTACTTCTAAATAAGGTGAAGGTTATTGCTCCCTATCCATTTGCGAACGGAACTGCTGTAGAATTTAATAAAACGTTAAAACAAGGATGAATTTTTTGAAATTAAGTTTCACTTTTGTGAAGTCTTTGAGTGCTTTATTCGTTCCCGGTAAATGCCCCAAACGAATTGATCATGAGAAAATTGTCGCTGGTGAAAGCTTAGCGTCCGATTCTACACCTTCGGACATTATCGGATATCTAAAGGCTCAGCAGCCACACTATGATTTCTTGCGCTTCCTGGATGCACAGGAGTTTGCCTATACCCAGGCTTTGAGTGAACTGAAAGAAGGTAGAAAACAAAGCCATTGGATATGGTATATCTTCCCGCAACAGAAGGGACTCGGACATAGTTACAATTCAAAATACTATGGCTTGGATGGCGAGGGTGAAGCCAGAGCCTTTGTTGAACATGAAATTCTGGGTGATAGACTCCGTGAATGCTGCAAGGCGCTCTTGCTTCACAAGGATAAGGATATCAAATATATCATGGGAAGCGGAATTGACGTGCTGAAGCTCAAAACTTCTATGTGTCTCTTCAATAAAGTGAGTCCTAATGATGTGTTTGAGGAAGTATTGGATGCTTTCTTTTAAAAACGTTCAGAAAAGTCTTTATCAGGGAACAATAATGTAAAGTAATATACGCAACTATATTTTCCCCATCGACGATAAGGATTATGGTGGTGGTGAAATGGTAGAAGATAAAAATATAGCGAGTAAAAGGGAGTAATCCTTCAGCTCGCTAAGTTTTTATAGTTTCCTTTTGAATTGTCTCAATAATGCTTGTTGAGAACGTTTGGTGTACCAAATGTCAACAATGACGATTTCATCACGCTCTTTGTCGTAGCGATAAATGAGCTTGAAGTTGTCCATAAGCAGTGCGCTACGATAATCTCGATGAAAATCTTTCAGAATAGGCTCTGGAGAATATGACAAAGGGAACATAATGAGACGAGCGTATATGGCCTCAAGTTCCTTTTTCCATCTCAAAACGCATTTCCTTCCAAACTCATCCCTAGCATATTCGATACAATAGCGTATGTCTTCTTGGGTTGGTGGTAATACTCGTATGTTTACCATTCGAATTCGTTTTTGAAATCAGCCATCATTTCTAGAAAGTCAACGGCGTTGCCTGTTCTTGCATATTCTTCTTCACGAGCTAAGACATGATTCACCAACTCGTCATTATTGCATGGTGTCATAAAAGGATATTCTTCGGATTCGTTATGAGCCTCTGTTGCATATTCGTGACGATAGGCAACTGTAGGTTCTTGAACAGTACAGCTATCCTCGAAAAAGCGTTGGGCTTTATCGTTTAGTCGTTCTTTTGAGTTTGACATTATTTTAGTCATATTGTAATCCTCCTTAATTTTGGTTACTCTAATATGTTGCAAAATTACGATTAATATTTGAAAGTACCAAAGTTTTTCTTTCTTTTCTTATGAATAATCTTAAAGAATTTGAGTTTCGTACTTTCAGCCCCCCATTTCATACATTTATCCCCCAACTTTCTATGCTGTTTCGGATAAGTTCACTATCTTTGCCCCCCCCTGAAAACAACTAAAAGATAAAATGTAATGAAGAAAGGATTAAAATATACTTTGGTTTCCTTAGGCAGCCTGGTCGTTTTGGCTGGTATTGGTCTGGGAATCATGTATGTGGTGTCGCCATATAAGGTGAAGCGATGGTTGGGCATCGCTTCATCTTATTCTGATGTGTTCGTTGATAGATTGAAAGGGCAACCTTATACTCATGGCGGATATGACGGCATTGATGTTTCGAAACACAATGGAGTTATCAAGTGGAAGGAAATAGCGAAGAATAAGCGAATCAAGTTCGTTTATATCAGAGCTACACATGGTGAGGGATATGTGGATCGACATTATCGCCGAAATATCAGACTGGCTCGTAAATATGGGTTGAAGGTAGGATCTTATCATCTGATGTCTGCCGGCTCTTCAGTAACAGCTCAGTTCCGGGATTTCCAAAAGTTGGTGAAGAAGGGCGAGCAGGACTTGATTCCTGTATTGGATGTGGAGGAGAAAGGCATCCAGGGAAGATGGAAGGGACGACAGCTGCAGGATAGCATACAGGTGTTTGCTGACTTGGTGAAGAAACACTATGGCAAGTATCCTATCATCTATAGCAACGAGAGCTTCTATAATAAGGAGATGGGGGCGAAGTTCAATCGCTATTATCTCTTCATCGCCAATTATAACTCCCGACAACCCTCTATCGACGGCAGAGGAAAGTGCAATATCTGGCAGTATTCAGAAACCGGACATTTGCATGGTATTGGAGAAAGGGTAGATTTAAGCAGATTCATGAATGGTACAACCATCAAGGATTTGATGCTGTAGATGGTGATGATTTCATACACATAAGCGAGTATTTGATACAATCCATGTATGGATAGCATCATTACTTGCTTATTTTTTTTCTACTTTTGCATTATTATGAAGAAGTTATTGATTATATTGGGAATACTGGTTCTGCTTGTCATCGGTGTTCTTTTCGTTCCATCTATTTATAATAGGTTCACAAAACCGTTTTTTAAGAATACGGTGGATGCTAAAGAGTGGTATCAACAGGTGGATTGTGAGAACCTGACGCAAGTAAGGGATTATTGCGACAGACGGGGATACAGTACGGATTACTATATCCTGGTGGATTTCTCCAAACCATCTGGCAAGAAGAGGTTCTTTATCTATGACTTGCAGCGTGGCAAAAGAGTAATGAGCAGCTATTGCATGCATGGAAGTGGTAAGGGAAATACAGCAGCCCAACTAAAGTTCAGTAATAACCCTGGAAGTGGATGCACGAGTCTTGGAAGATATGTCATGATAGGAAAAGGTGGAATGAAGTTCAAGAACTGCGTTCGCCTTCGAGGGCTCGACAAGAGCAATTATCTGGCAGAAGCCCGTGGCATCCTGATCCATTCTGCTGGCAAGGTGACAAGATTCTCCGGTGAGAAGGAGTATATTCTGCTGGGAACAGAGAGCCGTGGCTGCTTTACTGTTTCAAGGAGCTGCGTGGAGAAAGTGATGCAGATATACAAGGAATCTTCTAGGAGAAGACCGGTATTGATTTATGCAAAATACAAATAAAAAGAATATTCTATGAAGAAGTTATTGCTGTTTATGGCTGGAATCTCAATCCTGTTTTTAGCAGGTTGTTACAATGGAAATCAGAGCCATGGCAATGAGGGAATGGGAGACAGCCTCCCTGCAGATCCTCCATTGGGTTATGTAATTGAGTTAAAACCTTTGGGAAATTTCTCACATCAGGAGGCAGAACAATTGAGAGAAGAACTCGTGAAGCAGTTGGGTTTCATTTTCAATAAGGTACCAAAGGCTTGGGTGGAGGCATCTGTATTTGTTGGAGACAAGAAAGAAATACCTGATTCATGTCTCTACAAACCAAGAAACAGGTATTGGGCTGGGGGAATCCTGAAAATGTTGCATGAAGAGCATGGAGGTAATGATGATATCGTAACGATAGGTTTGACGCATCGAGACATCTCTACTTCCATTCACGGACATTACAACTATGGAATCATGGGATTGAGTTTCCGACCAGGTGACGCCTGTGTGGTTTCAACCTTCCGATTGAAACGAAAGGATGACTTATGGAAAGTAACAATCCATGAATTCCTGCATTCTCGTGGCTTGCCGCATTGCAAGAAGAATGCCCCGAAGTGCCTGATGCAGGATGCCCATGGCAAGAATACCTTCTACATGAAACATGGGTTGTGCGAGGATTGCAAGAACTCTTTGAGGATGATTATGACTCATCAAGAGACAAAATATCAAAATACATAGTCCTTGTATGTTCGTCATCTTCCTCAGGAAGTAGCGTCTTGAATCCGTTCCTTTCGTAAAAAGGTATGGCAGAGATATAAGCGTCAACCGTTAGGAAACGAAATGCTGAGTAACTTGCACTTTTGAATAGAAGCATCTTGAGATAATCCATAATTTTTGTGCCGATGCCTAGACTTCTGTAGTTTTTTGAAACTGCAAAACGGCCAAGCTTTATGGCAGGATAACTACTGAAATGCTTCTCGTGTGGAAAACTACGCCTAAGTTTTCTCCAAGTATTATTGGCTGCATCTGTTTTGGCAACTTTATCATTCAGTAAACTGAAATATGCAACTATATTTTCCCCATCGATGATAAGGAAGGTATAGGCTATTCTTTTGGATAAGAAAGCCTTGGCATCATTTAAAATAAAGTCGTTTAAAATAAAGTCGTTCAAATCTGCATCTCCGCAGTCGAACGACTTTATTATAGTATCTTTTGTTAATCTAATCAGTTTCATATCGCTTAAATGCAAACTTTTACAGTCTTAAGAAATGCAGAACATCCTTCTTCTACTTTTTTTCTGTTAGCCATTCTTTCCTCTCTGGTCATGTTTTCAACACGTTGCATTTCTTCTTCAAATTTACGTGCTGCTTTGCCATAGAGAATTGGCGTTTCTTTGATTGGTCTTGCCATATTTATATCCTCCTATTTATTAATGATTATGATTTTTTGCAAAAGTACGATTAAAAACTGAAACCGCAAAACTTTTGAACGTTTTTTTCAAAAAGAGGTGATAAAATTCTATTATCCAGCACTCTATCGTGCCTTGAATATTATCCAAGGCATGATTTTCTGATATTTCTTATGAGGATGCTGGGCATCATCGCCTATATTATGCGGTTTGCCATCGGGGGTGCGATAGAAACTGTGGCTCTTGCCTCCGGTGATGTAGATGGCATCGGCGAAACCGTATTCACGCAGGGCATCGGCGAAATCCCAGAGGGTTTCGGGATGACGGGTCTCTATATAATATAGGTGGTCGTCGGAAGTTCTTGCCAGGGCACGGCGCTCCACCTTGCCGTGAAGCTGGAACTTGGCTGGTAATACTCCATCAGATACCAGGATAAACTGGCGGAAGAAACTGCCGCCCCGTTCCTCAACGTAATCCTTCACCTTGTCGCTTCTCGAAATTCCCAGCACGATGTTGCCATTCGCCATCGCACAATAGCCCAGGCGGGAAACATCCGATGCCAGTTCCTTGCCGTTCATTACCAGACTGCCCAGATATTCGTTGGTGCTGGTGTGATCGGCACTCCGGCTGTACATCCATACACTCATGTCGGTGGTATCAGGTTCTACCATGGAAATCTCGGCCTGCAGATTTTCCAGGCGATACATGTTGAGCGCTACGCCCAGGATGGAATCGGAAGACAACGTGATGGTAGGCTTGCCGCCTTTGTTATGGGCAGCCAGTTTCTGAATGTTCTCTTCGGGCGTTACCGAGATAGGCACACCTATATTATAATAGTAATTATAGAGTCGCCAACCTGCGTATGCTGCAAAGCAGAACACCACGGATGCGAAGATGCTGAGGGCTATCCATCTCCATTTATGGGGATGAGGATGGGGAGTTTCTTCTGATGATGAGGCTGAAGAATCCTCTGGGGCAGATTCAGGCGCATCCTGCTCGATGATGACATCCGAGTCATCATCTACAATAATGAGTCCCTTCTTGCTGTTGCCTTCGAAGTCCTGGATGAAAATCTTATCGTCGTTCATGAGTTACCTCCTTCCTTTTCTAAAGTTAATTCTTCTTCTGTTTCCAACTTCTCTTTCAGATTTTTAAGTGCATCCTTGGATGCCTTGATGAGGATATCCTTTTCCAATCGGCTATTGGAGAGGATGATTCTCTGAAGTCCTGGGTTGACCTTGAAGATATAGTCGCGGTTGATGATGAGACTTTTGCCTACCCGATAGAACGGACTGTAGTTGAGGGCGGTCAACTTGTCCATCAGGTCGTGCAACTGGCTGATCACATTCTCTTTTTTGCCATTGGCAAGGAATATGTCGGAGTAGTTTCCATCGCCTTTGATGAAAATGATCTCATCGGTTGGAATCCGGATGATTTCGCTGTTGGTTGTTATTTTAAGCCATTCCATATTTTCATTGATAGTCTTTTCTGTTCATACCCTTGTCTCCTTATTAAGGACAGGAGCAATAAGTTGCAGGCAAAGATACAAGTTTTCTTTTGAACTACCAAACGTAATTGCAACTATTTTTCTCTAATTTTCTGCATATTCTTGCAGAAAAGTAAGCAAAAATGATAAATTTGCAGCAAAAAGCAAT
>ERZ1034949.775-NODE-775-length-18291-cov-58.482452_pt1 | contig 18291 bp, 18 predicted proteins | sample MGYA00520590_ERZ1034949 | MGnify/ENA primary metagenome ERZ1034949 (study PRJEB33766, sample SAMN09781752) | gut metagenome | biome: gut microbiome | host: Homo sapiens | place: Madagascar | study: EMG produced TPA metagenomics assembly of the PRJNA485056 data...
TATGTATATTTATAAACAAGCAAGTTGATATTTATTCACTTGCGAAACTTTAGTTATTATATCTATAAGCATCTAAAGCATGTTGGTAGAGACTTAGGAATGTCGTAAATTTGTTATCAAACAATTGTAAGTACGACTGGGCTATAATAATTTTATTAGTCTTCACTACTGCATTGTTTGTGCTTATAACATTTGTGTTAACTTTCTGCGTCTTTTTGTTTACAGCATTTTGTTCTTTTAGAGTTATAAATAACAAATATGCTGAATACAAGGTTACACCAGTGCCTACAAAACCTCCTATAAAATCGCCATATGTACCTAAGACATCATTCTCTATTTTAGACCAAGTGAATATTTTACTAAAATCACGCCCCCATAGAAAGAGTATGGCAACTACAACACTAATGCGTATAGACCATTTTTTTATTTTATTGATCCTATCGGATTCTTTCAAAATTCTGTCATTAGAAGTAACATTATCATTCTCTGTCACTTCTGTCATTCTATTTGCCATATGCGTATCTTTTCAATATTCATATTTCCGTCAGAACTTACACAAGTCCGACATACAGGATAATCTTCCCCCTTATATTTATTGTTTCGCCAATGTAATAGCTGTAAATTGTCGAAATCTCTATTTCCTCCCTTAGATAAAGGTCTAATATAACTGACCTCCCAGCCATATGGAGTCCTTTTACCATATTGGTCGTATCGAATCCAAGCTCCGGCAATATCCTTACGCCATATTGCAGGTGGTTTTCCTTCTACCTTTTTTGCTTTATTCCATAAAGCAATCAGTTCTATTTTGTTGATTTTTATTAAATTTTCCATATAAAACCCACTTTATCTCAAATAAGCTCTCAGCATTTGTCGCCACTGTAAGTAAAAGCCATTTTTACAGGAATCCACCTTATCCTTTACTCAAGTTGTCCCAGTATCTTATATCCCACCAAGTTTTGATTCATCGTTGCCTTATGATTGTAACGATATGACGTAACCAATTATACCTTATTGCTACGATGGCAAACGAAACTCCTTCCCATTGTCCCCAAGTATAACCAGACCGTATTAAACAACAAGAGCGCTTTGGACTCCTTAATGGAGGATAAGCAACGGCATTGATGCGCCAGCCGACAAACACTCGCAACTCTGTTGCGTCTAACAATCGCAATTATATTGCGTAAGCACTCCCAGCCAGCCCTTTAGGGCACAGGCTCCGCTGGCTGACCAAAATCCTGACGGCGCTATAGCAGATCCAGCTACATCCTCTCGACCCTGAGGGAAGAGAGGCTTGGTGAGAAAGGTGGAGCCTTCCTTAAGGGTAAGGAAGGACGGGTAGGTTTTCGACCCCCTACGCCTCTTTCACCATATTCCAAAGGAACAGGCTATTACCGATGATTACCGTATCCTTGGCAAACATAAAGTCATCCGAATGGCAAAGTGCAATCACGTCACCAGTCACCAGTCGCCATCCGAATACCCTTGTTGATAGCCTCATACATACCATGGTCTGGCTCAGAGATTAACTTCACCTTATCCTCATGACCTGCGATAGCCTCACGGATAATCTGAGCAGACTGGTCCTTAGAAGCACCATCCACGATGATATATTCGATGTCAGGATAATCCTGCGCCAACACACTCTCCACTGCACCGAGAATCGTCTTCTCACGGTTGTAACAACTAGTTATAATCGAAACTTTCATTACTGTTGCCCTTTATTTATTGTATTTAACTTTGCTGCCATCTCATACATTTTCTTTGTGAAATTAGAATCTAATCTATCTCTGTCTTTAGGATCTCTTCGCAATACTATGTCAATAAGACGTAAAGCAGCAGTAAACCCATTCCGACAATCTTCCTCATTGCACAATATCTTACACAAATGCTCGCAATAAGTCTGAACTCGATTGCTATTAAATTGAGGTATTGGAAATTTTTCACACATTAAACGAAATGCCAATAGAATATGGAACTTTACTTTTTTATATTTTCTTGGGATAATTCCATTGTTAAAAAACTCCCCCATCTTGTAAGAAGTAAGAGCACTTGTATAATACAAGTCAGGCTTCGTGTCAACTGCAAAAATTTTACGTCCAGCTTTATCAAACTCATCAACTATACTACCATAGTATCCCCGTACTTTATCAGGCTTTCCCATCATCATACTGACAAAAGATTGAATCTGATTAGGTATAGTAACTATCTTAAAGGCAGGCACCTGAGTTATGCCATTCTTGTACTGTTTAGAACGGCGCTCATAGTAAAGTTTCTCATAAGAATTCTGGGCATTATAATAATCCTCTATTTGTTGTTGAGTTTCCAATAAAGAAATTAATTGCTCCTGCTTTACTTCTGTTTGGCTATTATTCGCAATTATTATTTTATCACGAATTTCCTTATTGGAGGAAACTATTATCTTAACAGAAACCTTCAAACGGTCTATACCAGGAACCTCCTTACACTGATATAAGATATTACAAGTCTGACATCCATTAACAATTTGGAAATCCGATAAAATCATACTCAACCCCGTAGCTTTTAGATTTCTACATATTACTGTAATACCATTATTCATTGCTGCAAATAAATCTATATTACCAGTACAGATAGACTCTTTCATTTTTCTATTGACGGTATTTTCACCCTGAAATGCACGAATATTATCATAGAAGACTTCACTCACTAAATTTCCATCTTCATTTACAAACAGCTTACATAGTTCTTGGAAAGACAATAGACACAGATAACTATCTTCTACATTTTCAACTTCAGGTAGGGATAGCTTTTGATTAACTTTCAACGTTACATTAATCTTTGTTTTTGTTTCCTTATACAAATTCACGAGATCTTTGTTGCCTAATAATTTGCATTCAAAGCCATTAACCAAATCTGTTGAAAGAATATATTCTTTGGCAGATGCTATTTTTGCCAAGAAATCTTCTTGGGCATTATATACCCCACAAGTAACATAATAAACATTGAATTGTGGATTTACACCATCTTTAAAATGAGCACAGTTTTCATAAATATGTTTAATCAGCAAGCGATAATTAACCAAATCCTCATTACATTTAGGTAATAAAGTCTCACCTATAATATCTTTCAATATATTTTGTGCTCCTTCTAATGTCTGACCCAATTCAGCAACATTGAATGAACTTGAAGTTTTTGCTTGAATTGCTACAATTTGAACAGCTAAAGACCCATTGGCTTTCAACAAATCATCTACAGCATCTTTTGTAAAAACAACCTGTCCATTTACAACAACAAACAATCCATCAATCCCCCAATCACCACCATTGCCTATTTTGATGTCATCCAACATCTCTTTGGTTATACTTTCTTGTTTTATATATTTAGATGCTATACAATAAATACAAAAAAGTTCAAAGACATCACTTTCGGTTAAGGAACGATAACCATATTGTTGTTTAAAATCTTCAAAATGCGATTTTGTTATAATATCCATAATTATTTATTTTATTTCTTATATAATTACCACGAGAAAATGAATTTCAATATTTTTGCAATAAAGTTATAATTTTTAGTCTCCACATCTCTTAGTTTATTTTGCGCAACAGCATTGGCATATTGCCCAATATTAAATACATTCACGATAATATCTAATAACGCAAATATAGAATAATAGAACAAAAAGAGGAACATGAAAAAACAAACTGTATTAAAACAATCTCCACAATTACTGTCAAATGGCCATAATATCTGCAGTTCTAGAATATATGAAACTAAGCATGCTATAATATAGGTTGACACTACGACACCTAAAACCACTGCAAATATTGAACTAACCACTTCAAAGTACGAGTGTCCTTCTGGATCAACTTCAATACACGCCATTTTCCCAACCAACTCTGTACCACTAAAGCCGATAATCAACGCATAGCCAGTCAAAACGAAGCCGATAATGCTAGGGAATCCAGCAATAATGATATCGGCCACTTTATTCATCAAAACTATCGGACTATGCTTTTCCCCAATGAAATATACGGCAATAGAGACAACAAGGAACAAAAAAGGAATAATTGCTCCCTTCCATAATTTTCTAAGTGGATATACAGAAAAAACTCCATTCCACCCTGTAACGCCACGTGCCATAATCTAAAATAATGATAGGATAATATCCTTAACTTTTTGACTTATATTCATAGATGTCACAGCCTTTAGCCGTTTCACCATCGGATAGTTCTTTGTATTAATCTTCATTCGACTTCTTCCTATGTGTCCGTCAGCTTTTACATATCCATTATGCTTTGCTAATTTTACTAATCCTGCCAAATACGAATTATCTTTATTCAGAGTAAATGGTTTCTTTTTTGATCCTATAGCTTTAGTCTTAATTTTGCTGACATTGTTGTTTTTAAACTCTGCATCAATTGCTGCCGTAGTAATATCATTTGTATCATTGTTTGAATAACTGACTTCTATTTCCAAAGAATCAATAGTATCAAAACCAAAGACTTGATCTATACCTTCTTGGGATGTCTCTTGGTTTAAAACAACTTCATCATAACCTAACACACTGATGGCATCTTCAAAAACTTTTTCGAAGTACTTTTCTATTTGCGGCCAAGAAATCCCTTTTTTACCAATAACTGCCATACGATGTTTCTCTGGCATGAAGTAAACGTCCCACTCTTTTGCATGAGGATAGATATTAGGATCGGTTTCATGTTTAACAACCTTATCTTGAGCCTCATCATACCAATCATCATTATCATCCAGTTTGGTATAATTTATTAGAGTACACTGTATCAAACCATTTAGCTTTGAATATCCACGCAGTTTGGTTTTCTTATCATTACTCGTATAGTACGACTTACCTTGCTCATAAATTACATCAAACAAATCAACATAAAATTTTGGTTCATGCTTATCTGAAGGATGTATAACCACATTATAAAATCTCACATTTACATCTTTAGATTTTTCTTTCATTTCCATAAGCTTATACCATTAATAATTATCATTGTATATTGTTCATTCCTTAATTTTCCTTTCTCTAATCTTCACCGCAGGATTGCCTTGGTATATACCATTCTCCTCCATATCCTTCGTAGCCACGCTACCCACGGTTAGTATGGCATTACGTTGAACCGCTACACCAAGGCATACTGTTGTCTTAGCTCCTATCCAAGCCCCATCCTCTATTTTAATAGGTGCATTACGATAAGGCATAGAAGATATGGTATAATCATGCCTTGCCTGTTAGAAGCAAGGCACCTTGCGAGATACATACATTACTGCCAATAACAACCTTGTCAAGATTATCTATCCAGCAACTTTCTCCTAACCAGCAATCATCACCAACCACCAAGTTCCATGGCGACTTGATAATTACATTATTCTTGATGACTGTGCCCTTACCTATCTTCGCACCAAAAGCACGAAGCAAGGCTATCTTAATTCCCATAAATGGATTCCACGATGCCCTTACAATAAGAGCATTCACGATATACCATAATATAGTCTTTATTGCACCAGCACCTTTATTAAAATCAGAACCATCAAAAGTTCCCAATCTTACATCATTTACAGCCATATTATTATTCATGTTATCCAGCAAACACCTGTTCCATAACATTTACTTATTTACGTTGTCCACTATCATTTCCCGAACTTTTCGCACGCTTCTTCATACGTATCAAGGCTACCAATATCGAATCTTCCTGCCGTCATCTTCCAGGCATGCATCTCTACCTGTTCTACCATGTAATGAGCAAGATTGCCAGGAGCATCCTTGCCACAACCATTCTCCACGGAATGTCTTACCTTATCCAAGTCCTTCTTCAAGTAGATATAGAATGGTGGCACTGCCCAATGACTCTTTGGTTCCTGTGGCTTCTCTTCCATATTCAATACCTTGTCGTTATCATCAAGCACAATCACACCTGTGCGCTGCAACTTCTCTATGCTTGGCTGCTCATGGCACATTATGCACGAAGTACCCTTTGCCTTGGCAAAATCCACAAACTCCTGGAAACTGAAGAAGAGGATGTTATCGGCTGCTACCACCAACATATCATCATCAATCTTCAACTTGTCCATGGCAAACAGTAAATCACATACAGCACCCAGTCTTGTGTCATTCGTCTCCGTACCATCATCCACTATCGTAACAGGCTTTGTATAATTCTGTTTTGATGCCCATGCCTCAAAGATACTAGCAAACTTATGGTTCGTAATGATGATGTGCTCATCAATCTCCGGAATCTTATCAATATCATCGAGCATTCTTCCCAATATCGTATTCTCACCAATCTTCAACAATGGCTTTGGAAAGTTCTTGGTCAACTCACCCAATCTTGTGGCATATCCTGCCGCTATCACAATATTCTTCATAATCTATGCAATAATCACTAATAAATAATAACTAATCACTACAAAAATCTCGCTTCGTCATCCGGCTTCACCCAGAACACCTTGAAGGTCTTCTCATACTCAGGGAACTTCTCCAGATATTGACGGGTCAACTCCTTCTCTACGTTCTCCTTACAAGCTGGATCCACCAAACCAATGCAAGCACCCTTGAATCCTGCGCCAGAGAACCTGCCACCATATACGCCCTCCAAACTGCGCATAATCTCATAGATGGCTATCAATTCTGGTGAACCACACTCATAGTTATGGATAGAAGACTCGCAAGAATCAAAGCACAACTTACCGAAGAGTTCCAGATTACCTGTCTCCCAAGCCGTCACACCCTGTCTTACCCTGCGATACTCCGAGTAGAAATGCTCGGCTCTGCGTGCAAAACGGGCAGGCATTCTTTCCTTGCATGTCTCATACGATTCCTTAGGAATATCTCTCAGGAAAGTCTTGTTAAACTCCTTCAATGGCTGATTCTGATACGCCAGCACATTCCATGCAGCCGTCTTGCACTCATAAACCCTCAGGTTGTAATCACTGTTCACCAGACTTCTCGTCAAGCCCGAAAAGAAGATGCCAATCTCGAAATCCTTCATCTCCGGATTTCGCTTGATGATGCGATAATCATCACTGTCACAGTCCAGGAACAGCAAACCGTCCTGTTTTCCCAAGGCGATACATGCCTGGTCAAGCAAGCCGTTATTCAGTCCGATATACTCTCGCTCCGCCTCCGAAGCAATCTTCACCACTTCAAAAGGTTGGAGCATGATATCATTAGCCTTGGCGAAAGCCATCACATAAGCGATAAGTACGGCGGCACTGGACGACAGACCGCCCACAGGTAGCGACCCCTGCACCACGCCATTGATACCCTTCTTCAGGTCAAAGCGTTTCTTCAGTGCATATTTTGCACCACGGGCATAGTCGCCCCAGTGCATTTCTCTTACCAGCGTTCCTTTAGTAATGTCAAAATCAACAACACCATCAAAGGTGCGTGATTCCAGATGCACCTTACCATCCTCATTTGGAGTAAACCACAAATCCACGCCCTTGTCAATGGCAAAACCTGTCACGATACCATGCTGATGATCCACATGAGCGCCCAACGGACAAACCCGATAAGGCGAGAAAATATGATATTGAAATTCCATACAATATTTATTTAATAGATTAGCTTTAAGTAGCCTGTTAACTATAAACTAATAACTGTTAACTATTAACAGTAGTATTCCTTGTACCACTCTGCGAAAGCTCTCAGTCCCTCTCTCAGCGGAGTAGCTGGCTTATAACCGAAGTCCTCCTCCAGCGGAGTAGTATCAGCATAAGTCACAGGCACATCGCCCGGCTGCATCGCCACCAGTTCCTTGTGCGCCTCAAAGTCATAATCCTCTGGCAGCACACCGGCACGAATCAACTCCTCCTGCAGGATGCTTACAAACTCCAGAAGGTTCTCAGGATGCGAGTTGCCTATATTGTAAACCTTGTATGGAGGGATAGGCAAACCGTCCTCACCATTCTGCTTCTCAGGTGCATGCTGCACCACTCTCATGATACCCTCTACGATGTCATCCACGTAAGTGAAGTCACGCTTGCAGTTACCATAGTTGAAAATCTTGATGGTGTCACCCTTCACCAGTTTGTTGGTAAATCCGAAGTAAGCCATGTCCGGTCTTCCCGCAGGTCCATACACCGTAAAGAATCTCAAACCTGTACTTGGAATATTGTAAAGCTTTGAATAGGCATGCGCCATCAGCTCGTTGCTCTTCTTCGTAGCTGCATAAAGGCTCACAGGGTTATCCACCTTATCATCGGTAGAATAAGGCACCTTCTTGTTTGAACCGTAAACAGAAGATGAAGAAGCGTAAACCAGATGCTCTACTCCCCTATAGGTTCCGTCGGATTTGCAATCCGACGAGTGTCTGCAAGCCTCCAGGATATTGTAGAATCCAATCAGGTTACTCTGGACATAAGCATCCGGATTCGTGATAGAATATCTCACGCCAGCTTGGGCAGCCAGATTCACTACCACCTTTGGCTGATGCTCCTCAAAGAGCTTATCCATCACCGCCTTGTCAGCAATACTGCCATATACCATGGTAAAGCCATCGAACTCCTGCAGTCTGCGAAGTCTCTCCTCCTTGATATGCACATCATAGTAGTCGTTCATATTATCAATGCCCACTACCTTGACGTTCTTCACTTCCTTCAACAGTCTAAAAGCCAGGTTGCTGCCGATAAAGCCAGCAGCACCTGTAACGAGGATCGTCTTCCCCGTTAAATCAACATTATATTGTACCATAAAAATGCAAGATTTAAATTCAAAATAGTTAACTATAAACTGTTAACTATAAACTATAACTTAGTCTCTTCTAAAAATATCACGTGTATAAACCTTCTCCTTGGCTTCATCCAGACAGGCATCATAGCGGTTGGCAATAATCGCCTGGCTCTGCGCCTTGAACTGGTCCAAGTCATTCACCACCTTACTGCCGAAGAAAGTACTGCCATCTTCCAAGGTTGGCTCATAGATAATCACCTCGGCACCCTTCGCCTTGATACGCTTCATGATACCCTGGATGGCACTCTGGCGGAAGTTATCGCTGTTGCTCTTCATCGTCAGGCGATACACGCCAATCACACACTCATGCTCCTTGCCGGCATCATAACTGCTGTTTTCGTTATAATATCCAGCCTTTCTCAACACGGCATCAGCGATGTAATCCTTACGGGTACGATTACTCTCCACAATCGCCTCAATCAGGTTCTCAGGCACATCAGCATAGTTAGCCAACAACTGCTTGGTATCCTTAGGCAGACAGTAACCGCCATAACCGAAGCTAGGATTGTTGTAATGCGTACCAATGCGAGGATCCAAGCCCACGCCGTCGATGATAGCCTCAGAATCCAAGCCCTTCATCTCAGCGTATGTATCTAACTCATTGAAGTAGCTTACACGAAGTGCCAGATAAGTATTCGCGAAGAGCTTCACGGCTTCAGCCTCCTTCATACCCATAAACAGTGTATCGATGTTCTCCTTGATAGCACCCTCCTGCAACAAAGCCGCAAAAGTCTTGGCAGCCTCCTTCAGCATCTCCACATCCGTTACACTCCTGATAGCCTCATTCTCCTCAGCAAATTCTGGGCGGTCGATAATCTTAGGATAGCCCACGATGATGCGGCTAGGATAGAGATTATCATAGAGAGCCTTGCTCTCACGAAGGAACTCTGGAGAGAAGAGCAGGTTGAATTTCTTCACCCCCTTCTTGGCATACTTCAGATAGAGACTACGGGTATAGCCCACAGGGATGGTACTCTTGATAACCATCACAGCATCAGGATTCACCTCCAATACCAGGTCGATGACCTCCTCTACGTGTGAAGTATCGAAGTAATTCTTCACAGGGTCGTAATTGGTAGGAGCAGCAATCACCACAAAGTCAGCATCCTTGTAAGCCGCCTTGCCATCCAATGTTGCCACCAGGTTCAGCGGCTTCTCTGCCAAATACTTCTCGATATAATCGTCCTGAATAGGAGAAATCTTGTTATTCAGTTTCTCCACCTTCTCTGGGATTACATCTACTGCTGTTACATGATGGTACTGAGATAGCAAGGTTGCAATACTCAGTCCCACGTAGCCAGTACCGGCTACTGCAATTCTTAAATTCTTAAAATCTTTCATTTTTCAAATAATGAATGTTGATAATATAATACTGAGCACCAAGTTTTTATCTCAGTATATTGATAAATAGTTAGAGCTTCTGTCTCGTTTAAATTCCTTTATTTTTACATTCGTGTTTTTCGTGTTATCCAAACTTATTTCAGCCACTTTCTGTCATTATCCTCAAACCAATCAGCTAGGGCTTCCTCAAAACTCCACTTAAACTTATAACCACAGTTCTTCAACTTCTCACCACAGATATTAGTAGAAATCTGGAGCTTCTTTACTCTCGCAGGACAGATACCCATTGGCGAGCCAAGAAGCATGGCAGCCCTTGCCATAGGCATGATAACCCAGTTAGGAATATCAGGTACAAACTGAGTCAATCCTGTTACCTTCTTCATAGCCTCAACAATATGCTGGATGGTATAAGCAGGTTCAAAGCAACAGTTATACAACTCAACACCATGCTCATGATGTTCCAAGCGATACAGCATGAAGCGAACCAACTCCTTAACATAGATACAAGCCTTGATGGTATCCTTTCTACCAGGGTAAGCAAACTTATGACCACGGATAGCCCAATACAATCTGGTGAAATTACCATTCTCACCCTTTCCAAATACCACACCAGGGCGAACGATAGTGAGCTGACGATGAGCCGCATCACCATTCTGCCACTTCTCATGAATCTTCTCTGCCACCAACTTAGAAATACCGTATGCAGTATTAGGAGTAGGCAAAGTTGTCTCCTTCTTCAACTCCTCAGCAGCTCCGTATGGTGCAATACTTGAAGTAAACACAATCTTCTTGATATTCCACTTCTCTGCAAACGCCACCACATTCTCTGCACCACGGATATTCGTCTCGAAATACTCATGATCTTCATGACCAGGAGTACGATGAACAGCTGCAAAGTTGAAGATGACATCATCCTCTGTAGGAGTAAATGGCAAGTTCTCAATAGGCTTGCGGATATCATACTCAATGAAAGTAGACTGCAACTTCTGCCCATCACGCAAAGCTGGCTTGTAATCCTTTACTACCGGATTAGGAGTACCAGGCTTAACGATGTCGAGGTTATATACTTGGGCGTTAGGATAACGCTCCTTAATCAAATTTGTAAGATGGGTACCGATGAAACCGGTACCACCAGTGATAATATAATTCATAAAACTATGTTTTATAGATTATTGGCTGCACTCGGCAAAATCAAGCGAGCTTGTTTTGCTCTCGTTTGCACAATAATTCATTTGTATTTATCGGTTATAAACTTCTGTATAAATTTCTTCCAATGCCTTGATGCGATTATCAATAAAGAAATCAGACTCAAAGTAAGAACGGGAGTTCTTCTCCATTTCTTTACGCTTCCCTTCATTCTCTATCAATTCATTCATCTTTTCAACAAAGATGTCTTCCTTCAACGGCAAGAGATAACCATTATAGCCATCTTTCACACAATCCTTGTTACCAAGCACATCACTCGCCACGATAGCTTTACCCAAAGACATAGCTTCTATCACAGATATAGGAAGTCCCTCATAGAGAGAAGTCATGAAGTAAAGCATACTTCCCTTCACATACTTTAAAGTCTCCTCATGACTTAGCCAAGGCAAGAGGTAGAACGTATCATCCATATCATACTGATGAATGAGCTTCTTCATATCTTCCAACATTGGAGAATAGAAGCCGACACCTAGCAGATAGAATTTTATATCAGGATGCTTTAGATGGATTCCATGAGCAATTTCTACCATGAACAAAGGGTTCTTCTGATAGGAAGGACGTCCGATAGAAGTGATGTAACGCTCGCCTACTTTTGGAACTGGCAAATCTGATGCCTCAATCTTACCAGAAGAAATCTGTGGAAGAATATCCGGCACAGCATTATTCCAAGCAAAAGCCTTTTTTTCTTTGAAGCCAACTACCTTAATGCCCAATTCTCTTTCTGAACCAGAACAGGCAAGAAGGTAGGAGTTCAGCTTTGCTATCTTCTCTAACAGAAGAAACACCTGCTTTTTCTTGACAGATTCAGCCGAAAGAAAAGAAAATGCATGAGCCGTATAAACAACCTTTGTCCCTGTAAAGAAAGCAGCAAATCTTCCGATTACGCCGCCCTTTGCACTATGACAATGCACCAAGTCAGGTTTTTCCTTCTTAATAATCTTGATAGCCTGCACCACCGCCTTCATATCCTTTACTGGATTCAAGGCACGATACATATCTATACTATACGTCTTAACCTGCTTACCATGTCGCATATAAGGCTTACTGTTATCATCCGCACCATTAACGATAACGAACTCAAACTTATCACTAGCCAAAGCAACAGTATTGCGAACATAAGTATCTATGCCGCTTTTGAGGTTGCCGATATGAAGTATCTTCATGCTGCCACCCTCCTTTCTTCACGATGAAGGGTTGCGTCATAACCGATAGATACCTGAATTACAGTATCATTGTTAGTCTTTAGGAGGACAAGATTTGCCCCCCCATATCTCAGATTATAAACCATATTATATTGATTTTGCAAGTATTTAATTCTATTCTCTATGAAGAATTCTTCCAGGAATAAAGCTCTGGATTTCTCCTCCATAGATATTCTTAATTCTTTGTCATTTACGAGTTGGATAATCTTATTAGCATAGGCATCTGCATCCAAAGGCAAGAGATAACCATTCTCCCCATTTCTTACGCAATCCTTATTTCCAACTACATCACTGGCTATAATCGCCTTACCATTCGCCATAGCTTCAATGATTGCCAAAGGCAAACCTTCATAAAGAGCTGTAGATATATAGAACAGCGAATTACGCACAAACTCTTGGCAGTCTGCATGATTTATCCAAGGTTCCAGACGAATGGATTCTTCCAATCCTAACTCATGCATTTTGACTTTCATTGTATCCAATTCTGGCGAATGATAGCCAACACCAAGCAAGATAAATTTGAGATTACATCCTCTATCCTTCACCTTCTTGATGACATCAAGCAAAAACAAAGGATTCTTCTGGTAGCATGGACGCCCGATATAACAAGCATAAGGTTCAGAAATATCAACCACCTTTCCCCTTTCAAGAGATGAATCAGGCACGGCATTGTGCCAAACTAAAGCATGTTCTTTAGAATAGCCAACCTCCTTGATAGCCATTTCCTGTTCTGATTCCGAACATGCTAATACGTATGTCTCGAAACGAGTCAAGCGCTCAATTGTCATAAACACCCATCGTTTCAGCTTAGAAGGAGTACAGAGATAAGAGAAAGCATGAGGCGTATAGAATGTTTTCACACCTGTTACCCATCCCGCTGTTCTTCCTATGATACCACCTTTAGCACTATGGCAATGAATCACATCTGGCTTTACCTTCCTAATAATCTTGACAGCTTCTACCAAAGCCTTCAAATCATTCACCGGATTGAGCGAGCGGAACAATGATATAGGATATTCTTTCACCTCTACACCATTTCTGATAACAGGCTGATGCTTATCATCCTTACCACAAGTAATGATATACTCATTACCCTCCACATTATTATATATAATAGAGTTTCGGATATAAATATCCAATCCTCCTATCATCTGTCCGATATGTAATATTTTCATTACTTAAACTTTTTTCTTCTACAAATACTCAATTACCTAGCCAATTATCAAGTCAAGCACAACATATTTCATTGTATATTACTTTTTTTTCCGAAGTCAACCAATAGAAAATCGTCCTAGGTATTAATCCGTACAACACTAAAAGATTCCTAATTGTGACATGAAGATTTATAGTCCATTAAAGACTCATGCATAATACCAGAAAAACGCTTAAAGGTATATTTCTCTAAAACCCCATGCGGTGAAACCACTTCTTGAGCCAGCAAAGTGTCCAAGTCCACATTTGTATCATAAGGATCTATCCAATAGACCGTATCACCAAATATCTCAGGTAAACAACTTGCTTTAGCTATTATACATTTTGCTCCAACACTTAATGCTTCCAATGGTGGTATTCCAAATCCTTCAAAGAAAGAAGGAAATATAAAAGCCTTACAACGAGACATCAGAAATTTAACTTCGCCATCACTGATGTATCCCAAGAATTTGACATTTTTCAAATCTTCTGCTTTGTAGTCAGTTCCATATGCTCTAAGATTCGCATTACCACCGATATAAAAATTATATTGAGGATATTTCTTTGCGACTTCCAATATCCATTGAATGTTCTTATTGGGTGCTAAACTTCCTAACGAGAAATAGAAAGGTTTTTCAAACAGAGAAGGATTTTTCTCTTCAAAAGACTTATCAATAACGACAGACTTAAAATGTTCCCAACCATTGCCTAAAACAACAATTTTTTCAGGAGCAAGTTTCAGGCTCTTCACCATTTCCTGCTTGGAGTACTCAGATACGGTAAATAATATGGGTGAGAATCTTCTGGCAAGCTCTTCTTGGAATAGATGCCAATAACGTGAAACCTTTGCGTAAAAAGTCTTGCAGTATTCAGGATGGGTTCGATAACTCATATCATGAATGCAGACAATACCAGGACGCAAAATCGGCATTATCGTAAGAAGATTCAAGGATATACATTTAGGATGTCTCAACATATACCAAGCAAAAAAAGTTTGCTCCCACAAAGAACCTTTTGCCTTGCCATATCTGACAACTGGTATGTTTTTCAAAGGAGGTACATTGAATGCGTTTCGTGGCACAACTAATATATATTGCCCCTTGTTGCAGATTTTATCCAACTCAGAAATAATCTCAAATGCAAATCTCTCTTGACCTGTTACTCTACGAGCTGCAAATTGACCATTGATAACAATAGGATTATTCATCTTCATGCCAATTACTTTTTTCTTAAAATTTTTTTTCTTACAAAAGCAAATACCCCCAATTGGTTCATTATTTTCTTTACTTTGAATCGCATAGGCAAAAAATCTGTAAACATGGATTCGGTTGGATTCGGAGTATTCTTGTATCTAGCAAAGAACTCCGCACGTCTAGGATGCTCAGAAACAGAACTCCATAACATTCCATTCACACTGCCGATTGTCCTATAATCAGTCGCCATCACTTCACCACTCAAACTCTTTATTACCTCTTCACCTTTCTCGTTCATTGCATACAAACAAGAACATCCATCATTACCTGCCGCATATGTAGATTGATAAAAATCGCCTACTATAATGTCAGCACCATTCTGATTTGCCTTGTATTGACAATGGTTGCAAGAATGGCGTAAATAGAGGTCATCTGTAAAAAGAAACACATAGGGGTCGCTGAGGAATGTGGGCATGCCCACATTCCTCAGCTTCGTCGAGGTATGTGGGTCGCTAAAGCGACCATCGCGTGCCTGCGGGGTATCAAAAGCATAGCGGACATAAGAAGTACTATAGCCATTATAACTTTTGTCTCGCATATTTACATCCACCAATCTTCCTTTGTATTTTTTCTCCATAATCCTTTTCCACACCTTCCAAACACCAGGAGAAGGAACGCCATGACATATCACACATATAGAAATAAGATTAGTTCTGTCTGCCTTGCCAAGATAAGAATTCAAGCCTGCAGTTTGACATGGAGTTCCACAAAAAGCAACTTTTCTGCCTTCACGCAAAGCCTTTCTAATTTTCCTGTAGCAATCTTGCATATTGCTCTGAACATATTTGGAACTTTGCATCTTATACAAATCAACCAAAGAATCAGACAAAACATGAACAGCCTCAATATTATCATTCCATTCACAACCGCAAATGAGTCCACCATCAGCCAATACCTTATTATATATATCATAGACAAAGCCGCCAGAAGCAGACTCCTTTCTTCTTGCATCTTTAGAGAAATAAAGATATGCCTTCTTATCCTTAAAACTCTCTAAAGAGAATTGACTTCTGTCAGTAGATGTATTGAGATGTGGACATGCCTTATCACATAATCCACAATCAACACATTTCTCCTTATCGATATGAGGCATCAAGAATCCCTCATCATTGGCTTTCATAGTAATGGCACCATGATTACAACTATTGGCACAAGCTGTACAACCACAACAATCCTTATCGAAATCAAAATTTATCATAGTCCTTTCAATGAAGATTTTATAAAGTCAAAAGAAGTTTGTCTTAAAGCAACCTTCTTATCTCTTATGGGCAAGAAATCTGTGGCAAGCATTTTGTCCACATCTACATTATCTTTTGTCACAAGATGGTCTGCAAGCCCAAGTTGATCAAGCAAAGAATACATGCGAGTATCTGCTTTTCCTGTTACGATAGATACGTATGGCTTCTCAAACGTCGTGGAGAATGCAGTGCCATGGAATGAATTTGTAACAACAAACTCTGCGTGTTTTATCATGCTCAAAAACTCACAAGGTCCGATATCCAATTTACGTGGGATACCACAAAACATACCTCTTGGCGGGGGCACAATATTATAAACTGGAAGCCCCATTCTTTTAGAAACATATTTTGCAGCCTCAATCAAATCTTGATTAGTATTCCAGCCGAACATGAGAATATATTTCTCCTTAATAAGCCTTTCCTTGCAGATAGGCTCATATTCTTCCTTGTCCAACAACAAAGTAGGGTCAAGAGTTAAAGTACAATCTATTCCTTTGGATCGAAGATACTCATATCCATCCTGCTCACGAATGGAAATGTCATCAAACTCCTTAATCCAAGGCATAAACTCATCCTCATGTTCGTGAGCAATCTTCGTAAAGCTGGCAAAAGAAGCCGAAAATGCCACACGTCTCTGCTTCTTCGGGAAATTCAAGAAGAACAAAGGAGTGATAGCAGGATCATCCTTTACATGGGTTAGATTCCAGATTTGGTCACTTCCACAGATGATACAATCATAATCCTCAGCATGCTTCACAACCTCTTCCTCCGTTTTATAACGAGAGGTTGAATTAAGCACATCAAAAGTATAACTATTAAACATTCGCTCTCGCTCATGCAAAGATTTCCAGTAAGGAAGTCGAGTTATATTTTTGATAATTTCCTTCAATCGTCTTGGACGACTGAACATTTCTCTACTAGCCACAAAGGCATCTGTCTCAAAATTTATGATTTCATTATCATATCCGAATTTCTTCAGTGTAGTTTGCAAAGCATAAGCTTGCAAACAAGCACCATAATTAAATCCAGAATGATAGGTTAAAATTCCTATTTTACTCATAATTACCTATAAATACTATTTCTATATTATTGTATAACATTCATCTACCTCCACAAAACAGCGCAACAGTCTTAGGCATACATTTTATGGCTATCTCATAAAACAACACTCCTACAGCAACAGTCACCCCAAAATCAAATGCAAAAACACAAAGGAACGCAGTATCACTAGCTGGCTTAAGAATCGGAATGATGCTATTCCGAACCATCTTGACAAAAAGACCATGGAAGCCAAAAAGAAAGAAAGCCGAACCTGCTATTCGTTGGGGTATCTTTAATATGTCATGATTAAAACAATAAGCTGTAAATAAAACAAAAACTATAATTCCTACCAAAATGTTTAGATGGTGGATATAAACCGAAAAATCTGTATACCGGAAACTTGTTTCCACGATTCCCAAGGCTAAATAAAGAAGCGATAGTTCTGACACTAACTTAGTAGTAGGATGTGCACAGTTTTTGGGTAAATTCCATTTATGAATACCACCATAAGCACCCAAAAGAAAGAATGTATAAGACTGTCCATCAAATCCCTTCACTGAAAAACATAAATTGCCTAAGTATAATACCAGCACCAAAATTGGCACTAACGCTTTTCCATACTTTAGAATAGGATAAATTACTATGCTCAAAATGCTCAGTACCATAAGGTCTCGTATAAACCAAAATGGATAACAAGGAGGATCTATCCATAATCTTACGAGAATTGCACAAACATCCACATTTCGATAAATGGTCAAAGCTTCATCTTTAGAAAATTTACTTATTACAAAGAAAGCTAAGATATATAATGCGTTCCAAAGGATAAAAGGCATAATCAACGTGCGAACACGTGAGAATATTTTCTTTTTATAAACACTCCATCCAAAGCAATTTGCCCAACGAAAGAACAAATATCCCGAAATCAGGAAAAACAGCGGGACAGCAACTCTACCCAACACTCCTGTAAAAAAATAACTTATAAATCCATATAACGTATATACGTTAGAAGCATCAATTATTCCCCCCACCCTATAATGTAAGTATCCGCTCAACGCCGTATTACATATCTCAAAATAATGTTGTAACTTTGC
>ERZ1034949.800-NODE-800-length-17965-cov-29.132663_pt1 | contig 17965 bp, 10 predicted proteins | sample MGYA00520590_ERZ1034949 | MGnify/ENA primary metagenome ERZ1034949 (study PRJEB33766, sample SAMN09781752) | gut metagenome | biome: gut microbiome | host: Homo sapiens | place: Madagascar | study: EMG produced TPA metagenomics assembly of the PRJNA485056 data...
CCAAAATCCGGGGGCCTCACTTTCGGATGTGTCCACTACTCGGGGTCCATTTTAATCCGCCGAAGGCAACCCTCACTTTGAGCAACGGCAAGAAGTACGGGGAAGTATCTACGGATTATGTGGCGGACCGCGAACTTTCCGAAAGTACCGGTACCCTCACCATGAAGGCTATTTTCAATAATGAAGACGGTGTTCTCCTGCCGGGTATGTTTGCCCGGGTGACCCTGGAAGGGCAGACCATGAAAAATGCGATCCTTGTGCCCCAGCGGGCGGTACAGCAGGTACTGAACAAGTCCTTTGTCATTGTGGTAGGTCCGGACAATAAGTCCGTTTCCAAAGTCGTGACGCTGGGGGATCAGGTCGGGAGCTACTATATCGTCACCAATGGCCTGACGGCTGATGACAATGTGGTGGTAGAAGGTCTGACAAACCTGAAAGAGGGACAGCAGCTTTCTGTAACGGAAACGACACCGGAAGAGCTGGGACTTTCCACAACCACTGCTGATTCTTCAGCGTCTGCATCCACCTCCACGGTTTCCACGTCTTCCTCTGCAACATAAGGAGGCCGGTATGTCAAAATTCTTTATCAGACGGCCTATCTTTGCTATCGTTATATCCATCATCATTGTTATTTTGGGGGCTGTTTCCCTGCTGTCCCTTCCGATAGCCCAGTATCCCCAGATTTCACCGCCCACTATCAGTTTGAGCGCCAATTACACCGGCGCCAATGCGGCGATTGTGAACCAGACGGTGGCCCAGGTCATTGAAGAGGACCTGAACGGGGTGGAGAATATGTCCTACATGTCTTCCTCCTCCAGTAACGATGGTTCCTACAGTCTTTCCATTGTATTTGACCTGTCCAGTGACGGTGATATGGATTCCGTCAATGTCCAGAACGATGCGAACCTGGCCAAAAACAGTCTGCCCAGCGAAGTACAGACTACGGGCCTTACGGTGAGAAAATCGTCGGGGGACATGGTGCTCATGGCCAATCTGTATTCACCGAACGGCACCTATGACGAGGCATTTCTTAAAAACTATGCGGATATTTACCTCCTCGACAAGATCCAGCGAATCGATGGGGTAGGCAATGTAAATACCTTCGGGTCCAGCTATGCCATGCGGGTATGGCTGAATCCGGATAAGCTGGCCGAAAGAAATCTGACCGTGGCCGATGTCATTTCCGCCATCAAAGAACAGAACGTGTCTGCTCCGGCCGGTACGATTGGCGCCCAGCCGGCACCGGCTACCCAGGAGAAGCAGTACAGTGCCAAGGTGGAAGGCCGCCTGTCTACACCGGAACAGTTCGGCAATATTATCCTGAAATCTGAATCCAATGGCCAGTTCGTGTACCTGAAGGACGTGGCCAAGATCCAGACGGGCACCCAGAATGAAAGCAGTAACTCCAAGATTAATGGCAAGACCGGTATCGGTTTCGGCGTACAGCTGACTAACGATGCCAACGCCCTGGAGACGGTGAGCCAGGTGAAGAAGGTGCTGGCGGAAGCAAAGGATACATTCCCGCCGGATCTGGATTATTCCATCATCATGGATAATACGAACTTCATTAATGCATCTATCAGTGAAGTGCGGGATACGTTCATTGAATCCCTGCTCCTCGTTATCCTGGTGGTATTTATTTTCCTCCAGAAATGGCGGACCACCCTGATTCCGGTGCTGGCAGTGCCGGTTTCCATTGTCGGTACCTTTGCCAGCTTCATCGTCCTTGATTTCACCATCAATACGCTTACCCTTTTCGCCATGGTACTGGCCATCGGCCTCGTGGTGGATGATGCCATCGTGGTTATTGAAAACGTGGAAGAGTACATGGCCAAAGACGGACTTCCGGCCAAAGAGGCTACGGAAAAGGCTATGCAGGAAGTGCAGGGACCGATTATCGCTACCACCGCCGTGCTGGCGTCCATCTTTATTCCTGTCGCCTTTGTGGGCGGCATGACCGGCGTCCTGTACAAACAGTTCGCTGTGACTATCACCATTTCTGTCGCCATTTCCGCTTTCGTAGCACTGACACTGACACCGGCCCTCTGCGGTCTCTTACTGAAGGCCGATGACAAGGGCATCCAGAAGGGGCCTCTGGGCGCTTTCTTCCGGTGGTTCAACAGGAGCTTTGACTCTTTCCGTGAAAAGTATACCGGCAAGGTGGGCTGGATGGTACACCATCTGAAGTATGCGGCGGTGTTCCTCATCCTTGTGACAGGACTTATGGGTATTTTCTATAAGATGCTGCCATCTACCTTCGTCCCCGATGAAGACCAGGGATTCTTTGCCGTCAGCATTACCATGCCGGAGGGCACTTCCCTGAACCAGACCATTAAGACCGTAGATGCCGTGGCTGATGAGGCGAAGGAACTGAAGGGCGTGAAGAATATCATGACCCACGCCGGCGGCTCTTCTTCCAATTCCGGCAACGTCTATATAGCCCTGGATGACTGGAGCCAGAGAAAGTCTTCTGACCTCAGCGTCAATTCCATTATTGCCAAATTCAACAGCACCGTGGTGCCTAAGCATCCGGAAGCCCAGGTGTCTGCCTTCAATATGCCATCCCTTCCGGGGCTCGGTATGGAAGGGGGCTGGTCCATGCAGCTCCAGGATAATGTGGGTCTTTCGGATACGGAACTGGGGGACGTGGCCAATAAGGTCGTAGCGGCCTGCAACCAGCGTCCGGAACTGGCAGGGGTTCGTACCTCCTATGCCACCAATACACCCAGTGTCCAGTACTCTGTGGACCGTGAGAAAGTCAAGAATCTGGGCATCAGCCTTTCCGACGTATTCACAGCCCTCCAGGCCAACTTCGGCGGGTCCCAGGTCAACGATTTCAACCAGTTCGGCCGGGCTTACAAGGTTATCGTACAGGCCGATACCCAGTACCGTTCCCAGGCGGACAGCCTGAAGTTTATTTCCGTGAAATCTTCTTCCGGCAAGATGGTACCTCTGGATACCATCCTGACCAGTTCCATGACCACCGGCCCCTCCTCCATTACCCGGTTTAACGGTGTAAGGAGCGTGTCCATCCAGGGCAGTGCGGCCAATGGCTACAGCTCCGGCGAAGCTATGCAGGCAGCGGAAGCAGCCGCCAAGAGCGTCATGCCATCCGGATTCACCATCGAATGGTCCGGCCAGAGCCGCGAAGAAAATACGTCTTCCAACTCCACCATGAAGATTCTCGTCATGGCTCTCATCTTTGCCTTCCTTTGCCTGGCAGCTCTCTATGAAAGCTGGTCCATGCCGTTTGCGGTCCTCTTCACCGTGCCTACCGGTATCTTTGGGGCCGTTGTTTCGGAATATGTCATCCGCAAGCTGGGGACCATTCTGGGCGCCGATACCAGCGGGTATATGAACAGTGTGTACATGCAGATCGGCATTATCATGATCATCGGCCTGGCGGCGAAGAACGCCATCCTCATCGTGGAATTTGCGAAGGAACGGGTGGATAAGGGCATGGATCCCATGAAGGCCGTAGTCATTGCATCGAAGCTTCGTCTCCGCCCGATCCTGATGACCGCCTTTACCGCCATCATCGGCTGTCTCCCGCTGGCTACCGCTACCGGTGCCGGCGCCGGTGCCCGCTGCGGCATGGGCGTAGCGGTGGTAGGGGGCATGACATTTGCTACCCTCTGCGGTTTACTCCTGATTCCGGCATTCTACATCATCTCCGAGTACATGGCCCGGTATTTCCGTAAAGTCACGGGATTTAAGGAAATTCATTTCAAGTATAAGATGCTTCGCCGGTAAATCAGTCCTATGGGTGGCTGGCGGCCATGCATGTACATGGGGCTAAGGGTGGCAGGTTGGCAAGCGATAGCGATGCCGACCCACCACCCTTAGCCCCATCCATCCGATTGGGACTAAAATTCAAAATGCCTCTTGACAGGAACCAATTTCGGGATTATGATTATCACAACTTAAGAAACAAACCGTTGAAGCGGAGATAAAAATAGTTGTGCACTCACAGGGAGCCGGGGTATTGAGAAGCCGGCAGGACGCAGATTATTAAATGGACCGCTGAGGGCGCAGTGAAAGGGAAACCGAGTAGCCAGCGACGTAGGGCATACGTCAGTTGCCGGAGATATGTTGGTATCTCGCTAAGAGCAGGGTTCATCCCCTGAAGCAAGGTGGCACCGCGGAATAGATATCCGTCCTTGACAAGTATTTGTCAGGGACGGATTTTTTTATACCTTCCCTGGAGGAGGAAACCATGGATACAATCAGACGATGGCAGGAGGCCCATTTCACCGGACTTTTCTAAAAACAGAAACCATGTACATCCAGGAGGTATACACCATGATTAAAGAAGCAATCCAGAAAATCGTCAGAAAAGGAGATCTCTCCTATAAAGAAGCCTATGATGTGATGAATGAAATCATGAACGGTGAAACCACACCCACCCAGAATGCTGCTTTCCTGGCAGCCCTTTCCACCAAGAGCACCCGGGCGGAAACGATTGATGAAATTTCCGGCTGTGCCGTGGCCATGCGGGAACATGCCACTCCCGTTCCCCATCCGGGAATGAAGGTCCTGGAAATCGTAGGTACCGGCGGTGATCGTTCCAACAGTTTCAATATTTCCACCACCGCCGCCTTCGTGGTGGCAGCGGCCGGCGTGAAGGTAGCCAAACACGGCAACCGGGCTGCTTCTTCCAAGTGCGGTACGGCGGATGTGCAGGAAGCCCTGGGCGCCAATATTAACCAGGATCCGCAGAAAGCACTGGAAATGCTGGAAAAGGTGGGCATGTGCTTCCTCTTCGCCCAGAAGTACCACGCAGCCATGAAGTACGTAGGACCAATCCGGAAGGAACTGGGCTTCCGTACCGTATTCAATATCCTGGGGCCCCTCACAAACCCCGCAAACCCCGATTACTTCCTCCTGGGCGTCTACGATGGATACCTGGTGGAACCGGTGGCCAAGGTGCTCGATAAACTGGGCGTCAAAAATGCGGTGGTTGTCTACGGGGAGGATTGCCTCGATGAAGTTTCTCCCAGCGCTCCCACCCTGGTCTGCGAGCTGAAGGATGGCTATTACCGGACCAGTGAAATCAAGCCGGAAGACTTCGGTCTCACCCGTGGCAGGAAAGAGGAACTGGTAGGCGGCACCCCGGAAGAAAATGCGGAAATCACGAAGGGCATCCTTTCCGGAAAAATCCAGGGGACAAAACGGAACGCGGTGCTCCTCAATGCGGGGCTGGCTCTCTACGCAGCGAAAGCAGCAGAGTCCATGGAAGAGGGCGTAAAGAAAGCGGCCGAACTCATCGACAGCGGCAAAGCCCTGAAAACCATGGAAGCCTACATCAAAGTTTCTAACGAATGACAGGTGCCCCATGATTCTGGATGATATAGCGAAGGAAACGGAAAGACGGCTGAAAGAACTGAAGGGGGAAGGCTATTATGACAGGATCCATGAGAAGGTCCTTCGCTTCGAACCTTCCGGAAGCCACCTTTTCTACCGAAAACTCGCAGCCCCCGGACTTTCCTTCATCTGCGAACTGAAAAAAGCCTCTCCCTCCAAAGGGCTCATCAGTGAGGATTTCCCCTTTGAAGCCATTGCCAGGGAATATGAGGCGGCCGGTGCTTCTGCCATCTCCTGTCTCACGGAGCCGAAATGGTTCAAGGGAGATATCGAATATTTGAGGAAGGTGGCTTCGGAAGTTTCCCTCCCGGTGCTCCGGAAGGATTTTATCATCGACGAATGCCAGATTGAAGAGGCGGCCCTGGCCGGTGCTTCGGCGATTCTCCTCATTGCAGCCATACTGGATGACAGGAAAATCAAAGCCTTTATGAAACTGGCAGGGGATCTGGGGATGGACGTACTGGCAGAAGCCCATGATGAAAGGGAGATGGAGAGGCTTCTTACGGACGGCGCCAGAATCGCAGGTGTCAATAACCGGGACCTCCGGGATTTTACCATAAAGATGGAAAATACGGAAAAACTGGCCAGACTGGTGCCGGAGGATGTACTCCTTGTTTCTGAAAGCGGCATGACGGATAAGGAAAAGGTCCATCGGATGCGGGAAGCCGGAGCCGATGCGGTACTGATCGGAGAAATGCTGATGAAAGCAGGTAACAGGACTGAGCTCCTGCAGGAACTGGTCCATGAGAATTCATAAATAAAGGATGGAAATAGATATGAAAACAAGATTTGGCGAATACGGCGGACAGTATGTACCGGAAGTACTGATGAATGAAGTAAACCGGGTGGCGGAAGCCTTTGAAGAATGCAAGAAGGACAGGGAGTTCCAGGATGAACTCCATCGGCTCTTTGTAAATTATACCGGCCGTCCTTCCATGCTCTATGAAGCGGAAAATATGGAAAAGGACCTGGGAGGCCCCCGCATTTTTCTGAAGCGGGAAGACCTGAACCATACCGGCGCCCACAAGATCAATAACTGCATCGGTCAGGCCCTTCTGGCAAAGCGCATGGGGAAGACAAGGATCATTGCGGAAACCGGCGCCGGCCAGCACGGCGTGGCTGCTGCCACCATTGCCGCCCTCTTCGGCATGGAATGCGAAGTGTTCATGGGCGAAATCGATACGGAACGGCAGGCGCTGAACGTATACCGCATGAAACTGCTGGGCGCTAAAGTCAATGTAGTAAAGACAGGATCCCGGGTCCTGAAGGATGCGGTAAATGCGGCCATGCAGGAATGGAGCCGCCGCTGCGATGATACCCACTATATCATCGGTTCCACCACCGGCCCCGCACCGTTCCCGGAAATGGTCCGTTATTTCCAGAGCTGCATCGGCCGGGAAGCCCGGGCCCAGGTCCTGGAACGGACAGGCCGTCTCCCCACAAAGGTCTACGCCTGCGTAGGCGGCGGTTCTAATGCAGCCGGCACCTTCTATCCTTTCATCCAGGACAGCGGCGTGGAGCTCATCGGCTGTGAAGCCGGCGGCAAGGGTATCGATACTCCTTACCATGCAGCCACCGTCAACCGGGGAAGCCTCGGCGTATTCCATGGTATGAAGTCCCTCTTCTGCCAGGACAAAGATGGAAATATTACGGAAGTATACTCTATTTCCGCCGGCCTCGATTACCCCGGCGTGAGCCCGGAGCATGCCTACCTCAATGATATCGGCCGTGCCCGTTACATTGCCATTACCGATGAAGAAGCGGTGCAGGCCTTCGAATACCTGGCAAAGACCGAAGGCATCATCTGCGCCATCGAATCTGCCCATGCCGTTGCAGGGGCTATGAAAGAAGCCAAAAACATGATAAAAGATGATATTGTCGTCATTACCCTGTCCGGCCGCGGTGATAAAGACGTGGCCGCCATTGCCCGCTACCGCGGTGAAAACCTGCACGACTGAGGAGGAACTACTATGAGCCATATTAATGAAGCATTTAAAAACGGTAAAGCATTGATCGCATTTCTGACCACCGGCGTCCCCTCTGTGGAAGACACGGTGCGGTATGTACTGGACATGGAAAAGGCGGGAGCCACGCTCATCGAACTGGGCGTTCCCTTCTCGGACCCCATTGCCGATGGTCCGGTCATTATGGAAGCGGATGTGAAGGCACTGGCGGGCCATGTGCACCTGCCCCAGGTCATGGAAGCGGTGAAGGAAATCCGGAAACATACTTCCATTCCCATCGTACTCCTGACCTATTACAATCCCGTATTCCGCTATCCGGCGGATAAGTTCTTCCGAGAGGCAAAGGATATCGGCATCGATGGCGTCATCATTCCTGATATGCCCCATGAAGAACAGCAGGAAATCCGGCCCCTGGCCGATGACAACGGCATAGACATCATCCAGATGGTGGCTCCGACCTCGGAAGCCCGGATCCGGGCTAATGTAAAAGATGCCACAGGCTTTGTATACGTGGTCTCCTCCATGGGTGTCACCGGTATGCGGGGCGACATCAAGACGGACTTGAAGGACATTATCAAAGTGATTAAAGAAACCACCGATACCCCCGTGGCCATCGGCTTCGGTATCCATACACCGGAGCAGGCCCACAATATGGCGGCCCTGGCCGACGGTGTCATCACCGGCAGCGGTGTGGTGGATATCATCAATAAGGAAGGCAGCAAGGCCGATGAAGACCTCATGGCCTACATCGGCGGCCTGAAAAAAGGCATGGAACAGTAAGAAGTATTGGCAAAAGGCCGGGAGAGGATGACTCTTCCGGCTTCTTTGGATTGGATGGAGGTGGTATTGGGGGGATAAGGTATACATCCGACTGCATGGGGCTAAGGGTGGTGGGTGAACATCGCTTCGCTCGTTCACCGGGTTGTGGGCGCTTCGCGCCGGGGGCATAAAGTGGAACAGCGGCTTCGCCGCCGTCGTGTGAAGGATTCCGTATGGACCGCCACAGGCTGCCCTGCCAACAGCCCCTGCTGCGCCAGGGCGTCGCCTTTGCATGCAACCACGCCCCGGTTGGTGAACGCCAGCGATGCCAACCCACCACCTTTAGCCCTATGTATCCTGTTTGGGCAATCAGCTGATCGTGTCGCACATACAACACTGGTATGGAGACCGATATAGCCCGGCCGTTTGTGCTAAAATAAAGAAAACTCACTTTACCACATCAACAGGAGGAACAATGGATCCATTCGTTCATCTTCATACCCATACAGAATACAGCCTTTTTGACGGAACCTGCCGCATCAGGGAACTGGTGTCCCATGTGAAAGAAATGGGGCAGACCGCCATTGCCATCACGGACCACGGCGTCATGTACGGCGCTGTGTACCTGTACAAGGAATGCATGGCCCAGGGAATCAAGCCCATCATCGGCTGCGAAATTTATGTGACCCGGGGGAGCCGTTTTGAGAAGAAAACCGGCGGGGAGAAGGAAAAACTGGCCCATCTCATCCTGCTGGCGGAAAATAATGAGGGCTACCAGAACCTTATCAAAATCTGCTCCAAGGCCTGGACCGAGGGCTATTATTTCAAACCCCGGGCGGACCATGACCTGCTCCGGCAGTACCATAAAGGCCTCATTGCCATGTCTGCCTGCGTGGGAGGAGAACTGCCCCAGGCTATCCTGAACCGGAACATGGATGAAGCCCGGAAGGTGATTGAGTTCTATATCGACACCTTCGGAAAGGATAATTATTTCATCGAGCTCCAGAACCATGGCCTCCCGGAAGAAGCGGCGGTGCGGCCGGTGCTGGCGAAGCTGGCGGAGGAATACGGCCTCGGCCTCGTGGCCACCAACGATTTCCACTATACGAAGAAGGAAGACGCCGGAAGCCAGGAAATCAAGCTCTGTATTTCCACGGGAAAGACCCTGGATGATCCCTACCATTTCCACTTTGCAAACAATGAATTTTACTGCAAGAGCGGCAAGGAAATGGAAGAAATCCTGGGACAGTATCCGGGAGCCATTGAAAATACGAAAAAAATAGCGGACCGCTGCCAGGTGACTCTTACATTCGGGGACCATAAACTTCCTTCCTTTGACGTGCCGGAGGGAGAGACGTCGAAGACCTATCTCCGGAAACTCTGCGAGGCCGCCCTGCCGGAGCGGTATCCCCACCCCACGGGGGAGGAAAAGAAGCGGCTGGACTATGAACTGGGCGTCATTGAGCACATGGGATTTTCCGATTATTTCCTCATCGTCATGGATTTCATCCATTATGCGAAATCCCACGGCATCCCCATCGGACCGGGACGTGGCAGCGCTGCCGGCTCCATCGTGGCGTATCTGCTCCATATTACGGAAATCGATCCGCTCCGGTTTGACCTCCTCTTTGAACGGTTCCTGAACCCCGAGCGTGTGTCCATGCCGGATATTGATACGGATATCTGTTACCGGAGACGGGGGGAAGTCATCGATTACCTGGCCCGGAAATATGGGAAAGACCAGGTGGCCCAGATTATTACCTTCGGTACCCTGGCGGCCCGGGCGGTGATCCGGGACGTGGGCCGGGTCACGAATATGCCCCTCCGGGATGTGGATAAGATCGCCAAGATGGTGCCCGGTGGTCCGGGGGTGACCCTGAAGAAGACACTGGACGGCAGTACGGAATTCCGGCAGCTCTATGAGTCCAATCCCCAGGTCCACAGCCTCATCGACCACTGCCTGGACCTGGAGGGACTTTCCCGGAATTCCGGCACCCATGCGGCGGGGGTGGTGATCTGCTCCAAGCCCGTCGATGATTACGTGCCTATCCAGCTCACCCAGGATGGATTTATCCAGACCCAGTATGAAAAGGACCAGGTTGAACAGCTGGGACTTCTGAAAATGGACCTTCTGGGGCTCCGCAACCTCACGGTCATCCACGACGCCATGAAAATGATCGAAGCCAATCGGGGCATCCATCTGGATATCAATAAAATTCCCACGGAAGATGAAGCTACCTGTAAAATGCTCTGTGAAGGAGACACCATCGGCGTATTCCAGTCAGAGTCTGCCGGCTTTACGTCCCTCCTCATGCAGCTCCATCCGGACCGGTTCGAAGACCTCATCCCCATGGTGGCCCTGTATCGTCCGGGGCCCCTGGGAAGTGGCATGGCAGAAGATTTCATCAAGAGAAAGCACGGGGAAATCCCGGTGGAGTATCCCCATCCTTCCCTGGCGCCTATCCTGAAGGAAACCTACGGCGTCATCCTCTACCAGGAACAGGTCATGCAGATTGCCTCTGTCATGGGGGGCTTCAGCCTGGGCCAGGCAGATATGCTGCGCCGGGCCATGGGGCATAAGGAGCCGGAAATCCTGCAGAAGAACCGGGATACCTTCGTGGAAGGGGCTCTGAAGAACGGAGTGGGCAAGAAGACCGCCAACTATGTCTTTGACCTCATGGTCCACTTTGCGGGATACGGGTTCAATAAATCCCACAGTGTCTGCTACGGCTGGATCGCCTGGCAGACGGCGTACCTGAAGGCCCATTTCCGGGCGGAATTCATGGCGGCCATGATGACCTGCTACAACGGAGACCGGGACAAGGTGAGCCGCTATATTTCCGACACGAAGAAGGGGGGCGTGGAAATCGCGGCGCCTGACGTGAACCTGTCGGAGGCCTATTTCTCGGTAAAGGGCAATAAAATTCTCTTCGGCCTGGACGGCATCCAGAACGTGGGAGAAAATGCGGTGAACGGCATCATTGAGGCCCGCAGGAAGGGGGGACCCTTCAAAAACCTCAGCGATTTCCTGGAACGGGTGGACAGCAAAGGCCTGAACAGCCGGGCCTGCGAAAGCCTCATCCGCTGCGGTGCCCTGGACTCCATGGGAGCCAATCGGTCCCAGCTTCTGGCGGTGCTTCCGGAGGCCCTGAGCCAGGCCCAGTCTGTCCGAAGCGACCGGGCGTCCGGGCAGATGAGCCTTTTCGGAGAGGAAGAAGAGGCACAGGCCCTGGTCTATCCGAACCTCCCGGACATGCCGAAAAGTGAAAAAATCGAATGGGAACGAAAGCTTCTGGGCTTTTATGTCAGCGGCCATCCCCTGGATGCTTATAAAGAGCAGATGGCCCACTGCACGCCTATTTATAAACTTATGGCTGAAAGCAGCCGCTACGATGGGAGAATGGTCACCATCGGCGGCACCGTGACCCGGGTAAAGAGCACCATGACGAAAAAAGGAGCTCCCATGGGCTATGTGACCCTGGAAGATTACGACGGGGACCTGGAGGCCGTGGTATTCCCGTCGGTCTGGGAAAAGGCAAGGCCCCTCCTTGTAGAAGATGGGGCCATTTGCCTCCGGGGACGGGTACAGTCCAATGAAAGGGAAGTCAAAGTGCTGGCGGAGGAAATCATTCCCCTGTCCACGTTCCATAAAACCATCCGCCCGCCGGTGAGCGCCGTTCACCTGTACGTGGACGAACGGCATGAGACAAACATGGTGAGCGATGCCCTGGCACGGATTCTCCTCAAGTACCACGGCCATACGCCGGTATTCCTCCACATGCAGCGGACAGGCCAGGAAATCCGGATGATTCCGAAATTTTACCTGGATTTCTCAGAAGAAGCGGAGGAATCCCTGAAGGGACTCCTGGGCAATGCCTGCGTGGAGGGGAGGAGAAACTGAAAAGAAGAAGCTGTTTCACAGTTTATTAAACTGTTGTCCTGTCGTGATTACGGATAAGGAAATAAGGGAACCGTTGACTGCTCCTGACGCTGAGAATTCGTCAGCACTGCAAATCGGTATGTCAGCCTGCCGTGCCATGCTGTCTGATTTAAGGGGCATGGGAATAAGCTCCCCAATTATCTCAGAATCGTGAATTCCTCTCAAAAATGTGGATATCTCACACATCAGGGACTCATCATAATTTGATGGAATGACACAGGCCATTTGTGAATTATTGCGTGCCGTAAAGGTCATCTGTATGGTATACTGAAACAGAATAAGACTTTCAGAATTCAACCGGTGAAAGTGTACTAAAGGGGGTTATTATGAAGTTCTTAGTTTGTATAAAACAGGTGGTGGACACTTCTAAAATGGAAGTGGACCCGGCCACAGGAAGACTGAAGAGGAATAATGCGAACAGCATCATGAATCCTCTGGACCGCAATGCCTTGGAAGCGGCACTGGCTCTTAAAGATGAAAAAGGCGGCACAGTGACGGTGATTTCCATGGGACCGCCCCAGGCGGGAACAGTCCTGAAAGAAGCTATTTCCATGGGCGCCGATGAAGCGTATCTCGTGACCGACCGGGCCTTCGGCGGTGCCGATACTCTGGCCACCAGCTACACCCTTTCCATGGCTATCCGGAAAATCGGCACCTTTGACCTGATTTTCTGCGGCCAGGAATCCATCGACAGCAATACGGCCCAGATCGGACCGGAAATTGCTGCAACCCTTGGCATTTCCGATGTCAGCGGCGCCATAGACCTGTCCTTTGAAAAGGATGGATTCATTACGGTGACCCGGCAGATGGGGGATGACGAGGAAGTCCTTGACATGAAGCTCCCCGGTGTCATCACCTGCACTGCGGAATTGAACCGTCCCCGGTATCCCAGCATTCGGGGAATTCTCCGCAAGGATGAAGTGGAAATTCATAATATTACATCCCAGGATATGGATGTGGATGCCGGCCGTATCGGCATGAAAGGTTCTCCTACCCAGGTACGCCAGGTGCGTCCGGTGGTGCCTCCGAAAAAAGAAAATCTCCGCATAGAAGGCAAGACAGCCCGGGAAGCGGTGGATGCACTCTTTGGGGCTATGCAGAAATTGAAGCTGGTGTAGGAGGAAATTATGGATTTTTCTGATTATAAAGGAATTTATGTGATCGGTGCCCTGGTGGGGGGCAAACTGCAGCGGGTGACCGGAGAACTGACCGGCGAAGCCCGTCAGCTGGCAGATGCACTGGATGAAGAAGTCCATGTGGTACTGGTGGGAGAAAAGCTCACAGACCGGCCGGAAGACCTGATTTCCCTCGGCGCCGATAAGGTGTATGTACTGACCGATGAAAAGCTTTCCCACTACGATGGAAAGGCTTACCAGAAGGTGCTGGCCTCTTTCTTTGCAGGGAAGAAACCGGATACCATTATCTTTGCAGCCACCCCCTTCGGCAGGGATCTGGCACCCCGTCTGGCAGCGGAACTGGTCTGCGGCGTTACCGCCGATGTGACCGAGCTTTCTGCGGATAAGGAAAAGAAGCTGGTCATCTGGTCCCGTCCGGCCATGGATGGCAATATCATGGCGGACATCGTAAGTCCCCTGTTCCGCCCCCAGGTAGGGACCGTACGGCCGGGCATTTTCAAATACCCGAAGCCCGATACCACAAGAACCGGTGAGGTCATCCCGGTTCCCGTGGCTTTGGAAGATGAGGACTTCGGCACCGTTCTGAAGAAAATCATTCCGGCGGAGAAAGAAGAGAACCCCGTGGAAACGGCCAAGGTCATCGTAGCCGGAGGCCGGGGCTTCCATACGAAGGAAGACTGGGAAAAGGTTCATGAACTGGCAGACCTTTTGGGCGCTGCCGTAGGCTGCAGCCGGCCCATTTCTGAACTGGGCTGGGAACCTCACAGCCGGCAGATCGGCCAGACCGGAAAAGGCGTATCGCCGCGGGTTTATTTTGCCCTGGGCATTTCCGGTGCCATGCAGCATATGTGCGCTGTGAATGCGGATATCATCATCGCAGTCAATAAGGACCCGAAGGCGCCCATCATGGAAATGGCGGACTACGCCATCGTGGCGGACCTGAAAGATTTCATGCCGCTCCTTATCGAGAAAATCAGACAGTGGAAAGCGGAAAAACAGGCATGACGGCAACCGGGCCTACGGCCTGGGCGGCGTCCTGCGGACAGGGCTCTGCCTGCGGCATGACCGCAGCCCGTTGAAGTCCAATCCATTTGATTGATATAATATATATATACTCATCTACTTTTTCAGGAGGTGAACAGTATGGCAGGAAAAACTACCATATACTACAATCACAATTTCTACTATGATTTCTCCAAAATCATCAGTGCCGATGACCGGGGACTCCAGTTCGGAGACGGCTGCTATGAATGGATCCGCGTATTCCATGGACATCCCTTCGCCCTCTCCTATCATGTGGACCGCCTCTATCGTTCCATGCGGCTCCTGGGCATCCGTCCAGTGACAGCACCCGATGAATTTACGGAAATCGTGGAAGTGGTCATCGAAGAAACCGGCGTCACCGAAGGCTATGTAAAGATCATCGTTACCCGTGGTGAAGGGGACCATGATTTCACCATCCCCTCCAGAAACGCACTTCGCCCGAACGTACTGGTCTATGCCAAACCCATTGACCTGGATGCCATTGCCAAGGTCCAGGACGGCGTAAAATGTGTAACCATGGCAGATGACCGCGGACATCACTGCGATATTCTGTCCCTGAACCAGCTGAATAACATGATGGCCCGGGCAGAAGCGCAGAAGAAAGGCTGCTACGATGCGATTTTCCTGAAGGGAGATCTCCTCACGGAAGCCAGCCATTCCAATGTCTGCATCGTCAAAGCAGGCGTTATCTGGACACCGGCAAAGAATGAATATATGATTCCGGGCATTACCCGTTCCCTCGTCCTGTCCCGGGTAGCTCCGACCGCAGGGGTGACCTCCATTGATGACGGCGCCGATCCCGTACGGCTGACAGACATGATGAATGCGGAAGAAGTATTCCTGACCAATACCCAGGATGGCATCATTCCTGTCCTTTCCATCGATGGAAAGCCTATTGGCGATGGAAAACCGGGTACAGTCACCAGAAAGATCCAGCAGCACTATGCCCATCTCATGACCGATGGTTTGCCGTAATCGGCTATAGGACATGATAAAAAACAGCAGTCTTCGGACTGCTGTTTTTCTTTTGGATAGTGGCTGTCTGACCGGCTTCTCGGGTTGATGGGGCATAAGGGGTGTGGGTCGGACGCCGCTTCGCTGGCCCGACCGGGTTGTGGCTTCAACGCTGCTTCGTACGTTGAAGAGGGGGCATAAGGTAGACTGGCAGCTTCGCCGATATTTGGATAGCCTCCTTCCGTGGGACGAAGGTTAGTTATTGAAAACGCCGCAGTCTGGATCTCAACTCTCAACTCTCAACTCTCAACTCTCAAATCTCAAATCTGTATTATTCAGACACCACAAAAACACGGAACCCTATGCCGGAAATCTCTCATGCATCGAAGGCCGCCATGAATCAGGCATCAGCGCATTAGCAAGGAAGAAGATTGGTGGGATAAGATGGACTTTCCCTCTCTGCTCCCCGCTGCTCTAGGATCGGTCGTCAAAGCCTGCCGTTCCGTGTAGAGATAGTATTGGCGATATTTTCCGTGTTTTTGTATTTGTGAAACTTTGTCTTGCCGGTTGCAGGATCCTGCTTACCGCTTCCGTCCGGACGGGAGCGGGCGGGTAAAGGAGAAGCCCTGCGCAAACAGGCGCTTTCGTTTCCATCCCCTCCCTCTGCCTGGGATTTGAGGGATGGGGTGTACTTTTGTGAAAATCACCTGCTCTTAAGAGGGCCTCTGATTTACCCCTCCATATATTAAAATGCCTTTTCGAGGGTAAAATCACAACCAACTTTTGGGATATCTAATGCTTTGCTAATAAATTGGTACATGCACTATAGGAAGTGACTGAGGTGACTTAAGGAAGCGCTGATTAATTCGCAGAGTCAGATTTCATAAGGATTTTTATGCACTGCTTCGTCATAACTCTCCTTAAATAGCTCGCTATTCGCGTCGAGCTATTCCTCGCATTGCATAAAAATCCAAGAATGAAATCTGACAACGATTTAATCAGTGCTTCCTTAAGTGACTGATATGGCTGAGGGGATGGCGGCGGTGCTAATGAGATCAAGTATATTCACAGTCGCTGCCATTCCAATTGACACTAACCACAACTCGGTTGGCCGGGCCCCAAGAGGAAGGCGCTTCAATGTGCAGTAAAAGTGTGCAGGTCCTGCATAGGACCTGCAAGCCAGCCGCAAGTTGGCGCTTTGCCTGCCCATAAAAGCGCTTTCCTTTTGGCGGCTGGTCGATCAACTTGGGCCAGGCTCAGCAGTCCTCTGCAGGACTGCTGCATTTCGAGCGGTGGCAAGGGAACGGGATTCGTAGGGAGCCGTAGACGACTGAGAATCCCGTGACACGCTTCCCCTCGGGTGGTAAGCACTGCGATGTCTATATGGTCAAGAATCGCTACAGCTGAGAGGAGTCGAGAAATCTTTCCGGTAAATGACTGTGACGGGGTTTTCAAGGGAAATTGATATTTGGATTCATTAAAGCTCATCATGCAGAAGAGAAATCACAATGGTTAGGGAAGCGCTGATTAATTCGCAGAGTCAGATTTCATAAGAATTTTTATGCACTGCTTCGTCATAGCTCTCCTTAAATAGCTCGCTATTCGCGTCGAGCTATTCCTCGCATTGCATAAAAATCCAAGAATGAAATCTGACAACGATTTAATCAGTGCTTCCCTAGAAAATAAAGACTGTAAAAAATAGATAGCCATATTTTCTACAGCCTTTTACTTGATTTACGGAATCCGGTGCAGTTATATGGCACCTATAAAATTATAAAAAATCCCGGAATGCCGGCCTTTACAGGATCTACTCCAGGGGATATAATGCCTGTAAAGAAGGGCATAGGATTTATCATTGTTTTCATAAATTCGGGGATGGATCTTATGGAAATGGAGAGAGTACTTTTCCTGGCTTTGGCTCTTACGGGCATTTCCTTGCCTTTTTCTGCTGCTGCCATGGGAGATATGAACTTCGTCCGTCAGGAGCAGGCAGCCCAGGAGAGGGAACGGGAAGCATTCAGAAATCGGTTATTCCAGGATACCTTGAAGCCAATAGAGACAGAAGAAAAGAGCGGTGAAATGCCGCCTGTTCCTTCTGTCTCTTTTTATGTGAAACAGGTGGTATTGGATAATCCTTCGGAAGAGCTTTCTTTCCTGAATGACATGGCTTCCCAGAGTACCGGTCATAATATGACAGCAGGAGATGTGGAGCGCCTTGTGTCTCGGATGAACAGCAAGCTTATGGATAAAGGGTACATCACAAGCCGGGTGATGGTGCCGGAGCAGAATCTTTCCGGTGTATCAAGAGACTTGGAACACTCGGATGTATTGACGGCTAAGGTCAGGGAATTATCTCGAAATCTAAAACCGGGTGAAAAGAAATACTTCTATTCATCAATGGATTTTAATGGCGTTAAAAAGGGTATATATCCAACCAAAGATCAAAAACTGGCGTATGGAAAAGTTAAATTAGCCATCAATATAGAGGAGGATGCCGAGGGGAATATAGTCTATAAAGGAGAAGTTGGTGATACATATAATTTTGAATGGCATAGGATAAATCAATCTAACTATAAAAACGAACATATAAAGTTGATTATGAACAATGGGGCAGTAATATATCAAGAGATTGGAGCATTACAACCATTTAATTGGACTGCGTCGATTGAAGGATATATTAGACGGGGAAATAAAATATGAGACGAATTCCGCTAAGAAGCATATGTTTTGCCTTGTTTTTAATTGTAATTATAGTAAACGACAAAAATAATTTTATTTAAAGCTGCACAGGGTTCGAAGCTGAT
>ERZ1034949.803-NODE-803-length-17887-cov-12.334904_pt1 | contig 17887 bp, 13 predicted proteins | sample MGYA00520590_ERZ1034949 | MGnify/ENA primary metagenome ERZ1034949 (study PRJEB33766, sample SAMN09781752) | gut metagenome | biome: gut microbiome | host: Homo sapiens | place: Madagascar | study: EMG produced TPA metagenomics assembly of the PRJNA485056 data...
AGCTGTATATTCTTTTCTTTCTGCGATATTGCTTTTGTCATATGGAGTACATTGGAATTTATCATGCCGCCGCTTCCAGCCGGAAACAATATTTTTCCTCCTGACGTATCATATTCAATGCTGCCGCTTTCCATATAAAAAAGTTCCACTGGCCTGTGCCAGTGCCACGGTACATAACCCCCTATATACTTGTCAAGTTCTGCCCTCGTAGCGATATAGGGAAAATCTTTTTCAAAACCGGGAAGCAATTCTTCCCTGCTTCCAGTATAAAATTCAATGCTATGGATATTTTTCATGTCTGTTCACCTGCATATCTAGGAGTTTCTATCTGCCTTATGGATTAAATATACTGGAATAGTTCGATAATTGTCAATCAAAACAGTTTGATCCGGAAGACTATAAATCTTATTACTAAAACATCCCAGACAAGCCTGACCCACCGTACCATAAGTCTAATTATTTTGGTGCGTGGCAGTTCAGCTCCTGTCTGGGATATTTAATTTAAAAGTTATACCCTATACTGATAATCAAGGGGATTACAGATAATTCTCCATTGGGTATGTTGGGTAAGCAATCTCTTCAAGCTGATCCATTGTGACAAGTCCGGCTGGTGCACGGAGAACAGCAGGGATTCTGTTGACGATAGTAGCACATGTATGCTCAACAGTAGCAGGCTTTACAACGTGGAATTCAGTATCTGGCTCACCAGTTATCTTCCAGTCACACATATCTCCATCATCAGGACCATAAACCTTGCCTATACACTGGGTTTCAATGATAGGTCCCTGGAAAGTCTCAGTTGTGACAACAGCAGCCATTCCAATACAATTTCCCTTAGGAATAGTAGCATTCATTGTAGATGAATAGAGGTCAGAATCGTGGAAATATGGAACACATTTCTGAGTCTGGCTCTTGATTGTCCAGCCCATCTTAGATGCAAGGGCTTCATTAGAATTCCATACATATGAAGGCTCGATTTCTTCAGGATGAGCAATCTGCTTCTCAAATTCATCAGGTGTAAGACCTACACCGTGAGCCTTGGCAAGGGCAAGACCATAATCCTCTACATTGTAGCTTACAGCACCCTCAATCTTAGTAATCTTATGGCATCCGCCGGCAACCATTCCGACCATGTTAACCCAGAAGATATCCTCCATACCACTTCCTACGAATGTACAGCCATTCTTCTTGGCAGTTACATCAAGGATATTCGCATGGACAGGGTCAGTTGTCCAGCAGTAAGTAGCCTCCTCGCATGTAGTGATAACGCTTATTCCACGGCTTAAACATTTCATATAGTGAGGGAAGCAGTCGCTTACAAGGCTGAAAAGTGTTACAACTGCAATGTCAGGGTCTGTGTTGTCAAGAACCTCATCAGCATTGTCACTGATAAGAATACCAGTCTTTACACCAAGTCCGGCATAATCGCCGACATCCATGCCTACGATAGCAGGGTTACAATCGATTGCACCTACAATCTGGCAACCTGTCTCGTATAGATATCTTAATGTGTATTTACTCATTTTACCGCATCCATACTGAACTACTTTAATTTTCTCCATAATAAAAACTCCTTTCAAAAAGAATGTTAAATATTTATCAAGTTGAGTTTAGTATAGAGTCTTATGTAAGATTAGAGTCAATACATTTTTGTAATAAATTTTAACGATTAATCTCGACAGGAACCTGCAAGCGAAGATACATCGAGCGTTTCTGGCTGTCAAAAATGTTCATTTCATTAATTTCCTCACAAATATAATCTCCACATATTGTAAGATGGTTTGAATGGCAGTAGTCTAGAAGCTTAGCTGCATATATACGTTCATCATCAAAAGCTTCTGTGTAAATGCACGCATACATGCCGCTGTCAAGTTCACGTACATTATTATTGACCGGAAATTCATCATCGGCGAATATGAAGATTTCATCAGAGTAAAAATGCTGTTCTTCAAAATATTTCTGCGACATTATTGTTCCTGCATTGCAGTAATATATAGTTGGTATGTTAAATTCTTTCAGATTATTCTTCAGCTTTTTAAGAATGAGCTCATACGTATCTATATTGTAATCGTAGAAATTTGTATCAACATGAAAAGCATAGATTTTTCTTTTGTGGATATATTCAAGCGTGATAGTGCCAGCAGGTGGAGACTTGCGGTACCGCTCAATATCATCAATGGTTCGGTCAATGGCAGCAATTTTAAGCCTTATGTCAATAAGCTGCTGTCTGGCCTGTTCCTTTTTCTTGCGCAGAAAGTCTTCAATAAGATTAAGGTCACGCTGGTCGAATACATCTTTAATCTCACGAAGTTCCATGCCAAGTTCTTTCATATACTGAATCATGTCAAACCGCGCATTCTGCTTGATGTCATAGTATCTATAATGAGAGTTTTTATCAATATAACAAGGCTTCAACAGTCCCATAGAGTCATACAGGCGCAGTGTTGTCACAGTTGTCTGGTTCATCTTAGCCATCTCGCCTATGCTTATGTAATTCTCTGATTTATTGTTCATGGCAGTACCTCTTAATGTGTGCAAAAGTCTAATGTAACATTAGAGTTATTATAGCATTAATGTGTGATAATATGTATTAATTCTTAAAAATGTGCCGCTACCGTTTTGTGATTAACTTACATGTGGGTGTAAGTCTACTTGACGACGAAGAACGAGCACCCTTGCTTTAGACATTTGACAGCGGCTTATTTTTGTTCTAAACTTCAAGTAAGTGAAAACTAACTGCATAGTTTGATATGGATAGAAGGTGGGATTATGGTATTTAAAACAATAGGTGACAAATCAAATCCAGTTATCCTTTTTTTTCACGCAATGGGAGTTACTGGGGAAAGCAGCATGCCGGTTGCAGAAAAAATGGCAGATAAATTTAATTGCGTTATGCCGACGTCAACAGTGTATTGTTCCGGGCAGAAATATCGCGGTAAAAAAGACGAAGTACAGCAAATTGTACGATTCCTGGAAAAGCAGGGAATCACAGAGATAGAACTTGTAGTTGCATCTTCGATTGGTGCAGATCTTGCGATGGCATTCCTGACAGATGCAAAAATACCAGTGAAATATATATTTTTTGACGGCGGACAGTTTGCGCAGATTGGAAAGATGACACGCAGGATTATGGTTCCGTTTTTATATCTGGCAATTAAAAGCGTGTACTGGTCAAAAGGAAAAACATTAAAAAGAATCATGTGGTGCGATGATGAAAAAATCAAGCCTTACTTTATAGCAGCAGGAAAGAATCTGACATATGGAAATATGAGAAGGCAGATGACAGACAGCCTGGAAGATAAACCACTTTCGAAACTGTCAGAAGAATTGCAGAAACATACATTCTGGGAGTTCGGAAGTAAAGAAGAACATTTTAAATACAGAAATGCAGTTGTGCATACCTATATAAATGGTAATTTTCCGGTTTTTGAAGGATTCAACCATATGCAGTATCAGATCCGTGAGCCGGAAGGATTTGCCAGAATGCTGGAAACGATTATTGAGACAGGCAGATTACCCAACCCGGTTGTTACCCTTTCTGGTAGTATTCAAGAAGTCATAAAGTTCCGAGAGTAATGGAAGAAGGCAATGATTCGAGAAAAAAAGAAGTGTAATATTGAAAACTGCTTGAGATTTCGGGAAAAATCTGCTATAATACTATTGTATATTTATGGGGTGGGGAATTTATATCCTTTTTGCATTAGAAATTATGGAAGGAGGACTTGACTATGGCAAACGTAAATGCACAATCATTATCGACTCGGCAGGAGCATCGCGCCGTTTTTTCAGCGTGTCAAGTCTTATTTCATACAATTTATAACGAACCAGTTGCCGAAGACATGGAGCATTATGCCCTGTCTTCGGCTTTTTGCGTTTGCTGGAAAGATGGCGGTTTGATATTGAAGTCTTAACCACGACCGGCGAATCAATCTTTTCTGGTTAAACCTTTTATCTTCTCCGGCATGTCCGCTGCCGAAGAAAGAAAATAGCGGATAGAATTATTTTGGAGGTATGAATATGAAAAAGAAACTTCTAAGCCTTCTGCTTGCGTTGTGCCTTGTGATGGCACTTGTTCCGATGACAGCGTTTGCAGAAGACACCATGGACACTTGGGATGGAACAGCCGATACAAGCTGGTATGATGAGAATAAAACGGAATTTCATCTGCAAGCAGCCGAGCAGTTGGCAGGCATGGCAAAGCTCGTCAATGATAATACAGCAAATTTTAAGGACAAAACTGTTTATCTTGATAATGACTTGGATTTAGGCGGGCATGAATGGATCTCTATCGGTAACGGAGCCAATACGGCTTGGGGATCATTTCAGGGGATTTTTGACGGACAAAGCCATGTAGTTTATAACCTGTATTCTCATGAGGGCCTAAAATCTGAAAACAAAGACAATAACAATAACTTGTATAGAAATGGTTTGTTCGGTGCTATCTACAATGCAACTGTGCAAAATCTCGGCATTGAAAATGCGGATATCGTGATACCGATGAATGATACCTCCACCTACGGAAAAGGCATTTTGGTGGACTGGATGACCAATTCCACTATTAAAAACTGTTATACTACCGGTTCCATTACCGGCGGTTCTTATATAGAAAAATTCATAGGTGGTATTGCAGGATTTTTAAATGGGAACAACAGTATCAGCCAGTGTTATTCTACCGCTGCAATTACGGGTAACTATGACGGCGAGTACTATAAAGAACAAGAAGGCGGGTTAGAGCCTATGGATTGCTGGGATTCGCTGGGTGGCATTGTCGGAGCCTCGTATACGGGACAGGTGACAATAAGCGACTGTTGGTTTGGTGGAGAAATCGTTGTAAACTCCATTCAGGCTCCCGTTGGCGGTATTATTGGCTTTGGCCAAGGTGTGAGCATGGTCAACTGTCTTGTCGCTACGAATGGAATCGGCAACGACGGCTTGGAAAACACTTGCTGGTTGGGGTATGTCGTAAATACCGATGCAAAGAATTGTTTCTGGCCTGCTGATGACAGATATGGTTCAAATGTTTCTAATGAACAAAGCGGCAACTCAGCCGGAACCGCTACCAACGACTTTAACTCTGACGATGTTCTCGTAGGACTTCAGGCAAATGCAGGAAGCGATGTAGAGTGGGTATCCGGGATTGGGCATCCGACATTTGGATGGGATGACAGAAATGTTTCCGCTGACTATTCGACAGTTGACAAAGCAATCAAAAATGCAGAAGCCTTGAATGCGGATCTGTATTCGAATTATTCGGATGTAACGGCTGCAATTGAGGCTGTGGATCGGAATAAAAGCAAAGCTGAACAGTCCAAAGTGGATGCTATGGCGCAAGCTATCGAAGCTGCCATTGCGGCTCTCGAATACAAGGCTGCCGATTACAGCAAAGTAGACGCAGCCATTGCCAAAGCAAATGCACTGAACAAGGACAACTACAAGGACTTCACCGGTGTGGAAGCCGCTGTGAAAGCTGTTGTCCGTGACAAGAATATCACTGAACAGAGCGAAGTGGATGCAATGGCGAAGGCTATTGAAGATGCCATTGCTGCCCTGCAATACAAGGATGCCGATTACACAAAGGTAGATGCAGCCATTGCCAATGCAAATGCCCTGAACAAGAATGACTACAAGGATTTCTCCAGTGTGGAAGCTGCTGTCAATGCTGTTGTCCGTGGTAAAAATATTACGGAGCAATCTGAAGTAGACAAGATGGCAAAGGCTATCGAAGATGCCCTTGCTGCTCTTGAGAAAAAGCCTGCCAGTATCATACCGGGAACATCCGATAAAAGTCCACAGACCGGCGATACAGGCAACCTTGCTCTGTGGATTGCCCTGCTGTTTGCCAGCTGCGGTGCAACCATTGCTATAACGGTTGTCAACAGAAAGAAAAAGTACAACAGATAATTTAAACAGATAATTGAATAACGTTTCCTTGCTCCATATTCCGAGCAAGACAAAAGCGCCGTAGCAATACGGCGCTTTTTTGTTACCCAGAAGCGACAAACAGCGGCTTTCAGTCATTTTTTATCGGTTTTGCATCCTTTCCCTTCTCAACAACAGTCAGATTGCCAACAACATTATATTATTTTTGTATATCGTCAGTCTGACAAACTTCCGATTGAGATTTCACCTGTTTTAAGAAATTTAATAACTGTTATATCGTCCTACCGGTGTTTACGAACTCGGATAAGGACAAATACAAGGGTGCAGGACATCCGGTGGATGTCCGCTTTGCACCGACCGAAGTGGCAGCGGAGACCAAGAAAATCTGATAACACATTATAACACAAAATAAAAGTGACATGGTGAACTGATTGAAATGCTTCTGATTTTTGTAACAAATGAATGATTGAATGATAAGGAGATTCGATATGATGAGAACAATATTTGCAGATGTGGGTAGATGCAGAAGATTCACTTGAATTGTAAGCAGAATAACAGCGTGGATATTCAGTTTTATGAATTCCCACGCTGTTACTGTTCCTAAAAATTTTCTTTTTTACTCCCCCATTTTAATAAGAATGCTGAATTTATAATCACAAATATTGAACCCGCATTATGCACGAGTGCGCCAACAACAGGATTTAAGATTCCCAAAATCGCCAATGTAATTGCTATGAAATTCAGAGTCATTGAAAAAGTCATATTCAATTTGATGGTAACCATCATATGCTTGGACAGTGCTACCAGATGTGGCAGTTCTTTCACCTCATCATCCACTAATGCTATGTCAGCAGCGTCTACTGCTATATCGCTTCCAACACCTCCCATAGCAATTCCTACATCAGCTTTTTTTAGTGCCGGAGCATCATTGATGCCATCGCCAATCATGCATACTGGCATTCCGTTTTTTTGATATTTCTCAATGTATGCAAGCTTATTCTCTGGCATACAGTTTGCCTTTACATCTTCAATATGAAGCAAAGACGCTATCGTATTTGCAGCATTTTCGTGATCTCCAGTCAAAAGGACGGGGCATATACCAAGTTTTAAAAGCTCATCTATCATGTGTTCACTTTCCTTGCGTACAGTGTCTGATAACGCAAGGAAACCGGCAAAAGTATTATTTACAGATACATAAATGATGGTACATCCCTGTCTGATATAATCTTTCGTATCTTCCAGAACGGGTATTTCCACATGATGCGCTGTTAATAACTCCGGATTACCTGCAAGCACCCTTTTTCCCTCTATCTCTGCATACACGCCTCTTCCCGGGATTATCTGAAAATTATCAACTTCTGTAAAATCCGTTTTTTCTTTTTTAAAACACTGAACAACTGCTTTCCCAAATGGATGCTCCGAAAACCGTTCCGCAGAAGCCACCATTTGATACAGTTCTTTTGTGGTTAATACATCCGCTACACTTTGTACCGCAATAACTCTGGGTGTACCGTAGGTAAGCGTACCAGTTTTATCAAATGCTATGATCTTTGTGTTTGCCAGCCGTTCCAATGCATCCCCCTGTCGAACCAGAAAACCATGCTTTGTTGCATTACCTATCGCAGCCATAATTGCAGTCGGTGTAGCAAGCACTAAGGCACATGGACAAAATACAACAAGGATTGTCACTGCTCTGATAATTTGTCCGGTAACAAGCCAGGTTATCACAGCCGCACTCAACGCGCTCACCACAATCCAGGTTGCCAACCGGTCTGCAATTCCAACAATCTTTGCTTTTCCGGCATCCGCGGACTGAACCAGTTTTATCATACGTTGAATAGAACTGTCTTCTCCCACTCTTGTTGCTTCCATTTCAAAAGTTCCAAACTGATTTACCGTACCGCTGGATACCTCATCACCAACCGCTTTATCGACGGGTAGTGATTCCCCCGTCATTACTGCCTGATTAATAGAGGTCTGTCCTGATACAATGATTCCATCTACAGGGATTGTCTCACCAGGAAGCACACGAATTCTGTCACCAATCCTGACTTGTTCCGCCGGTACGATTACTTCTTTATCCATTTGTAATACTCTGGCTATCTGTGGAGTCAGGTGCACCAGTTTTTCAATACCGGCTCTGGCTTTTGCAACTGTCAGTTCCTCTAACAATGCTCCTAATTGCATGATAAAAGCCACTTCGCCCGCTGCAAATGTTTCTCCAATACAAATCGAAGCAATAAGTGCAAGTGAAACCAACACATCTGCTTTTATATCAAAAGCTGTAACTAATCCTATTATGGCTTCCAAAATAATAGGAAATCCACATAAAATAACAGCAAACCATGCCAAGTCAAACGGAAATGGCTGCACATGAAGTAAACTACAGATAATGGATACACCAGAGATTACAAGTAAGAGGATATCTTTCCTTATACCACCAATTTCCATCAAATCCTCCAGTTTTTTAATCGCCTTTCTCATTAATAGTGCTCCTTTCTATACCAATGAGGGTATGGGTATAATATACTTATAGGGGTATGGGTTGTCAATGGTTTTTACAAAAAAAATGGATGGACCATTTCTGGCTCATCCACTTTTTTACTTATATCCGACAATTACTTCATATTTGAAAATCGTTCTACCGCTTTTGTAAATTGTTCAATTGTTTTATCCGCATCGCCATGCTCGATACCATCTCTGACACAATGTTTGATATGTCCCTCTAAAACAACCTTTCCACACCCATGAAGAGCTGATTTAGCAGCATTAATCTGAGAAAGAATATCTTCACATGGAACATCCTCGTCAACCATGCGATCAATTGCCTGTACCTGACCAATTATCTTTTTTAAACGACGATGTAAATTATCTGCATCCATACATTGCTTCATATTAAATTCCTCCATACTATAAGGGGTATATGTTTATTGTACTATTCTGGTTAAATAAAGTCAATTTGACATTTGATTTTGATAGATAGCTGTACTCATTATTGCCACCATAATGCTGATAATATCCCAGCAATATTTCCTGTAAATTTTCCCACCTGATAACCAATCCCGATTATCAACAATCCTGAAAATGATACTGTTTGAGATTGCATTGCTTAACTGTCCGAAATAACCTGCACCTATCACAAACTCTTGAAGCAGGCTTACAATTCCTTTTCCTATCGTATCGAAAAAAGTGATACAGTCGTCATATTTTTATATTTTTTCTCCAACTGGATTTTTTGATTATCGCATTTCTCATAAGGCACTTTTTTATTGACAATCGGTAGATGCAGGCGGAAAGGCACGGTTCCGTGGATGCCTTAAACAAATTGCTGATACGTTTTACCCTTTCTGGTAGTATTCAAGAAGTCATAAAGTTCCGAGAGTAATGGAAGAAGGCAATGATTCGAGAAAAAGAGAAGTGTAATATTTGCGGAGAAGTGTAATATTCTGAAAACTTCTTGAGATTTCGGGAAAAATCTGCTATGATACTATTGTATATATGGGGTGGGGAATTTATATCCTTTTTGCATTAGAAATTATGGAAGGAGGACTTGACTATGGCAAACGTAAATGCACAATCATTATCGACTCGGCAGGAGCATCGCGCCGTTTTTTCAGCGTGTCAAGTCTTATTTCATACAATTTATAACGAACCAGTTGCCGAAGACATGGAGCATTATGCCCTGTCTTCGGCTTTTTGCGTTTGCTGAAAGGATGGTGGTTTGATATTGAAGTCCTAACCACGACTGGCAAATCAATCTTTTCCGGCGTGTCCGCTGCCGAAGAAAGAAAATAGCGGATAGAATTATTTTGGAGGTATGAAAATGAAAAAGAAACTTCTAAGCCTTCTGCTTGCGTTGTGCCTTGTGATGGCACTTGTTCCGATGACAGCGTTTGCAGAGGATTCACAGAACATAAATGTCTGGGATGGCAGCACAGCGGCAGCGTTCGCAGGTGGAACAGGTACCGCAGAGGATCCTTATCAGATCGCTAACGGAGCACAGCTTGCATATCTTGCAAGCTCTGTGAATAGTGGAGAAACCTACGAAGAGAAGAACTTTGTTTTGACGACCAACATAGACCTGAACGGGCTGCCTTGGACACCGATTGCAAATTCTTTTTCTGATGCACTGTTGGGAGGTTCGGATTATCGCGTCTTCGCCGGTAATTTTGACGGTAACGGATATACCATCTCTAACGTTTCCATTGGGTCTGAAACCACACCGTTTGAATCGGATGTATTTGGGTTGTTTGGCGCAACAGAGGGAAAAATCAGCAACTTGAATCTGGACACTGTTTCTATCTGCGGTATAGCAAAGATTGCTTCGATAGGTGCTGTCGTCGGATTTGCCGGCGGTCTGGTTGGTTATTCAGGCGGATCTATTGAAAATTGTCATGTGACAGGTTTGACGATGGATATGAGCGCACCGAGTAACGTTTATGCTGCTGCATACTGGGTCGGCGGGCTTGTAGGTGCACTGGATGGAACGCAGCTCATCAACGAGTGCAGTGTATCCGGCAGCATTACGGAAAAAGCCGGCAAGGGGTCTATCGGCGGGCTGATCGGTGAATTGGGAAAAGCAGCGAAAATCACATACAGCAGATCAAATGTAACGGTAAATGTGAAGGCAGATTCCCGTGGCGGTGCGGATGTTGGCGGATTTATCGGCAAAGGAAACGGCAAAACAGATGCAGAAACGGTTATTCGAAATTGTTACGCCACGGGCAATGTTACCGGCGGCGCATATACAGGCGGATTTGCCGGCGGCCTTTGGGGACTGAATATCAAAAACTGCTATGCGAGTGGCAATGTATCACAGGCTGCGGCTGCTATGGCCTCTTTTGTAGGTACCGATGCCTCTGACTCAGCGTACTATGGCTCCATTACAAATTGCTTTACAACCGGTAGCGTAACAGGCTCATCACCCTTTCAGTATGCCTTTGCGGAGCAGTCGTCTGCGACTAAGAGGAGCGAAATAACCAACTGCTATTTTGCAGTGGAAAACCTCGGTATTAAAAACCAGAACGAATCCGCAACTGAAAAGCCGCAGGAAGAAATGAAAACCGAAGATTTTGCAGCCGCACTAAATAATGGTGACAACAGTAACGGATGGTCTTTTGTGAACGGACAGGTTCTTTGCGGTGCAGAGCCGGCAGATTACAGTGCTGTGGAAACAGCGATGGCAGCCATTCCCACTGATTTGACTGTGTATACCGATGAATCTGTTGCCGCATTGAATACGGCGGTGGACGGAGTTGTCAGGGGCAAGGCTTTTGTGAGTCAGGCTAATGTTGATGCAATGGCACAGGCTATCGAAGATGCCATTGCTGCCCTGCAATATAAGGATGCTGACTACACCAAAGTTGACGAAGCCATTGCCAAGGCAAATGCACTGAACAAGGACGACTACAAGGATTTCTCTGCTGTGGATGCCGCTGTGAAGGCTGTCGTCCGTGATAAGAACATTACCGAGCAGAGCGAAGTGGATGCAATGGCGAAGGCTATTGAAGATGCCATTGCTGCCCTGCAATACAAGGATGCTGACTACACCAAAGTTGACGAAGCTATTGCCAAGGCAAATGCACTGAACAAGGACAACTACAAGGACTTCTCTGCTGTAGAAACTGCCGTCAATGCTGTTGTCCGTGGTAAAAATATTACGGAGCAATCTGAAGTAGACAAGATGGCAAAGGCTATCGAAGATGCCCTTGCTGCTCTTGAGAAAAAGCCTGCCAGTATCATACCGGGAACATCCGATAAAAGTCCACAGACCGGCGATACAGGCAACCTTGCTCTGTGGATTGCCCTGTTGTTCATCAGCTGCGGTGCATCCATTGCTATAACGGTTGTCAGCAGAAAGAAAAAGTACAACAGATAATTGAATAATGTTCCCTTGCTCCATCTTCCGAGCAAGACAAAAGCGTCGTAGCAATACGGCGCTTTTTTGTTACCCGGAAGCGACAAACAGCGACTTTCAGTCGTTTTTTATCGGTTTTGCATCCTTCCCCTTCTCAACAACAGTCAGATTGCCAACAACATTATATTATTTTTGTATATCGTCAGTCTGACAAACTTCTATTTACACAACCCTTTAAAAAAAGCCTTTGCATTATCCAGATCATTCTTATCCGGATGTCCTTTTGATATACCTCCTATAAGCTTGAATGGTCCAAATGTGTCATATCCCTTACAAGAAAATTCTCCCACAATTCTTCCCTGCTTTTCTTTTATAATTCCCTTTATTGAATCAAAGACTGGCTTTCCTCCATAAGTGCATATAAGAAAAACATCCTTATTCTCTGGAAGATTTACTTCAGCAAAGTTGATTACGGCCTGGTGCATTTTACCAAAATAAATACCAGAGGCAAATCCTATAAGATCATACCCTGATAAGTCCTTTTCAGTAATCTTAGCTGCATCAATAATATCAACCCCATATTCATCTGCTATGGCCTCAACAATTTTCTTTGTATTATTGTGATGAACCGATGCATATATAATAACTGTTTTCATATCTGCTTCACTCCAGCTCATACGGATATCATACATCATCCGTGTAAGTGCAATACTGTCTTTAGCTGTATATACATCACTGCTGCAATATCCAAGTTTTACGCATCTGCTTACTTCCCTGATTTCATATTCAAAGCCATTTATATCAACCGGACACTCGATTGTTTCCGGTTCTTTTCCTTCCACCTCAAGTATCATAGTCTCAGCGTGTTGGAAATCTGGTAAAAATATACTTCCCTTCGTTCCCTCAATTCTGGCATTACGTTTTAATTCCTGCCCAATTGTCTGGACTGATTCTGCAGTACATCCATCGTTATATGTCAGTTTGAGACAGCTGTAATCATCTGTTCCATACTCATTAATATGTACTTTTTGAGTTTCTACATTCTTCGGCTCATCCCCTGTAACAATGCGCAGAAATCCCAGATTGTAAATTCCTATATCCAACAAAGCACCTCCACCAAGTGCAGGGTTAAATTTGCGCTCTTTTCTGGCACCTGTTGCAACAAACCCATACTGGCATGAAATATGTTTTATTTCTCCAATTACTCCTTGCTGTAAGATACTGCGTAAACGATTATACAATGGAAGAAACCATATCCAGAGTCCCTCCATGATAAAAAGATGCCTATCCCTTGCCAGCCTGTACAGTTCCTGTGCCTGTTTATCATTTATCGTAAACGGCTTTTCGCACAATACATGCTTTCCATGTTCAAGACATAATCTGCAATTCTCATAATGCAAAGTATTTGGCGTGGCTACATAAACAGCCTCAACATCCTGATCTTTAACCAGTGCTTCATACGAATCATAATATCTTGGGATATCATGCTCCTTAGCAAAGGCTTTTGCACTTTCAATGTTACGTGAACCAACTGCTACTAACTGTTCATTTTCTTTACTCATCTGATTTATAGTTGATGCAAATTTTTTTGCAATATTACCTGTAGCCAAAATTCCCCACTTCATCTTATCTCTCCCATCGATTCTATAAATTTATATGTAATATATACCCATTTAACAATTATTAAAGGGCTCAAATTTATTATACCTTATATCACCACCTTCGCATATCCATTTTCTATCATATTTTATAATACAAAAGGTCAGACCCGCCAATACTAATAGTTCCTGACGAATCTGACCTTTTACAATTATTAAAAATTTTATATATTATCCTTCAATCTCTTTAATAAGATTAACCATCTCAATAGCACCTTCAGCACACTCAAATCCCTTGTTGCCTGCCTTTGTTCCGGCGCGCTCAATTGCCTGCTCGATTGTATCTGTAGTAAGCACTCCAAACATAACAGGAATGTCACTTGCTAAAGAAACATTTGCAATGCCCTTGGAAACCTCGCTGCACACATAATCGTAATGGCTTGTAGCACCTCTTATAACCGCACCAAGACATATAACTGCGTCATACTTGCCACTTTTTGCCATCTTTGAAGCTATCAATGGTATCTCAAATGCGCCCGGCACCCATGCAAGGTCAATATTTTCCTCTGAAACATCATGTCTTACAAGCCCGTCTTTAGCTCCCGCAACAAGCTTAGACACAATAAACTCATTAAACCTTGCTGCTACAATACCTACCTTAATTCCACTGTCAACTAACTTACCTTCTAAAACTCTCATCATCAATTCCTCCTTATAAATATCTCATTTTTTTACACCACATTTAAAATGTGTCCCATTTTTGTCTGCTTTGTCTTAAGATAGAACCTGTCAAAGCTGGTCGCATCTATCTCAATAGGCACTCTCTCACTGATTTCGATTCCAAAATCTGCAAGCTGGTATACCTTATCGGGATTGTTAGTAAGAAGCCTTAAGCTCTTTGCTCCTAAGTCTTTCAATATCTGTGCTCCTATGTAGTACTCGCGCGCGTCTCCCGGCAGACCAAGTGCCAGATTAGCCTCAAGTGTATCCATTCCCTGATCCTGAAGTGCATATGCCTTAAGCTTGTTGACAAGCCCGATTCCTCTGCCCTCCTGTCTCATATAAAGAAGCACACCCCTGCCTTCATTGTTAATCTGTGTCATCGCTGACGCTAACTGCTGACCGCAGTCACATTTCATTGAGCCAAATGCGTCTCCTGTCAGGCACTCTGAATGTACCCTGCACAAAAGATTGCTGCCATCACCAATATCACCCTTTACCAATGCAACATGATGCTCGCCATTTAACTTATTGACATAGCAGTGTGCTGTGAATTCCCCATATTTTGTAGGCATTCTTGTAACTGCCACACACTCAACCAAGTTGTCATGTCTCTTTCTGTATTCCTGAATTGCCTTAATTGTTATGAATTTGAGATTGAATTTTTCGGACATTTCTATGAGGTCTTCTTTTCTCATCATTGTTCCGTCCTCTTTCATTATCTCACAGCACAGACCACATTCTTTAAGTCCTGCTATTCTCATAAGGTCTACTGTTGCCTCTGTATGTCCGTTTCTTTCAAGAACTCCATTAGGTTTTGAACGAAGTGGAAACATATGTCCCGGTCTTCTGAAATCCTCAGGCTTTGCTTCATCTGACACACATGCTCTTGCAGTAAAGCCTCTCTCCTCTGCCGATATTCCTGTTGTCGTCTTAACATGGTCTATTGACACTGTAAATGCAGTTTCATGGTTATCAGTATTGTCAGCAACCATCTGTGTAAGTCCCAGCTTTCTGCACAAATCTCCACTCATAGGCATGCATATAAGTCCTTTTCCATATGTCGCCATGAAATTCACATTTTCAGTAGTTGCAAATTCAGCGGCACATATCAGGTCTCCCTCATTCTCTCTGCTTTCATCATCTGAGACAAGTATCAGCTTTCCGTCCTGTAAATCCTTAACTGCCTCTTCTACTGTGTTATACTCAAACATTTTCTTTTACCTTCCTTTCCCTTTGATATTTTAAAATCCATTCTTTAGCAGGAACTCTTTCGTTATCCCGCTTTTCGGCTTTTCCTTTTCAAATGTGATGAATTTCTCTATATACTTACCGACAATATCATTTTCAAGATTAACTACATCACCAGCTTTCCTAAGTGACAGCGTTGTCGCACCTGCCGTATGTGGTATTATTGATACTGAAAAGCTCTGGCTGTCCGTCTTGGCAACCGTAAGACTTATTCCATCTATGGCAACCGAACCTTTTTCAACGATATATTTTAATATTCCGCTGTCTGTCTTAATCTGATACCATATCGCGTTATCATCCCTGGTTATCGCTGCAACTTTTCCTGTTCCATCAATATGTCCTGAAACTATATGTCCTCCGAACCTTCCATCTGCTGCCATTGCCCTTTCAAGATTAACAACACTTCCACTCACCAGCCTGCCAAGTGATGAGCGGTTCAGCGTCTCATGCATTACATCCGCAGTAAATGTATTATCATATATCCCTGTCACTGTAAGGCACACACCATTGACAGCAATGCTGTCTCCTATATGTGTTCCCTCAAGGACTTTTTCTGCCTGTATTGTAAGAATTGCTGACGCCGTTCCTTTTTTTACATTATTTACATGTCCGATTTCTTCAATAATTCCCGTAAACATTACAACTCTCCTTCAATCAGAATATCGTCACCAAGAAGACGAACAATCTTGTTTCTCAACTGATATGCTTCATCTACATTTGCAACACCCTGACCTTCAACTGCTGTCTTACTGTCTGCCCCACCAAATATCTTAGGTGCGATATAAGTCTGAACCCGGTTCACAATTCCAGCCTGCAATGCCGAGAAGTTAAGTGTTCCGCCTCCCTCAAGAATTATACTGTCGATACCTTTTTCTCCAAGTATGTGTATAAGCTCTTTAAGGTCAACATGCTGCTCTGATTCTTTTGTAATTATCACTTCACAGCCTGCATTTTCATATAAAGATTTCCTGTCGCAGTCGGTACTACATGTAGCAATTATTGTTGGTATCTGCCCTGCACTTTTTACAATTCTGCTGTCCAGCGGAGTTCTCAATCTGCTGTCGCATATGATTCGCACAGGATTGTGTGGATTGCTTACAGCTGTACTTCTGCAGTCAAGCATTGGATTATCTGCAATCACAGTGCCGACGCCAACCATAATTGCCGCATATCTGTGACGGTCTGCATGCACATTTTCTCTTGCCTGCTCACCCGTAATCCACTTAGAAAGTCCCTTATATGTGGCAATTTTCCCATCAAGTGTCTGTGCCGTTTTCATCACAACATATGGCTCTTTATTCCTTATGTAATGAAAGAATACATAATTCATCGCCAGACATTCTTCATTGCATACACAGCCTTCAACTTTAATCCCATGTTCTTCCAGATATTTAACACCTTTTCCACTTACCAGGGGATTAGGATCCATCGAACCTATCACAACCCTGCTTATACCTGCCTGCACAAGTGCTTCAGTGCAAGGTGGCTGTTTCCCATGATGGCAGCACGGCTCAAGTGTCACATATATGGTTGCTCCACTGGTATCCTCCATACATCTTGAAAGTGCGTCTCTTTCCGCATGAAGCTCACCATATTTCCTATGCCAGCCTTCACCTATGATTCTGTCATCCTTTACAATAACAGCTCCAACCAGCGGATTAGGATTAACCCAGCCTGTTCCATTCTTTGCCAGTTCAATTGCCCGCTTCATGTAGAATTCATCTTCTTTTGAAAAATTGTTATTTATTTCCTGCTGCATATCTACACCTTCTTTCTGTTCCTTCCTGTCCTGCTTTTTTCTGTACTAATTTCCTCTATCCTGATTTTCCTTGTCTGCTGCATCTTGATTTCATTCTTAATGTGCTTGCTGATTTCCTGATTTTTCCGGCTCAAAGTCGTGATACCTATAAGTAGTCGCATTTTCAATGGTTTAGTAGGTCTTTTTTCATCTTGTCTATAATATTAAACGCATTTTTACAACTAAAAGACCTATAAATTCATTGTTTATGACATGTTTAGTAGGTAATTGCTTAAGTTTTCTTCAGTTTTTAGCTAAAATAAACCTACTAAAGCCGCAAAAAACTTACATTTATAGGTTTTTGCCAAATTTACCTGCTGCCATGCTGCTCTGAATTGCTATAATATACCGCCAGATTGCTATGAATTGAATCAATGTAATATGCTGCCCGCCACAATTGCCAGTTCCTGCATTTCAGACTAGACTCTGCCTCAACAATACAGACAACCCAGCACAACCAAAATCCAGCCCAGACAAAAAAAGGCTTCCAAAGCAGTTTCATTTCACCACTTCAGAAGCCTTTCGCCAAAATATCGAATTTCTATAATCAAATTCTTACTCTGACAATCAAAAAAGCTCTGAGATAATAAATCATCTCAGAGCCAGTATCCACATTGAAGCCAGCCATTCATTCTAATATGATTACATTATGAATAACCAACTTTAATATCACTTCTTTCATCCAGACTTTACTGTCGGCTTCGGAATCACACCGAATCATGCTCTGGCTTACGCCTCGGCTCGTGGGCTTTACCACCGGTAGGGAATCACACCCTGCCCTGA
>ERZ1034949.805-NODE-805-length-17864-cov-5.029311_pt1 | contig 17864 bp, 14 predicted proteins | sample MGYA00520590_ERZ1034949 | MGnify/ENA primary metagenome ERZ1034949 (study PRJEB33766, sample SAMN09781752) | gut metagenome | biome: gut microbiome | host: Homo sapiens | place: Madagascar | study: EMG produced TPA metagenomics assembly of the PRJNA485056 data set...
CTCCGCTTGCAGCTCCGCTTGCAGCTCCGCTTGCAGCTCCGCTTGCAGCTCCGCTTGCAGCTCCGCTGCGTAATCCGAAAAGCTATCAAGAATCCTAACAATCTCCTCCTGCACCTCAATAGGTGGAACAGGAATAGTAAATAAAGAATACTTTGATATCCAGTGGCGAGTATGTTCGCCTGGTACAAAACCAATACATTGCATTGCATAATGAATGTATTTGAAATTTGCTAATTTTGTTTTTGGACGCAATATTTTCAGAGCGCTACTTTTTACCTTAAAAGGGAAGTCTACCCAGTGAAAAGAAGTAGTGAAGTCGTCGAATATGATTACTGGGTCGTTTTCAGATGCTGGATAAATATCAAATTTCTCATTAGTGTAACCTAATATAAAACTTTGCCCAGCTGTTAAAACTGGTGTTTCGAAATGGTTGTTATATTCCGTGGAATGTACAATGTATTTTGTTGGTTGTTCATAACCAACCAACTCCCCCAGTGGTTTAAATTCCACGCCGTTAGGGCATAGCTTGTTGATTAGTTCTTGTAGTTTACTCATACGGCAGTTTCGTTTTCGAGTTCGGCGATGATTTTGTCAATCTCTGTGCGGAGTTTGTTTTCGTGCGCCACGATTTTGCGAATGTGTTCGTTTAGCTCCTTGATGTCGATTTTTGGTCGAGTGTCCTCAGCCTCCACATAACTGCTCACCGAAAGGTTGTAGTTGTTTTCAGCCACAATTCTATTGTCGATAAGGGCAGAGAAGTGCTTCACTTCGCGGCGTTCGGCAAATTCGGCAACAATGGCATCGATATTTTCGGGCGAAAGTTTATTCTTGTTGCCCTCGTGCACAAAGAGCTGTGAGGCATCGATAAAGAGCGTTTTGTTTTCTTTCTTCGACTTTTTCAGCACTATGATGCAAGTGGCAATGCTCACACCGAAAAACAGGTTTTGCGGCAGCTGAATCACGGTGTCAACATAATTGTTGTCGATAAGATATTTGCGGATTTTCTGCTCTGCGCCACCGCGATAAAGCACGCCGGGAAACTCCACGATAGCCGCGGTTCCCTCGGTGGAGAGCCACGAAAGCATGTGCATGGTGAAAGCCAAGTCGCTCTTGCTTTTCGGCGCCAGCACGCCAGCAGGGGCAAAGCGAGGGTCGTTGATGAGCGTGGCATCGTCGGAGCCAATCCATGGTTTTGAATAGGGTGGGTTGGAAACTATGGCATCGAACGGCTCATCGCTCCAGTGGTAAGGCTCAAGCAGCGTGTCGCCATTGCGGATGTCGAAGTCGGAATAGTTGATGTCGTGCAAAAACATATTGATACGGCACAGGTTGTAGGTGGTGATATTTAGCTCCTGTCCGAAAAATCCCTTTTTCACATTATGCTTGCCCAGAATTTTGGCGAATTTTAGCAATAGTGAGCCCGATCCACATGCGGGGTCATATACCTTATTCACATATTCACGGCCGTGGGTCACGAGGCGAGCAAGAAGTTCGGCAACTTCTTGTGGCGTGTAGTATTCGCCACCCGATTTGCCGGCATTTGAGGCATACATCGCCATCAAAAACTCGTAGGCATCGCCGAAAATGTCGATTTGATTGTCTTGATAATCGCCTTTGAGGTCGATATTGCCAATATTGTTGAGAATTTTCGTGAGCTGCTCGTTGCGCTTATCCACGGTGCCGCCGAGTTTGTTGGAGTTCACGTCGATGTCGGCGAAAAGTCCTTTCAAGTCGCTTTCGCTTTCGGTGCCAATGGCAGAAGCCTCGATGGCTTTAAACACCGTGTCGAGTGTCACATTGAGGTTAGGGTCGGTTTTGGCATTCTTGCGCACATTGCAGAACAGCTGTGAGGGGAGAATGAAAAATCCCTTTTCGTGCACCAGCTGATGGCGAGCCGCTTCGGCTTCCTCGTCGGAGAAATCGGCATATTCGAATCCCTCCACGCCAGCATCGGCCTGCAAGCGATTCACATAATTAGTGATATTTTCAGAAATGAACCGGTAAAAAAGAATGCCGAGCACGTAGCTCTTGAAGTCCCAGCCGTCAACCGAGTTGCGGAGGTCTTCGGCGGTAGCCCAAATGGCTTTGAAAAGTTCTTGCTTCTGCTGTATGCTTGTAGCCATATTGTGAGAAATTTTGATTAATAGTTATTAGTTAGTTGTGTGTGTATAGTTGTTCGATTCACAAATTTACAAAAAAATATTGGATTTAATTGTTCTCCTTATATAATATAAAGAGGATGGGCTATTTTTCTTGTTTATTTACATTTTTGCCGTAGATGGTGGCGAAGTCGGTTTTCATTGAGATTGTGGTCCAGTTTTTAGCGTCGCACGACGATTTCATTTTTGCTGCTTTTGTAGGGTTGCCGTACTCGCGCACCACATCGTCGGCGAGCACGCAAAACGCCATGCTGGGGTAGTGGTTGTTTGCGACCGTGTATTCAAACATACTGAAGTCGCCCGATGAATTGCCAAAAGCCAAAATCGGCTTCATGCCTATCTCGCGCACAATGGCACTCACCTTGTTCATCTTCAAGTTTTTCACATACATTGCGCCGCGCACCACATCGTCGGTAGGCTTGAACGAATAGTCCCAGCCCTCTTTATTGCCTTGCGAGGTGGCGTAGGTGTAGATGTCGGAGCCTATGATGTGGTTGCGGCCAAACGCCAACGCTCCATCGGCATAGGCGCGTGTCACCTGACGCTCGCTGCCCGAAATCACGTAGGTGGTGAAGCCGTTGGCTGCTAAATATCCCACCACTTCAGCCATGGGCAAGTAGATGGCTTCGCCCCACTGCAAATTGCTCATGCCCTCAACAGGCGTTTTCATAAATTCAATTGCGTAATCGCGATACTGTTCATCGGTCATGCCGGCAAATACCTCGTTTTGCGCGATTGCCTCTGTCCACATCATATCGCCAGGCACCGAGCGAGCGTACACAGCCTTCTTAATGGTGTCGGCGGTGGCTATCTGCTCTTTCGTGGCGTGGAAAGTGGGGTCGTCGTACACACGGTGCAAATACATCATCCATTCAAAATACGATGGAGCGGTTTCGCACACGAGCGTGCCGTCGAGGTCAAACACCGCCACGCGGTCGGACTGCGGAACAAAACCGTCGCTCTGCGGATTGGTCACACGCTCCACAAAGTTCTTGAGTTTTGCCAAAGGCACGCTGCCTTCCGTCCAGTAGCAAAACTTGCCTTTCGCGTCCACATTTTGCCCAATTTTGGCGATTTCATCGCGCGTTTCGGCCATCACATCGGCAGCCAAAGCCATCGCCGCCACACTCACTAACAATAATATCGTTTTCTTCATTACGTTCAAAAATTAATAATTTTTTACACCACAAAATTACAAATTATTCCCCACACCTCCCAAATGCAGTGTGCACGAAGAAAACTAACTCCACAAAAAAACCCACATCAGTGAGGCTTTTGCGTAGTAAACAATCATTTTTTATTTTTCTAAAATCTTTGCAACCGATTGATATACTGTTGAATACAGGTAATCAGTTGTCTACCACGATGTGAAGATACAAATTTGAAAGCAATTCACAACAGGCCGAGCGCATAGCACGTGAAAAGGCCGGTTGTCTACCACGATGTGAAGATACAAATTTGAAAGCAATTCACAACAGGCACGGTGATGAACAAGAAAAATGTGGGTTGTCTACCACGATGTGAAGATACAAATTTGAAAGCAATTCACAACGCAAAGGTGACGCAGGTGAACAATATCTGCGTTGTCTACCACGATGTGAAGATACAAATTTGAAAGCAATTCACAACGAGTTTCCTTGATGGAGTCGGTCCATTCCAGTTGTCTACCACGATGTGAAGATACAAATTTGAAAGCAATTCACAACCCACTTGGCGTGGTGGAAATTCGCTGTGGGTTGTCTACCACGATGTGAAGATACAAATTTGAAAGCAATTCACAACAAAGGGGCGCTGCTGATGGTGAATGTGAGCGTTGTCTACCACGATGTGAAGATACAAATTTGAAAGCAATTCACAACCGCTGTTTTTACGTCCATGGACTATGAAACGTTGTCTACCACGATGTGAAGATACAAATTTGAAAGCAATTCACAACCTGGAATCTTGATAACAGAGCGTTTATTGTGTTGTCTACCACGATGTGAAGATACAAATTTGAAAGCAATTCACAACTGTCTAAAAAACAAGAAAAAAACGAATCAAGTTGTCTACCACGATGTGAAGATACAAATTTGAAAGCAATTCACAACCATTGACATTCAATTACCTGATGATGTTTAGGTTGTCTACCACGATGTGAAGATACAAATTTGAAAGCAATTCACAACTGGTTACTTGCACTTGCCTTAATATTAAAGTTGTCTACCACGATGTAAAGATACAAATTTGAAAGCAATTCACAACCAAGGGTGAAATCACAGACTTTTTGCCATTGTTGTCTACCACGATGTAAAGATACAAATTTGAAAGCAATTCACAAGCGCTAACAGGCATAGACCTTTTCAACAAGTTCATCGACCGTGCAATCAACGCAGGCGATGATAAGTGCGTGTGTCGCCTATGTTGTGGAATCAGAATAACATTATAGCGAATAATAATCCGATTAAGCACATGCTACACGATTGACGAAAAAAACGCAATGAAATAGGCTGTGAAATATCGCAATAACTGCTAAATTTGCGTAAATAAATATGTGAAAATATGGCTAATCGCAGATTTTACAAAAACAAACCCTCCGATACTATTTGGTGGGTTGACAATACCGACGAGACAGGTGTGTGGCTTTTTTCATTCGACAAGGTGAAAATTTATAACCTATTCGCAGATTATCCACACAAACTATCTGCTATGGAACGCAGGATATTTGATGCCGAAAATCCGTTTTGGCGTGATTTTTTCTCCGATAGGAAATAAACCTACTTAACGTTGTCTAATTTTGTGAGAAGTTTTGTGGGTGGGGATTGAATTTTTTGGACTTTTTACTATTATTGTATGTGACTTTAAAATTGATTGGAATATGAAAAGAGTGCTTTATGTTCATGGGTTTCGAGGTTCTGCGTATGGGAGAGGGTGTAAACGAGTTTTGTGTGCGCTTCCGGAGGGGTATAAGTTGTTTTCAATTGATTATGATGAGGCTGACTGTTCGCACGCAAGAGAGCAAATTTTGAATTTTATTGACGAATTCAAGATTGATTTGGTAATTGGTTCGAGTCTTGGGGGATTTATCACATTGACTTTAAATGGGATTCCGAGATTTGTCATCAATCCATGTTGGGATCCGCCAGCCGAACTGTGTAAACTGGTGGAGCAAGATGCTGCTTTTACGAAGATGATAAAGACATATATGCCGTATGAAATATGGATAGCAAAATCTGTTAATTATCAAGAGAAAATGCTTGTGAAAGGCTTTTTTGGAAAGTATGATGAATTGTTCGGAACTAAGTATGTGGAAGAGTTTTCGGGTTATTATAGCAGTTATGAAATGATTGACAGCGGGCATCATCTTTCAGAAGAAGGCGCAAAGCAAATTTTTAAGAACATTGACGATTACTGGGAAAGTGTGCGAATTTTGAAAAACATGCAAAAAGACTGATGGATTAAAATTGGGAATGGGAAGGTATAGGGTGAGCTGCAGTTCGAATTATTGTGTAAGTTGTGTTAAATGTGGCACTTTTGGAGGCAATAAGTAGGATATGTGTGGAGAATTATGTACCTTTGCAGTACTATTTTTGTCTTTATGCGGGAAAGCATAAATGAACGGATAAAGACGCAAAGCCACACACAAGGGTGGGGGACGACGATGCTAAGTATTTGCGCTTGCTTTAGATTTTAGCTAAGTCGCGACCTACTCATCCGTTAATGGCCAAACATACTTAACTGTATGATTTTATGAATAATGTCAATGTGAAATTGGCGCAATCACTCAGGTTGATGATGGCCAACAGTGACATAAAGTAGAAAATGAAAATGACGCAGGATTGCTCGCTTCTATCTTCTACAGCCGACGTGAACGACGTGTATAACAACAAGCGTTTACCAAAGGGCATCCACATAGTCGGGACTGGCGAATCGGTCTCGAAAGTGGGAGAAATAGCTGGTTTTGAAGATGCGGCAAGTGCCGAAAAGCCAGAAAAGGAGAATGCCGCACGAAGCGAAGATGAATGCGCCGATGCCAAAATCGAAATACCTGGCACTCCAAAAACGGAAGCGGCTCCATGGGGCTATATCTTCATACAGCACATGTCGGCGGCAGTTTTTGAAAAGAATCTCGAAAATCGAAAACTTTTGGGCGATTTCAAGCCGAAGTGTTTCGTACACCGCACTGTTAGATACAAAGACAAACCCGACGGCAAAGGCGTGGTGAAAACAGAAAAGCCTACCGTAAACGGGCTCGTGTTTTTGCAGGGCACTACCAATCAGTTGAGGACATTCCTGAAACTCAACTTTCCTCAGTATTATCTGGTGAACAACTGTAGCACCAAAAAGCCTGCATCAATCCCCGACAGCGTGATGCAGCCATTCATGGCAGTGATGCAAAACGAGCCGGAGCGGTTGACATTCATGCGCGAGCCATTTGAGCGATTTGCCAAAAACCACGTGAAGCTCCGCGTGCTCACAGGCCTTTTTAAAGGGCAGGAGGGCTATGTGGTGCGTGTGAAGCACGACCGCCAGTTGGTGATGAACATTGGTGGATTTGCTGTGGCGGTGAACAATGTGCACAACGAAGACTTCGAGATAGCCGAATAGCCCTCATTTCTATTGATACTTATAGTAATCTGAAAAATATATGCGTGAATTTAATGAAATTAAGGTAGCCGTGGCTGGTACGGGCTACGTGGGACTGAGCATAGCTACATTGCTATCGCAGCACCATCATGTAACAGCAGTGGACGTGATTCCTGAAAAGGTGGAAAAGTTGAACAACCGTATTTCGCCCATTCAGGACGATTACATCGAAAAGTATTTGGCTGAGAAGCCATTGAACCTTGTTGCCACCCTCGACGGCAAGGCTGCTTACGCCGATGCCGACTTTGTGGTGATCGCTGCCCCCACCAACTACGACCCTGTGAAGAATTACTTCGACACAAGCCATGTGGAAGAGGTAATCGACCTGGTGCTGGAGGTGAACCCCGATGCAGTGATGATTATCAAATCGACCATTCCTGTGGGCTACACTCGCAACCTCTACTTGAAGTATGCGCAGAAAGGCGTGAGGAAGTTCAACCTCTTGTTCTCACCCGAATTCCTTCGCGAGAGCAAGGCGCTCTACGACAACCTTTACCCAAGCCGCATCATTGTGGGTTATCCTAAAATCATCGACAAACCCGAATTTGAGGCGGAAAACAAAGCTATCCAATCGGTTACCGATGTGGAGATGCTGAAAGAGGCAGCCAAGACCTTTGCCGCGCTCTTGCAAGAAGGTGCTATCAAAGAAAACATCGACACCCTGTTCATGGGCATGAAGGAAGCCGAGGCAGTGAAGCTTTTTGCCAATACCTATCTCGCGCTCCGCGTGAGCTACTTCAACGAGCTTGATACCTATGCAGAAGTAAAGGGTCTTGACTCAGAAGCCATCATCGAGGGCGTTGGCCTCGATCCACGCATCGGTACACATTATAATAACCCATCATTTGGCTACGGCGGCTACTGCCTTCCAAAAGACACCAAGCAGCTGCTCGCCAACTACCAGGACGTGCCACAGAATATGATGTCGGCCATTGTGGAATCGAACCGCACCCGCAAAGACTACATCGCCGACGCAGTGCTCCGCAAAGCAGGCTGGTACGACTATTATAGCAATAACCAGTTTGGCACAGAGCAGGGTGGCTGTGTGATTGGTGTGTATCGCTTGACGATGAAATCAAACAGCGACAACTTCCGTCAGTCAGCCATCCAAGGCATCATGAAGCGTATCAAGGCAAAGGGTGCAGAGGTGATTATCTACGAGCCAACCCTTGAAGACGGCACCACATTCTTCGGCAGCAAGGTGGTAAACGATTTGGCGCAGTTCAAGGCACAAAGCCACGCCATCATCGCCAACCGCTACGACGCATGCCTCGACGATGTGGAAGAAAAAGTATATACACGCGATATTTTTCGTCGCGACTAATTATGGTCTTTATTTATATTCGCGGTTGTGCCTTGGTGCGGGAGCATACCCCTATATAGATATTAGTGTTATGTCTCATAATTATTGCCGACGCATTGCCGATGTCCTTGTAGGCAAGGAAACCGACAGATATAAGATGAAGTAAATAATTAATAGGAGTCATGATAGTACCACAAGAGGAAATCAAATACATATTCAACCCATATAACCTTCTTCCGGGTGATATTCTTCTAATGAATACCTACGAGGAGGATTTGCGTGCTCGTATGAAATGCAAATATGAGCATGCAGCAATCTATATAGGTGATGCTTTCTTGATGGAAGCAAATGGAGCACACGTAGTGATGTCTCACATCTATTCCTATGCTTTTCGAGAGTATGAACACGCATGTGTTCTTAGGCTAAAAAAGTCATCGCTTTTTACATTAGAAGAGGTTGCTCGTAACGCTCGCAAACAGATGGGGCGAGAGTATGTGAATACAATGCAATTTCGATACGTACGTTTATACAAGAATTCTGATAAACAGGACGAGTCAAACAAATCTTTCTGTTCGAGATTAGTAGCACAATCATATCTCTCCGAAGGAATCCAACTACTTCCAAATGCAGACTATTGCGAACCAGATGATTTTCTTACTTCGGAGCTTTTAGAGGTCGTTCCGAATACAATAACAGAGTTTCATGAGGACCTTGCAAAAGTTGTAATGAACCAACAACAACGTCGCGAAGAAACCGAAATAGAAAGTCCGAATGCAGAGTTATACCATGAACTCAGCAAACTATACGAACTGGATATTCAGGATTTAGGACAAGCGCTTTTGCCTTCACTATCACGTCCGGAATTGAACGAATGTGCTATCAAAATAATCAAATCATCAAAGATGTTTAAGCACATGGAAGAAGTCAAAGCAACATCCTCATGGCTGTTTGACGATGCAAAATTCCTGTCACATTATGCAAATGCGCACGAAGCACTACATTTCTTATATAGCAGCATGAATCATTACGACAACACAACCATTCCCTACTACAAAGAGCTTCATCTGCAAATGATAATGCTCACACACTATTTTCCTCAGAACACATTATTTGTATTTATGAGAGATTGTATCAAGGAAATGGTTGCAGAAGCTATTACGTGCCGCACAAGATTTGCAGACATGTTTATGCTACTTGCTAAAGAACGCTCAACAGAAACCTTTGCATTTATAGAACAATATGGCCTCTATCGTGATATTGAATATAAGCCAGAGCCTGTTGATATTGGTTTTTTATTAAAAGACATAATGAAAGTTTATGATAAACAGTAAAAGAATCCATCGCAAGATAGGCGTTAACAGTTAATATTCATTACGACTCAGATGAAATGGTCTCTATGAGATTCTTATAATATGAGCAAATAGATGAAAGCAGTATTTATCACAATACATATTGGATTTAATTTTAGTTCTGTTCTACAAACCTTGCCATGGCGATAAAAAGTATAAAGAGATTCTAGCTTGAAAGCAAAATTCCTATACAAATGGCTCTGCCACAAATTGAGCATTAACGCTAAAATATATGAAATACTTTATTCTTATAATATTACTTGTAGGCAGAATTAAGTATGCACTAAATTAATTCCGCCAACAAGTATTGAGAATCAAAATGCAGAAATTGTTGCATTAGCAAAAAGTATAATTGAGCCAAATGATTCTCACAAATATCTTGATGGCATAATAGATGGTCTTGGAGACGAAGAAAGTATTGGGTTATATAAGGTTATAGAAGAACTTTCCAAACATCCAGAATGGAAGTCTTATACAAAGTCTGTACGCGATTGGCTAATAAATGAAAAGAATAATTTAAGCTTATAACAAATGTCAAACCAAACATCCGATAACAATAAACGAATAGCGAAGAATAGTCTATATATGAGTGTTCGCATGATGATTGTATTAATCATATCGCTATATGCAACACGAGCTGTTCTTAAAGTATTGGGTATAGAAGACTATGGCATTTATAATATTGTATGTGGATTTGTATCGATGTTTTCTTTTCTAAACACGTCAATGTCAAGTGCAACCCAAAGATACTATAACTTTGAGTTAGGAAAAAATGGAGAAGTTGGTGCACAAAAGGTATATAATGCTTCATTATTTATACATTGGTCTTTAGCAATAGTTATTATTGTTGTGACTGAAATCGGAGGATTATGGTATTTAGAAAATAAATTGGTGATTCCTGAGGCACGAATGTCTGCAGCATTTTGGGTATTCCAGTTTAGTGTTGTCTCAATGCTCCTGAATATAGTGAGTGTTCCTTATACTGCAGCAATAATGGCTTATGAACGCATGAATTATTATGCATTTATAGGAATTGTTGACGCTGTTTTAAAGTTGATAATTGTTTTTGCTTTATACTTATCTGATGGGGATAGGTTGATACTGTACGGTTTCCTTTTTATGGCGATTACCATATTTGATTATTTCGCATATCTGGTGTATGCGAAAAAGCAATTTAAGAGTCTATGCATGGGGAGATGGCCAGGCAAAACGTTTGTTAAGGGAATGCTTGAATTTGCAGGATGGAATTTATTTGGTTCATTTTCCTATATGATGCGTGAACAAGGAATCAATCTGTTATTGAATGCGTTTTTTGGTCCAATTGTAAATGCTGCTAAAGGTGTTGCAAATCAGGTTAATGGTGCTTTGCAGGGGTTTACCAATAATATTTTGATTCCAGCTAGACCTCAGATTGTACAATCTTATGCAAAAGGTGAATATGAACGTTCGTTTCATTTGATGGATAGTGTGAGTAAACTATCCTGTATAGTTTTCCTCATGATGTCGTTACCAGTGTGTTTATTGATTTCACCTATATTGAATATATGGTTAGGTGGAAATGTTCCAGAGCACACCTCCACGTTTATTATTATAATGCTAATAACAAATACGTGGGGGAGTTTGGTTGCTCCTATATCTACAATTGTATATGCCATTGGAAACGTGAAATTTTATCAATCAATATCTAGTGCTTCAAATTTAATGTCTGTTCCTTTGGCATATATATTCTTGTGTATGGATAGTGTGCCCGAGTTCGTTTTTTATGCTCTTTTGATAACAATGTTTACGAATCATATAGCAGGATTAATATCATTAAAGCGAATTACGTCATTCTCTATAACAAAATATTTACATAATGTTGCCTTTCCATTAGCGTGTGTCATAGTTTTGTCTGTAATAACAACTCTTATACCATATTTTTTTATATCAAATATGGTACTGAAATTTTTTGTTGTAATTGTAGTTAGTGCGTTGGCAACAATAACATACTCTTATGTTATTTGTTTTGACCAAGCTGAGAAAATTTTGGTTAATCAGTTCGTAAATAAAATTATAGCGAGGTTTAAATGAAACAACCCAAAGTATCGATAATTGTCCCGGTATTCAATGTAGAACAATATCTACATCATTGTATTGGTAGTATTATTGCCCAGACATTCACCGATTGGGAATTGCTACTAATTGATGATGGGTCGCCAGATAGAAGTGGTGATATTTGCGATGGTTATGCTAAAAAGGATGGGCGCATACGTGTCGTTCACAAAGAAAATGGTGGAGTGAGTTCTGCAAGACAAAGAGGTCAGGATGAGGCTATTGGTGAATATACTATTCATGTCGATCCAGATGATTGGGTAGATCCCACGATGTTGGAAGATTTGTATAGGAAAGCAATAGATGATAATGCAGATATGGTGATTTGCGATTACTATACAAATGAAGAATCTCTACAGAAGTATATAAAGCAAGAACCCACAAAACTTGATAGCATCGTTGTGCTTGGCGAGCTGTTCCAGCAACTGCATGGCAGTTGCTGTAACAAGCTCGTTTTACGAGCTTGTTACAGTGGAAAGGTAAATTTTCCGAAAGGCATCAATTGCTGTGAAGATTTAATATGGTGTATACAGTTATTAAAGTGCGAACCAAAAATCAGCTATGTAAATAAGGCCTATTATCATTATAGAATAACAGCAGCGGATAGTCAGTCTAAAAATATTTCTGCTGAACGTTCATACCAAGATTTAAGAATGCTGCATACATTAGAGGCATTGTTGGGTGATAATAAAGCTGTATTGATAGCAATGTACAAGCGTTTTGTCCCATATGTGATGAAAAGAGCAATGAGGACAAACTCTTTTAACTCTGCCTTTTTTAGGCAAAACTTCAAAAAATATAGCAAGTATATTGTTTGTTCACACAATAGTAGTTTTATGTTGCGGTTTACTTGTTTTATCTCTGCACAAGGTGGATATAGATTGTGCTTGCCATTGATAAAAATGATGAAATAACTATGTAGAATGAATATTTTGGATTTTAATATTTGGGATTATAACTTTAATTACAACGGGCAAGCCATATTTTTTAATATTTTCCTGTTTCTAATTGCGATTGTGACGTACAAGTCATTGTATAAGGGTGATGTTAAAACTCATGGAAATTATATATTCCTATATTTATTGCTGGCACTCTATGCAACTTATGCTTATGCTGAAGCTGACTTCTATCATTATCAGTTTCATTATGATATGATGAAGCATCATAATTTTGAGTCACTATCAGAAACTATTTACTTTTGGATTGCTCAAGTATTACCTGACAATTATTATTTATGGAGATTTTCAATTTGGGGAAGTGCTGCATTATTGATGGTTTTCTCGTTGAAGAAGATAGGTGTGCACGCTTCTTATGCGGGATTATTAATGCCAATTTATTTCTGGCGTCAGTTTTCTGTCACTAGAGGTGGATTAGGTTTCTGTTTAATTGTATTTGCAATTATATTTTTTTTCGATAACAAAAATTACTTTAAGAAAGGATTCGCCGTTGCAGTATTGTTTGCTTCTGTCTTTTTTCATAATAGCATGACGGCTTTCTTATTTGTAATACCTTTAGCCTATCTGATGCCACTCAATAATAAAATAATAAAGATTTCATTGGTCATGTTTCCAATCCTTTATGGGGTGACTATGCTTATTACAAACAACCTTATGGGAATGGATTTTTTCGCCACTGGTACGGAAGACTTGGCAGAAAGTTATATTAACAAGCAACATAGTGAATTAAATGTTTTTGGCATAGCATTTGACTTGCTGAATTTTTCTGGTCAATTGTTGATACTTTATCTTTCAATGAAATTTGTATTAAACCAAAAAAAAGTAGTAGATAAATCCATTGTCTTTTTGATAAAATATGGCTACATTTTAGTGTATATAAGTTTTTTGTTCTATGGTCAAGGAGTTTCTTCGTTTATTTCTTCCAGATTTCTCCATGCGTCCACATTCCCGCTTGTTGTCGTTTACTCTTATTATATGCAGCATCATAATATTAACAAGAATGATAGAGTGGCGATGTGCCTTCTCGGTCTATATGCTTTCTATAAATTAGCATATCCAATGTATAAATGGTGGTAAAAAATATGAAAATAATTCAAGTAATTCCTCATCTTGGCTCTGGTGGAGCAGAGCGTTTTGTCGTAGATCTTTCGAATGAACTAGTGAAACAAGGTCATGATGTCGTATTGTTGACTTTTTATGATTTGGAAGGAAAATTCGGCTTTTATAAAAATGACATTGATAAAAGGATAAAACTAATCTCTTTTCATAAGAGTGTAGGGTTTTCTATTAAGTATTTTTGGAAGGTAATAAATGTCGTAAGGCATGAAAAACCAGATATTGTACATTCTCATGTGAATTCTTTTCACTATACCATATTGCCACAAATGTTTATGGCAAAAGGTGTACACACAGTTCATAATGAAGCGCATCTTGAGGCAAGAGGAAAATTTGAAATAGGTTTGCGTAAGCTTGCATTTAAGTATAATCTTGTACAGCCTGTTACAATTTCTCGGGAGTCACATGATAGCTTTGTGGCTTTTTATGGAAAAGATGCAGTTCTCATAAATAATGGCAGATCTGTTGATAACAATATTGAAGTTAGTAATGAGGTGAGGAATGAAATTTCAAGTTATAAAAAGTCGGGAAAGACAAGGGTTATTGTACAATTGGCTCGCTTTCAATCACAGAAAAATATACCGATGATGGCACGTGTAGCTAATCGCTTGTATAATGAAGGATATGAATTCTGCCTACTTTTTATAGGCTCAACAGAGAACAAACTAATAGTTGATGAGGTTAAAAGTTTAATGCCACCGTGTGCTCATATTTTGGGCGAGAGAAATAATCCATTAGAGTATTTGAAAGAGGCAGACGCCTTCGCTTTGTCTTCATTATTTGAAGGTATGCCAATATCTCTGTTAGAGGCTCTTGCTGTTGGTGCTATCCCTGTATGTACTCCTGTAGGTGGTATACCTAATGCTGTAACTGATGGGGACAATGGTTTCTTAAGTGCAGACAATACAGAAAGTGCTTACTACCAAGCAATGAAAAGATTTTTAGAAACAGATTCGGAAACATTGAACCTAATGAGCCAGAAGGCGGTAAAGTCTTTTGCTCCTTATAGTATGGTGGAATGTGCTGGTAAATATTTGCAATTGTATAAAAACCTTATATTGAACAAGAAAAAATGAGAAGTGTTGAATATAATTACCGAGATGACTTGAAGCGTTATGATGGAAAAGCAGAAACCTACATCCATATTTGGCTATATTTATACCGAAAATGTTGCTGTTGTAAAACGCAAGTATTGAAAATTCTATATAAAGTTGCGTTTCGGTTTTGGTCAAACAGAAGAGGATTGGAAATAAGCACTGTAAATCCCATAGGGGGGGGTATTTATATAGGTCATGCCTATAATATCACTATAAATTGTAGAGCAAAAATTGGGCGCAACTGCAACATTCACAAGGGCGTGGTTATCGGACAAGTGAACCGTGGACCCCGCAAAGGTTACCCCACGATAGGCGATAGGGTGTGGATTGGCATCAATTCGGCAATAGTGGGAAAAGTGACGATAGGCGATGATGTGCTGATAGCTCCCAATAGTTTCGTAAACGTCGATATACCTTCACATTCCGTGGTGTTTGGCAATCCTTGTGTTATAAAGCATAGAGATTGGGCTACAGAAGATTATGTGAATAACATCGTAGAATAAATCATTTAGATAAATATGTCAAAAAAAACAAAAGTTCTAGTTTTGGGGTATTTTGGCTATTTGACGAATCAATTAGATGGCCAGACAGTTAAGACAAGAGATGTATATCGTTTGGCAAAAGAACAATTAGAGAATTGTGATGTCGAGTATTTTGACACACAGTCATTGCAGAAGAGCAAACTTTACCTATTTAAGATGTTCTTTAGAGTTATGTGTTGCAAAACATTATTCTACTTGCCGGCACAAAACAACTTGAAAGTATTCTTTCCGATAATATTCGTATTGTCGAAATTGTTTCGGTTTAATATACACTATTTCGTTGTTGGAGGTTGGCTTAGGGAGTATCTAACACATCTTCCTATTCATCGCTTTATGCTTGGACGGATAAAAGGTATTCATGCCGAAACCAAAAGATTGAAGAAAGAATTGGAGGGTTATTATAATTTTAAGAATGTTGATATATTCCCTAATTTCCGATTCTTTGATTATAACCCTAAGCCTTCAGAGTCAGATAAACTAAGAATTGTGTTTATGGCTCGTGTCATGAAGCAAAAGGGAATAGATTGGATATTTGCGTTGGCTGATTATATCGTTGAAAATGGCTTGCAAGAAAAATTTTCTATCACATTTTTTGGTCCAGAAGTCGATGAGGATAAAGAGTATTTTGAAAGTAATGTGGAGAAATATGAATTCATTGAATATCGTGGAGCGTTACAACCTTCAGAAATATACACAAACCTCAGTAAATACGATGTGATGTTGTTGCCAACACATTTTTATACGGAAGGACTTCCAGGTTCAGTAGTAGATGCATATATTTCAGGTATTCCAGTAATTGTTACTGAATGGAAACATTCTCATGAATTTGTTGACAATGGTAAAAGTGGTTACATTGTTCCTTTTGACAACGGACTGAAGGAGATGGTGGATAAGGTGATAATGTTAGAAAAAGACAGGGGACTCCTACATCAATTGAAGGCAAATGCTCTTGTTAAGCGTATGGATTTTGCCCCACCTAAGTTGGATGACCGGATGTGGAATTGAAAGGCAGAAAAACGTTTATTTCTGTTGATTATAAGTAAAGCAAGTTTAAACTGACAGATAAATAAGATAAAGTAATATAACCTCCGCTTTTGCGTGTGGATGCTTGTTGAAATTTTATAATAATGTATAATCAATCATTTTCCCCAACAGAACTATATGCCTGTACCACGCAAGCTGAGCGAAGAAATTATGGCTTAAAAAAAGATGATTTCATTAAGGCCATTGAAAAAGAATTAGGAAAATCGTTGATTGATGGTACATATATGTTTGAAATCAAACAGTCAGAGGGTTTGTTTCTTAACGGAAGAAAGAAGCAAGATTTTGGTTATATTTGCCAAAATCTGATTCTAAGAAAAATCCAAAAAAACATTAAAACAATATACTCTGTTCGTCAAACAGACAGAAACACTATTGTTAAGCAGATGAAGACCTTGCTAAGTGAGAATTTGGAAATGTGGGTTGTTAGATTAGATGTGAGGCATTTCTATGAAAGCATTAATCGTACTTCTATACTTAATAAGTTGGTGGAAGACGCAAGGTTGTCGTATTCAACGTTGGTTTTACTACAAGCGCTATTCAATAATCCAGTTGTCGCTTTAAGTACTGGCGTGCCAAGAGGATTAGGCATAAGCGCTGTGTTGTCGGAGTTATATATGAAGTACTTTGATTTGAGCGTCAGACGAGTGAAGGGCGTGTACTATTATGCAAGATATGTGGATGACGTGATTGCATTTTGCAGTAGCTTGAATAGTAGTAATTTGACAAAGGAGACGGCACAGTCAGAGCTTTTGAATCTTGGGTTAGTTCTTAATGAAGAGAAATCGTATATATGGGAACCTAATAACAATCTTAATTATCTCGTTTATCTTGGATATGCTTTTATAAAGAGGGAAAATCTGTTGGAAGTTTCAATTTCAGAGAAGAAGATAAAGAATATAAAGACAAGGTTAACGAAATCTTTTATACGCTTTGTAAGAGATCGGAAATTCGGTCATCTTAAAATGAGAATTAAATTTCTCACAGGAAATTTTTCTTTGTACAGAGCTGACACTTTGCTTCCAATTAAGGCTGGTATATATTTTAATTATAAATTGGCAACAAATGTGAGTGACCTTGACAATCTGGATAGCTATTACCAGCGTCTATTGCATTGTCGGAAGGGAAAATTGGGAAGCAGATTAACGTTGTCCAAAAATGAATTGAAGGATTTGGAGAAATACTCCTTTCGCTTTGGTTACGAGCATCATGTTAACCATTATTTTTCCAATAAGCAGATGGAAACAATTACTAAATGCTGGCTATGAAATCAGATGTAAACTTGAACAACAAATATAGAGTGCTATTAACAGAGGTTCTGCCATATGAGCTACCCATAGTGTTGAACAACGAGGCGTTTTATGAAAACATGAAAGATGATTCGCTACGTTCTCTATTTTTCGGAATTTTCAACGAATCAGCTAAACCTGGAAAGTGGACAATACCTTTTGATTACAAAATCAGAAGAATTGGGGGTGAACGAAGTAGGAAATTGAGTTTGATGCATCCGATTACACAGTTAGATTGCGTGGACCATTATGAGCGATATGATGATTATATGATTAATTTGTGTACATGTAGCCC
>ERZ1034949.810-NODE-810-length-17771-cov-81.309664_pt1 | contig 17771 bp, 16 predicted proteins | sample MGYA00520590_ERZ1034949 | MGnify/ENA primary metagenome ERZ1034949 (study PRJEB33766, sample SAMN09781752) | gut metagenome | biome: gut microbiome | host: Homo sapiens | place: Madagascar | study: EMG produced TPA metagenomics assembly of the PRJNA485056 data...
TGCTCAAAAATAATTTATATCCCAAGCATTGATATACTTGACAAATAGTAGAAAATATCCTTATATTACACGGGCTACAATGTGTTACTTTCCTACCTGTAATCGGAGTCAAGGAATAGACTATACAAATACAGAGTTAGATTTACATTTTGGAAGGGTATATGAAGATAGTAAGAATAGGATAAAAATCAGAGAAATTGACGATAATAAACAAAATCAAGAAGAGGATTCAGCTTTTATTTCTGAGTCTTATGCACGTTCGGAATATCAAAAGTGGAATAATATAAAATATAAATCTGAAAAAATGAAAGTAAGATATAAAAAATATTATCCTGATAGAATGTGGGGTATGGAAATCAAAACGGCTAATAGATTAGATCCTAAGGATGGAATAGGACTTAGGTTTGCAGTAGCTGTTACTATTAAGGAAGTAAAAGGGATTAACAGAATTGATGAGTTTATAAAAAATTTTCAATTGGAAAGTTGGCTTGTTAATCGAATAGATGTTAAAGCAAGAATTGATATAAATGAGACAATAAATGAGACAATTGAATTTGAGTAAGATATAATCTTTGTAGTTATTACTGATTGAAATGATGTAAGATGATGAACATGTAAGTGCTAATAAATATATAGGACAAGAGAAATCTTGTCCTTATTTTTTTGTGTAAGGGGGAAGTATGGAAGAAAGATTTACAGATTTATGTACAGCACATAAATTAGCGAAATTATTTGAATACGAATTAAAAACAGTACAAAATTATATTAGTCAAATGAGAAGAGATCCAGAATTTAATAAATATGTTGTAGGTCCAAGAGGACATACAATGGTAAGTTATGCAGGTTTTTATGATTATTGGATAAAACAAGGAGAAAAGCAAAGAGAAATGTTATAATGAGTTATACATTTTTTCTGCTTGGTTCATAGGAGAGAGAATGTTTTATAAAAAGTTAAAAAATGGTAAATACCGTTATTTTGAAAAGTATTTTGATGAAAATCAAGAGAAGTGGCGTCAAGTCACAGTGACTTTAAATTCAAAAAGTAGAGTTGCGCAAGCAGAAGCTAAAAATAGATTAGCTTTAAAAATAAAAGAACGGCTTGAACAACAAATTTATCAGGAAATACTTACAATTCAAGAAGTTTATAATGATTGGCGAAAAATTAGAGATGAAGAATTAAAAGCTTCTTCTATTCATACAGAAAATGGTTCTTTTCAAAGGTTTTTAAAAAAATTTGGGAAAAGAAAAATAGACAGTGTAAAAGGGAGCGAAATTCAGAAATTTATCTTAGAATTAAAGTTATCCCCAAAGACACGAGTATTGAGAAGAAGTTATTATACGATGTTGTTTTCTTATGCGCAAAAGGTGGGCTATATAGAAGATAATCCTATGTCACAAGTTGTCTTACCTAAAGTAAGAACAACAGTGGATGATGTTAAAAAGAAACAATGTAATTTTTTAGATCGTACAGAAATGCGTACGATACTAGATTATGGTTATAGCATACCTAAGTATTATAGACAAACGTCTTTGTTTGAATTTATGTTTTTTACAGGATTGCGTATAGGAGAGCTTCTTGCTTTAAGATGGGAAGATATTGACTTTGAAGAAATGACTTTAACAGTGAATCATACACTAAATCTTCATGGTTATGTAGCAGATGCTCGACAACTGCTTTCTCCTAAAACTGCCCATTCTTATAGAACTTTATCATTGAATAAAAGATGTATGGAAATATTGTCTGTTTTTCAAAAGGAGTGTTACGATAAGGAATTTATCTTTGTCAGTGAAAAAAATCATATTTATGGTAGAGATGAGCTTTCTGTTATTTTTAAGAAAATCTGTTCAGAGCAACTCGGAGAGGATAAAAATATGAGAAGGTATCATTTGCATATGTTAAGACATTCTCATATCTCCTTACTCGTTGAAATGAATATACCAATTAAAGCCATTATGGAACGTGTAGGGCATTCGAGTGAGAAAATGATTTTACAGGTCTATAGTCATGTGACTAAAAATATGCGTAAAGAATTAAGAGTCAAACTGAACGATTTTAAATTATAATACTTGAATTGTAGTAAAAAACTAACCAAAAACTAACCAAAAACTAACCAAAAATGAAGGAAAAGGGGGGAAAATAGGGAAATAATATTGTGAGTAAATCTCTTGAGAATGCGATTATAGCACACGGTTAAGGGATTTGTGTGATGTTATTTTTTAAGATGGTTAATGAAATACTAGATATGGTTCATGTTCAGGGAACTTTTGATTTACACAAAGGTGAAAAAACAGATTTGAAAAAATCAATCGAATTTGTTTTGGGAAATTTCCGTATTTTGCACCCAGATTTTAATTTCCAATTTTCAACAAGTGTGGAAGAATGTGTCTTTGCAGAAATTTACAAAAATCATTTCGAACAGGCAATTTTGATTTTAATTGATAATGGCGTGAAATATTCTTCTGGAAGCAAAATAATCCATGTGACTTTGGACATCCAAGGAGATGATGCTATTGTCAAAGTTAAGGATGAAGGAGAAGGTATTTCTCAAGAAGACCTAAAATATATTTTTGAACGTTTTTATCGAACAGATAAATCACGTAATCGTGTTTCGACACAAGGAGGTCTTGGGATTGGTTTAGCTATTCTTAAGCAGATTGTTGATGCTTATGAGCTCAATGTTAGCGTTAATAGTGTTGTTGATGAAGGCACGGAGTTTACATTGGTTATTCCGATACTTAAGACCAAACAAGATAAGACAGACTGAGTTTTTCTCTCGGTCTGTTCGTTTTTCTAATAAAGCATGATTGATTAGTCATTTTTTATTAGAAAAGGGACAAGGTTTAAGAAATGGGGAAAAGTTTGGTTGATATGGTAAAATTGGTATTACTTTCATAATGATTGATTTTATGTTAAAATAAAGTATTGAAATAATTGGTAGAATGGGGTGTTTGTATGCGTTGTCCAAAATGTAATTATAATAAATCAAGTGTTATTGATAGTCGCCAAGCTGAAGATGGAAATACCATTAGACGTCGTCGCGAATGTGAAAATTGTCAGACACGTTTCACGACTTTTGAACGTGTTGAAGAATTGCCCTTACTAGTCATTAAAAAAGATGAAACGCGTGAACAATTTTCTCGTGAAAAGATTTTAAATGGTATTTTCCAAAGTGCTCAAAAACGTCCAGTATCAAGCGATGATATTGAACAAGTTGTCTCACGTATCGAGCAAAAAGTTCGTAGTGAGTACGAAGGTGAAGTTCCAAGTACAGCCATTGGTAATCTTGTCATGGATGAGTTAGCTGAACTTGATGAGATCACTTATGTGCGTTTTGCCTCTGTTTACAAATCGTTTAAAGATGTTGATGAGATTGAAGAACTTCTACAACAAATTACCAACCGAGTTCATAGTAAGAAGAAAAGAAGTAATTTAAATGAGACCGATCGATGAGTTTTCTTATATCAAAAATAATAAGGTTTTATTAGATTCTGATAGTCTTAGCCAGCTGTATCACCCAGTGATTGGAAATCATGCGGCTTTGCTTTATGATTATTTGTTGGCGTTTTTTGATGATGGTGTTAAACGTCACAAATTTAGTGAGATTCTCAATCATTTGCAATTAAGCATGCATCAGGTGGAAGAAGCTTTTGCAATTTTGACTGCTGTTGATTTACTTGTTTTGTACCAAACACGTGATGCTTATGTTTTAAAATTGCAGCCAGCTTTGAATCGTGAGATTTTTCTTAGCAATCCTGTCTATCGTCGCTTGTTAGAGCAGGAAATTGGTGATGTTGCAGTGGCTGAGCTGGATATTAAAATTCCGCAAGAGGCTAGAGAGATTTCCAAAAAATTCTCAGATATTTTTTCAGCAGAAGGGACACCAAAGTCAAAAGCAAATGTGTCAAAAAATCATTTTGATTTGGATAGCTTTGAGCGTTTGATGTTGCGTGATGGCCTGCAATTTAAAGATGAAAAAGCAGATGTTGTTTCGATTTACAGCCTTGCTGACAAATACACCATGAATTGGTTTGATACCTATCATTTGGCAAAAAGCACGGCTATTAATGGTAAAATTTCACCACAACGAATGACTATTCAGTTGGAACAACCCAAAGATGCGAAATCACAAGGTCAAAGCAAAGAGCAATTTGACACCAAGGAACAAGTGATTATTCGTGAAGCCAAGCAAGCTAATGCAAGAGAATTTTTGGAGAAAATCAAAGCACCACGTCGTGCAGTGGTTACCGAGAGCGAGCGAAAATTGTTGGAAGAATTAGCTAACATGAGCTTTTTAGATGAAGTGATTAATGTCATGGTGCTTTATACGTTAAATAAAACGCAGTCAGCTAATCTCAATAAACCTTACATTATGAAGGTAGCAAATGATTTTGCTTATCAAAACATTGCGACTGCTGAAGCTGCCGTTTTAAAAATGCGCAGCTTTGCCCAACGCAATAAAGACCGTAAAGTACAAGCAAAAGTTGCTAAAAGCAATGTCCCTGAATGGACAGCAAAAGAATACAAGCATGTTGCTACTGCTGAAGAAAAAGCGAAATTGGAAGAACTCAAACGTAGCATGTTAGAAGATTAAGGAGCGAGTGATGGAAAAAATTGGACAAACCTTGGCTAAACAGCTTCGCCAAAGTCGCACAGACCTTAATGAATTGACCCAAGTTATTTTAGCAGATAAGGAAATTGCTGATTTTATCACGTCAAATGGCTTGACTCAGGAGCAAATTAAACGTAGTCTACCTAAGTTTAATCAATTCATGGTGGAGCGTGAAAAATTTCAAAATCAGGATGAATCCTATATTGCTAAAGGGTACAAGCCTGCCCTTAGCATGAATGAGGGCTATGCAGATGTCATTTATTTGGAAACACGCGAATTAGTTGAGGCTAAAAAACGTCAAGATATTAAAAATCGTGTGACTTTGATTGGCTTGCCAGCTAGTCTCAAACACATTTCAACAGATGATCTTGATTTAGGAGACCCAAATCGTATTGAAATTTACAATTATTTGAACGATTATCAAAAAGATCTTGAGCCAGGAACTCAAAAAGGGCTTTATGTTTTTGGAAATTTTGGTATTGGGAAGTCTTATTTGATGGCTTACCTAGCAAATCGTTTATCTGCCAAGTACGACAAGTCAACGACCTTGCTTCATTTTCCGACTTTCTGTGTTGATATTAAAAATGCTATCAATACAGGAACGGTGAAAGAGCAAATTGACCAAATCAAACAATCTGAAATTTTAGTTCTTGATGATATTGGGGCAGAGCAACAAAGCCCATGGATTCGTGATGATGTTTTGCAGGTTATTTTGCAATATCGAATGCAAGAAAATCTCTTGACATTCTTTACATCAAATCTTGATTTTAAAGGACTTGAAGAACACTTTGCAGCATCACGCTCAGGTGATGAAACGTGGCAAGCAAAGCGTGTCATGGAGCGTATTCGTTATTTGGCTCGTGAAATTCATCTGCAAGGTGATAATCGTCGCTAATCGTAAATCATAAAACTGATAAATAGATAAAAGAATTTGAAAGGAATAAATTCGACAAAGGCATTTTTGAGAAATCAAAATGTCTTTCGTGTGGAAAAATCTACTTAAAATAGTTGAGACTGTTTTAACGAAGTTGGCACTAGAAGAATTATGGCTTTACCTACTGTTGCTATTGTCGGGCGTCCAAATGTTGGAAAATCGACTTTGTTTAACCGTATCGCAGGTGAGCGCATTTCAATTGTGGAAGATGTCGAAGGTGTTACACGCGACCGCATTTACACAACAGGTGAATGGCTTAACCGCAAGTTTTCATTGATTGATACCGGTGGTATTGATGACGTTGATGCGCCGTTTATGGAACAAATCAAACACCAAGCTGACATTGCGATGACTGAAGCAGATGTTATCGTGTTTGTGGTTTCAGGAAAAGAAGGCGTTACAGATGCTGATGAATATGTTTCAAAAATCTTGTATCGTACTAATAAACCAGTGATTTTAGTGGTCAATAAAGTTGACAACCCTGAAATGCGTAGTGATATTTATGACTTTTACTCACTTGGTCTTGGGGAACCATACCCAGTGTCATCTGTTCATGGGATTGGTACAGGGGATGTCTTGGATGCTATTGTTGAAAATCTGCCTGTTGAGGAAGAGGATGAAAATCCAAATATTATCAAATTCAGTTTGATTGGTCGTCCAAACGTTGGTAAATCAAGTTTGATTAACGCGATTCTTGGTGAAGAACGTGTGATTGCAAGCCCAATTGCAGGGACAACACGTGATGCTATCGACACAAACTTTACTGATAGCGAAAGTCAAGAATACACAATGATTGACACCGCAGGTATGCGTAAATCTGGTAAGGTTTATGAAAATACTGAAAAATATTCAGTAATGCGTTCAATGCGTGCCATTGATCGTTCAGACATCGTTCTTATGGTTATCAATGCCGAAGAAGGAATTCGTGAGTATGATAAACGTATTGCAGGATTTGCTCACGAAGCTGGTAAAGGAATCATTATCGTTGTTAACAAATGGGATACGATTGAAAAAGACAACCATACAGTTGTAAAATGGGAAGAAGATATTCGTGACCAATTCCAATTCTTGTCATATGCACCAATTATCTTTGTTTCAGCGGCGACAAAACAACGCTTGAATAAATTACCTGATATGATTAAGAAAATTAGCGCAAGCCAAAACAAACGTATTCCATCAGCTGTGCTTAATGATGTTATCATGGATGCTATTGCTATCAACCCAACACCAACCGATAAAGGGAAACGTTTGAAAATCTTCTACGGCACACAAGTTTCTGTTAAACCACCGACGTTTGTTATCTTTGTTAACGAAGAAGAACTCATGCACTTCTCATATATGCGTTTCTTGGAAAATCAAATCCGCGCAGCTTTCGGCTTTGAAGGCACACCAATCAATTTGATTGCCCGCAAACGTAAATAAGAAGAAAGCACCCATTAGGGTGTTTTCTTTGATACGGATTAAATTTTGAAAAAATGATTCACTAATTCAAATGTAAAGTGTTATAATACTTAAGTATAATATGAACTTAGAGGTGGAGTATGAGAGGCGGAGCTAGAGAGAATGCTGGACGTAATCGAATTAGTCCCGATAAGAAAAAGGTCGCTAAATCAATACATGTTAGTCCACAATTATTTGACTTAATTCAAAAATTAGAGATAAATGGTTGTGATAGTTTTTCAAGTAAATGTCAATATTTGATAGAAGAGGGGTATGAAGCCATTAAACAAAAAGATTATAGTGATGGAAGTGAGTTAACTTTTATTGACTTATTTGCTGGCATCGGAGGAATAAGAAAAGGGTTTGAGGATAAAAGTACTAAATGTGTTTTTTCATCTGAGTGGGATAAATTTTCAGCTAAAACCTATGAAGCAAATTATGGTGAGATTCCTTTTGGTGATATTACAAAGATTGATGAAAAGGATATTCCTAGTCATGATGTATTGTTAGCTGGATTTCCATGCCAACCATTTTCAAATATTGGTAAACGCGAGGGATTTGGTCATGAAACACAAGGAACATTATTTTTTGATGTTTTAAGAATTTTAAAATATCATATGCCTAAAATGTTTTTATTAGAAAATGTACCTGGTCTTTTAACTATTCAGAATGGGGAAACATTTAAAAATATTTTGGATAGCCTAGAAGAATTAGGTTATTCAGTATTTTTTGATGTTTTAGATGCTCAAAATTTTGGGCTTGCACAAGTGAGAAAAAGGGTTGTGATAGTTGGATTTCATCCAGATTTGAATGTTTTGACATTTGCATTCCCACAAGGTAATGTTGAAAATAGAGTACCTATATCCTCAATACTCGAAAATGATCCTGAAGGTTATAGTATCTCAGAACACTTACAAAAATCTTATTTATTTAAGAAAGATGACGGAAAACCACAAATTGTTGATTTTAATTCAAAGATACAAGTAAAAACATTAGTGGCTTCATATCATAAAATTCAACGACTAACAGGTACTTTTGTTAGAGGTGGAAATACAGGATTGAGATTATTTTCAGAATTAGAGTGCAAGAGATTGATGGGATTCCCAGATGATTTTATTATTCCTGTGAGTCGAACTCAAATGTATCGTCAAATGGGAAATTCAGTTGCGGTTCCAATGATGCGAGAAGTTGCTAATGCAATGAAGGAAGAGTATAAAATTGCTATAAAAAAAAGAAATACTGGAGAAAACTATGTCTAATAGAGCTAATAAGGGAGAATGGGCTGAACTTTTTGTTTTTCTGAAAGCTTTATCTGATGGTAAGATTTATGCTGCTGATGAAAATTTAGAAAAAGTAGAAGAACTTTTTTATATTATTTTAAGTGCAATTAAAAATGAAGAGGGAGTTCATAAAGAATATAAAAGGAATCAATCAAGTCAGAGGGTTATCTTGTTTGAGAATGGTTCAGAAAAAATCCAGATTTCTGTTGAAGAGTTTGAAAGATTTTCAAATATTGTACTAGATTCTATACAGAACAATAGCGGAACATTTGAAATTCCACAAATAGAGCCATTTTTATCAAAAATTAAATTAAATAAATTTAAAGCCGGTAGCGATAGTAAAAAAGATATTATTTTTAAAGTTCACGATGATTATACAGGAGCAGAACCACAAATTGGCTTTTCTATAAAATCGTATGTCGGTAGTAAGCCAACATTGTTAAACGCTAGTGGTGCCACAAGGGTTCAATATTCTTTGTCTAAAAATCTCTCTCCAGCTGATTTAAAAAAAGTCAATACCATTGATGGAAGGAGCAAGATAAAAGACAGGGTCCAGTTTATTAGAGATAAGGGGATTTCCTTAGAATTTGACCAAATGCTAAATTCAACATTTAATAGAAATTTGCAAATGATTGATTCTAGAATGCCAGAATTTTTAGGATACTTATTTTTAAATTCCTATTTCGTAAATGGTAAATCAATTCCTGATGTAGTAGATTTTTATTGTGAGAACTTCAATGAAGATAAAGAAATAATTTCATACAAAGTTAAAAATTTATTGGTAGCGGTTGCGCTTGGTATGGAGCCAAACACCAAATGGATGGGCTTAGAAGATGCTAATGGTGGATATATTGTCGTAAAAAATGATGGTGAGGTACTATGTTATCATATTTATGATCGTAATAAATTGAGAGAGTATCTTTTTAGAAATACAAAATTTGATAGTCCATCAAGTAAGCGTACAGGTGCAGGTTTAGTCAATAATGAGGGTGAAAAACAAAAATTCTTATTAACTATACAAATAAGATTTTAGTTATCCACTGCCTTTGTTACACCAATCAATTTGATTGCCCGCAAACGTAAATAAGATTTAAAAGCACCGTTTGTGGTGCTTTTTTTGCTGCATTTGGAAAATATCGCTAAAAATAAAATCAAAAGAATTATTTTTTTAAGCTAAAGAAGGCTGAATTTGATACAATAAAAGGATAAGGAAAAAGGTGGTGGTGGTTAAGAGTGGGTAGAATGATTCCAGGTCGAATTCGCAATCAGGGAATAGAACTTTACGAACAAGGTTTGGTTGATATTGTTAGTAAACGAGAAGAAGTAATTCAAGCGAAAGTTGGTGCACATCATCTTCAGTATGCTTTAGAAGATGAACAGGTGAGATGTGATTGTGACCTGTTTGCCAAGAAAAAATATTGTGAGCATTTGGCGGCTTTAGAGTATTTCCTAAAAAATAATACAGAAGGCAAAGAGTTGTCAGATGAGCTTAGTTCACATCAAGAAATTCAGCAAGGAACGAAAAAAGTGACCTCATTTGGTAGTATCTTTTTGGACGGCTTGGTTATCAACGATGATGACACAACAAAATACCGTTTAGCAGCTTATGGTAGTCAGAGTCCCTATTCATCAGATTATTGGTGGACGTTAAAAATTAATCGTTTGCCTGATGACCGTGCTTATGTTGTCCGAGATATTAAAGCCTTTTTAGCGGTTGTTAAAAGCGAAGGTTATTATCAAATTGGGAAAAATTATTTTGAACCCTTGTCTTTGATTCAATTTGATGAAGCTAGTAAAGACTTGATTCAATTTTTATGGCGTGTTTTGCCAGATAATGACCGTGTTGATTTGGAGCATATTTTGCCAAATCACGGTCGAAATCTTGCGTTAACAAGTGGGACATTTGAGGAAGGCATTTCATTGTTAAACGAGCTTTATGATTTCTCATTTGAACACAATCATCAGAATTATGGGCAACTGTTTTTTAGACCATTAGATGGCTCAGAAGGGTTGTTGTCATTTAAAGTCATTGTTCATCGTCAATCAATTGAACTAATTATTACAGAAAAAACATTTCAGCCATTTTTTGACAATGCTTTCTTATTCACAAATGGTATAATTTACGGTTTGAGTTTGAAGCAACAAAAAATCTTAGCCGCTGTTCGTAGCCTGCCGATTGAGTCTGATTTAGCGAAGCATTTGTTCTTTGATTTGGATGACCAAGCAAAATTAGCTGCTAGTTTACTTGATTTTAAAGAGCTTGGAGTGGTTGAAGCTCCGAAAAGTTTTGAAATTCATGATTTTGTACCTTCTTTTCATTTAATGTTAAATGAATACCAAGAGATTGCTTTAAAGGTGACTTTTGATTATGGTACGGTTAAGGTCAGTAGTAAACGTGAACTTGAAGACTTACCATTTGCTAGTCATTTTAAGCATGAAGAACGTGTGTTTAGGACTTTAGAAGCCAATGGCTTTGCTGCCTCGTTTTCATCTTACCATGCACCATTGGCAAATGAAGATTTGTACGACTTCTTTACCAATACCTTGGAACAATTGGAACGTTTGGGTAAGGTAATCTTGTCTGATGACCTTGAAGAAGTGCGTCAGTTTGAGCGCCCACAAGTTTCTGTTCAGACAAATGGTGGTCTGTTGGATATTTCTTTTGATTTTTCAACTATTTTTGAAAACGATATTGATGATGCCTTAGAAGCACTCTTTAAAAATCAACCTTATTTTGTGAACGACGCTGGTAAATTAGTTGTTTTTGATGAGGAAACACAACGTGTCAGTAATGCTTTACAAAATTTACGAGCTAAGCAGCTGAAAAATGGGCATTTGCAATTAGAAGCCATTTCAGCGCTCCAAATTTCAGATTTATTCCAAGACAATGACCGTGTGACATTTTCAAAAGAAGTTGAACAGTTGGCGCACGATTTGAGACACCCAGAAAGTTTTGAGGTCACTATTCCAAATTTAAACACGCAGTTACGGGATTATCAGATGGCTGGTGTTCGTTGGTTATCTATGCTTGACCATTACGGATTTGGTGGCATTTTAGCTGATGATATGGGACTCGGTAAGACCTTGCAAACAATTGCTTTTCTAGCTTCTAAACTAACGCCAGAGACACGCATTTTGATTCTATCACCGTCAAGTTTGATTTACAATTGGCAGGATGAATTTACCCGCTTTGCACCAGAAATTGATGTCGTTGTGGCTTACGGTTTAAAAGCAGTGCGTGATGATATTATTTCGCAAAATCATCAGGTTGTGATTACGAGTTATTCCTCTTTCCGTCAAGATTTTGACGAATATAGTCAGTTGAATTTTGATTATTTGATTTTGGATGAAGCACAAGTGATGAAAAATACACAAACGAAGATTGCTCACTATTTGCGCCAATTTGAGGTTAAAAATTGTTTTGCGCTTTCTGGGACACCGATTGAAAATAAATTATTGGAAATCTGGTCAATTTTCCAAATTGTTTTGCCAGGATTATTGCCAGATAAAAAACGTTTCCTCAAAATGGAAGCTAAGCAAGTGGCGCGTTTTATTAAGCCGTTTATCATGCGTCGCCGTAAAGAAGAAGTTCTTCCAGAATTGCCAGATTTGATAGAAATTAATTACCCTAATGAGCTTGACCATAAGCAAAAAGCGATTTATTTAGCACAGCTTCGACAAATGCAAGAAACGATTGCAGGAGCATCTGATGCTGATATTAATCGCCGTAAGATTGAGATTCTATCAGGAATTACCCGCTTGCGCCAAATTTGTGACACGCCAAGTCTCTTTATGGATTACAATGGAGAAAGTGGCAAACTAGACAGTCTTCGCACTCTTTTGACACAAATCAAGGAAAATGGACACCGTGCTCTTATCTTTTCACAATTTAGAGGAATGCTTGATGTTGCGGAAAAAGAAATGGAAAAGCTTGGCTTAACTTCTTATAAGATTACGGGTTCAACGCCAGCAAATACCCGTCAAGAAATGACACGAGCTTTTAATAATGGCTCAAAAGATACCTTCTTAATTTCTTTGAAAGCAGGTGGTGTAGGACTTAACTTGACTGGTGCCGATACCGTTATCTTGATTGACCTTTGGTGGAACCCATCGGTGGAAATGCAAGCCATCAGCCGTGCTCATCGTATTGGTCAAAAAGAAAATGTCGAAGTTTATCGTTTGGTTACACGCGGGACCATTGAAGAAAAAATTCTAGAAATGCAAGAAAGCAAGAAAAATCTTGTAACAACGGTACTTGATGGTAATGAAACACGTGCTAGCATGACCATTGAAGATATCAAAGAAATTTTAGGTGTCGATTAATCATCTTAACATCAGTTTTTCAGCGATGAAAGACTGACTTTCTTTTATGAAAACTTTGAAAAAATACCTGAATTAGTTTATAATAAAAATGCTACAAAGTTGGGGCTTGATTTGAGCTAATTTCGGCTTCTCAGTCTATTTTGAGACGATATTAGCGATGGAAGCTTTTAGTTACTAGGACGTAGGTCATGGTAGTGACTATTTACCTTGATTTCTTAGTGAGTGATGATAATTAATTAGCACAGTGCGTTAAGAAAGGAAGTGACGCTGTGAGTAAAACTGTAAGACGCTTTCCCTTAGTTGCTGATGGTGAGCCAGTAAGTAATCCACCAAAAGCAATGGCTTTATACGAAAACGAAGATTTAATTACCAATATTCATGGAACCTATCATGAAAAGGACTACGACGACGTTACTAGAGACTATAATTTTGTTGGCAAGACAGAAAATGATGCAGAGCGCATAAAAACAGTTAGCGAAGGTAAATCTTATGCGGAATTAGCACGTGATGAAGCAAGACGAGATATTAAGAAAAAACGTCAAGCTTACCTATCTAACGACGTTAAAAAGATACCGTCAAAAGCAACTTTTCAGCAACAATTAAAGGCGACGCTGCCTAAAGCTCCTGCTAAACCGACTAATAAACTTAGTCATTTAACAGAAAAAATGCATCAAGAGGACTATATCTTGGCAGAGATTCCCGTAACGTATAAAGAGCCAGATAATTCTTCTGTACCAAAACCAAAGAAAAATAACTATGATTTCTTGAAACGTAGCCAAATTTACAATAAGGAAGTTCAACAAAACCAAAGAGAGCACAAAGTTGCTCAAGAGTTAAATTTGACACGCTTTGATGACGCTAATTAAGTTATTAATATAGAGGAGAAAAAATGTCTAAAACCTATCATTTTATCGGAATTAAAGGGTCTGGTATGAGTGCTCTTGCCTTAATGTTGCACCAAATGGGACATAAGGTTCAAGGGAGTGACGTTAGTAAATATTACTTTACACAACGTGGTTTAGAACAAGCAGGCATTAAAATCTTGCCATTTTCTGAAGACAATATCACATCAGACGTTGAATTAATTGCCGGTAATGCTTTCCGTGAAGATAATAATGTTGAAATTGCCTATGCTGTTAATAATGGTTTTAAATTCAAAAGATATCACGAATTCCTAGGTGATTTCATGCGCCAATTCACAAGTTTTGGTGTTGCAGGTGCACACGGAAAAACATCAACAACAGGTTTATTGTCACATGTATTAAAAAATATTACAGATACCTCTTATTTGATTGGTGATGGTACTGGTCGTGGGTCAGCTAACAGCAACTATTTTGTTTTTGAGTCTGATGAATACCAACGTCATTTCATGCCTTATCACCCAGAATATTCTATTATTACAAATATTGACTTTGACCACCCTGATTATTTCAAGAGCATTGACGATGTTTTTGATGCCTTTAATGATTATGCAAAACAAGTTCAAAAAGCTTTGTTCTTGTATGGTGATGATGCTTATCTTCGTAAAATCACGTCAGACGCTGACATCTACTACTATGGATTCAAAGATACAGATGACTTTGTTGCCTATGATATTGTTCGCACAACAAACGGTTCTGCTTTCAAAGTGAAACACGGCGATGAAGAACTTGGTTCATTCCATCTTCCAGCATTTGGTCGCCACAATATTTTGAATGCGACTGCTGTTGTTGCCAATCTTTATATCGCTGGTATTGATATGGAATTGGTAGCAGAGCATATGAAGACATTTGCAGGAGTTAAACGTCGTTTTACTGAAAAAGTAATTAATAACACGACTATTATCGACGATTTTGCACACCATCCAACTGAAATCATTGCGACACTTGATGCTGCTCGCCAAAAATATCCAAGCAAGGAAATTGTAGCGATTTTCCAACCACACACATTCACACGTACAATTGCCCTTTTGGATGAATTTGCGGATGCTTTGAACCAAGCAGATTCTGTTTACTTGGCACCAATCTACGGTTCAGCACGTGAAGTTGACTACGGAGACGTTAAAGTCGAAGATTTGGCTAGTAAAATCCAAAAATCAGCTAAGGTGATTAGTCTTGAAAATGTATCACCATTACTTGACCATGATAATGCTGTTTATGTTTTCATGGGGGCTGGTGATATCCAAATGTATGAACGTTCTTTTGAAGAATTGTTAGCAAACTTGGCTAATAATACGCAATAAAAAACTGTGGTGAAAAGGAGCAAAGAGCTCTTTTTCTTTTGAAGGTGATTCTATGATGATAAGGAATGTATGTCTTGAGGATTTGCAAGATATTATAGATATTGAATGCGAGAATTTCTCTGCAGAAGAAGCAGCAAGCCTAAAAGATATGAAGGAACGCATTCTGACTATTCCAGATACTTTTTTAGTAGCTGAGATTGACGGAAAGATTTGTGGCTATGTTGAAGGACCTGCCATTTTTCAACGCTATTTAACAGATGATTTATTCCATCAGGTTGTTTCAAATCCATCTAACGGCGGATTTATCGCAGTCACAAGCCTTTCGGTAGCTCCAGATTTTAAAGGACAAGGCATTGGAATGGCTTTACTAGCGACAATGAAAGATTTAGCAATTGCCCAAAAACGGACAGGGATTACACTTACTTGTCATGAAAATTTAATTTCTTACTATGAAAGAAATGGTTTCAGTGATGAAGGTGAATCAGAATCTACCCATGGTGGCTCTAGTTGGTATAACATGGTCTGGGAATCACCAATGATTGAGTGATGACATTATTAAGAATAGATAACAAACCACCCCATCAGTTGATTTTACTCTGTTTTTAGGTTATAATGGCGATTGACTAAGATTAGGAGGATAAGCTTTGACCGAATTTAACGACGATAAGCCAAAAACTCAAAAAGAAAAAAGTTTCAAGGAGCAAATTTTAGCTGAGCTAGAAGAAACCAACCGTTTACGCAAGCAACACGATTTAGAACTTCAGCAGAAAGAAAAAGAAGCAGAAGAATTTGCGCGTAAGACAGCAGAATTGATGGCAGAATACGAAGACGAGGAGCGAAAAGAGCGCCAAGAGGCGGAAATTCGTGAAGAAAAGCGTCGCCTTGAAGAAAAAGCTCAAACAGCTCTTGCTGAAAACGAACAAGAAAGTTACCTTGTCCGAGCAACAGATGGTGTCGGCTTTGCTGGTATTCCAGATATTCCTGACGACATTACAAGCGATGACTCTCAAATTGCTGATTCTGATATGCAAGCTGAAGAAAATGTTCAGGATGAAGAAAGCGCTGCAAATAGCTCAGCAGAGACTAATACAGACTTGGAGAAAAACGTGGGAACAAAACGCAAAAGAAAGCGCCCAAAAACAGATAGTTTGGCACGACGCATTGCCTTGTTCTTGATGACAGCTATTATTATTGCTTTGTTAGCAACTGGATTTTTTGTTTATCGCTATGTTGATAGCGCTGTTGGAGCACTTGATAGCACATCAACAGAGTACGTTACCGTTGAAATCCCAGAAGGTTCGGGGAACAAATATATCGGACAAATTCTAGAAAAAGCTGGCGTTATCAAGAGCGCAACGGTCTTTAATTACTATACAAAGTTCAAAAATTATAGTAATTTCCAAAGTGGCTACTATAACCTACAAACTAGTATGGATTTAGAGGAAATCTGTAAGCTCCTTAAACAAGGTGGAACAGCAGAGCCAGAAGAACCTTCTCTAGGAAAAATTCTGGTGACAGAAGGTTATACCATTAAACAAATTTCAGAAGCTGTTACGAAAAATACAGCGGACGATGATTCATCAACACCTTTCACAGCAGATGACTTTTTGTCAGTTGTTCAAGATGAATCATTCATTTCAAAAATGGTTGAAAAACATCCGAAATTATTAGCGAATTTACCAAGTACAGATGAGGCGACGTATCAATTAGAAGGTTACCTTTTCCCAGCTACTTATAGCTACTATGAAGATACAACCATGGAAGATTTGGTTGAGCAAATGATTTCAACAATGGATTCGTACATGTCCAGTTACTATGATACGATTTCTGAAAAAGGCATGACTGTCAATGAAGTGCTTACGCTAGCCTCATTGGTTGAAAAAGAAGGTTCAACAGATGATGACCGTCGTAATATTGCAAGTGTCTTTTACAACCGTTTAAATGCTAACATGGCCCTTCAAAGTAATATTGCTATTTTGTACGCTATGGGCAAACTTGGTGAAGAAACGACATTATCAGCGGATGCAAGTATTGACACATCCATTGATTCACCGTATAATGTTTATACCAATACTGGTTTGATGCCTGGTCCAGTTGATAGTCCAAGCTTATCAGCTATTGAGACGACTGTTAATCCAGCTTCAACAGATTACTACTATTTTGTAGCCGATGTGAATACAGGAACTGTTTATTACGCAGAAACCTACGAAGATCACGAAGCAAATGTTAAAAAATACGTTAATAGTCAATTAGATGAATAATAAATACTGACAAACATGGTGTGGTTCACATCATGTTTGTATTTGTAGGTTATCCAAATAAATTTTTAGAAAAGAGATAGAAAATGGCAGAAAAAACTTATCCAATGACCCTTGCTGAAAAAGAACAACTCGAACAAGAATTAGAAGAATTAAAATTAGTTAGTCGTCCAGAAGTTGTTGAACGTATTAAAATCGCACGTTCATATGGTGACCTTTCTGAAAACTCAGAATACGATGCTGCTAAAGACGAACAAGCTTTCGTTGAAGGACAAATCCAAATCTTAGAAACTAAAATTCGCTATGCTGAAATCATTGACAGCGATGCTGTTGCCAAAGATGAAGTAGCGATTGGTAAAACTGTTACTGTTGAAGAGGTTGGTACAACTGATAAAGACGTTTACCATATCGTTGGTGCAGCTGGTGCTGATATTTTTTCAGGACGTATTTCTAATGAAAGCCCAATTGCGCAAGCTTTAATCGGTAAAAAAACAGGCGACATCGTTACTATCGAATCACCTGCAGGAAGCTACGACGTTAAAATCGTTAGTGTTGAAAAAACAGCTTAATAAATCAAAAAGGAACAGGAAGTTATTACTGATATACTCCCCATATAGTAGACAGTGAAAAAACAAAAATTCACTAGAAATTATAAGGGGAGTTTTTATATGTCCAAAAGCAGTCCAAAATCCGTAGAAGAGAAAT
>ERZ1034949.817-NODE-817-length-17673-cov-5.121126_pt1 | contig 17673 bp, 19 predicted proteins | sample MGYA00520590_ERZ1034949 | MGnify/ENA primary metagenome ERZ1034949 (study PRJEB33766, sample SAMN09781752) | gut metagenome | biome: gut microbiome | host: Homo sapiens | place: Madagascar | study: EMG produced TPA metagenomics assembly of the PRJNA485056 data set...
CCTTTTGGCGATGCTACCGACCTCGTAAGAGGGCGGCGTTGGTGATGTGGTGTGGCTGATTCAAGCCCCTGCTTGAAATCAGACACGCCACAGCACTTACGACAGGTGCGAAGCACTGGCATCGCTAAAAGGCTGTTTTTTATGTTTTTGTTTCTGTGCCCCCAGCATTTATCCGCTGAACCATAATAGATTTTCGGTATTTATATGAGTGCATAAAAAAGATTGCTCCCCAAAAATGGGGAGCAATCAAAATTGCGTAGGCTCGTAGCCTAAAAAAAGTGCAATTTATTAGAGGTTTTCGTTGTCCTTCTTCCAATCTTCTACAGCTGGAACGATACCGAGTTCAACGATTTCGTCACGCATCTTGCAGAGGTGTGCGTAAGAAGCCTTGAGAGAAGCGAGTTCTTCTTCAGTACCTTGTGGTTCAGTGTAGTGAACACCAGTTGCGTCGATAGTGGTAGGCATAGCCATCATCACGTTCTTGAAACCGAGCTTTTCGTCGTTCACGTAGCAACCTGCTGGCAAAGTGAACTTTTCGCCACCCATAGCAGCCTCAATCATCTTAACGGCTACGTAAGCAGGGCTCTGGAATGAGCTGCGGCCACGGAGCTTGATGATGTTAGAACCACCTTGGATAGTGTGGTGCTTGATTTCTGCGAAGCGTTCAGCGCTCAAGCCCATTTCAGCGAGAGGCTTGCCGTCAACCTTAACTTGAGAAGCGAATACAGCCATTTGTTCGCCGTGGCCACCGTAAGTCTTAGCGCCAGTCACCTTGTCTTGTTGTACACCGAATTCAAGTGCGAGAGCTTGTTGCAAACGAGTTGAGTCGAGAGCAGCGAGTGAGGTGAGTTGGTTTGGCTTCAAACCAGAGTGGATAAGAGCGGTAAGAGCTGTAACGTCAGCTGGGTTGAAGATCACAACCACGTGCTTTACGTCTGGGCAGTATTTCTTGATGTTATCGCCGAAGTCAGCAGCAATCTTGCAGTTACCCTTGAGCAAGTCTTCACGAGTCATGCCGTCCTTACGTGGAGCACCACCAGAAGAGATGATGTACTTAGCACCAGTGAAAGCCTTCTTAGCAGCTTCAGCAACCTTTTCTGGGTTACCCATATCTTCCACTGCAGGAGCCACATAAGTGATGTTAGCACCTGGGAAAGCGCATTGTTGGATTTCATCGAACACACCGTGAACACCTGGTTCATAGATATCATAAAGACAGATGTTTGGAGTAAGGCCGAGCATCAAAACGCTCTGTACCATGTTTGAACCGATCATACCACCGGCACCTACGATAACGAGTTTTTCGTCAGTTAAAAATCCCATAGTAAGAAATCTTTAAAAAGTGATTAAAAAATATAGTTGTTTTTATCTTTGTTTTCTATAATGCAAAATTAATGAATTTAAGTATCATCACAAAACAAAAATCGGGAATATGTTAATTAAATAATGCTAAAGAATGAGCACTTACTTGTCTTTTTCGGAAATGAGGCGTGATTTATGCGCCGCCCACTTGCTTTTTTTGATATTTTTGGAGAACTTTGCATTCGAAAATAAACATATATAATCATACTTTTTCATTCTCACTACGATGACCGAAAAATTCATTTCAGATTCTATCAAATACATCGGTGTCGACGACCCCGACCTCACACTCTTTGAAAGCCAATATGTGCTCGAAAACGGCATGGCTTACAATTCCTACCTCATCGACGACGACGAAATTGCGGTAATGGACGCAGTTGACACACGCAAAATCGACGAATGGATGGACAACGTGAATCGGGAACTGGCAGGAAGAAAGCCAAGCTATCTGGTGGTGCTGCACGTGGAGCCCGACCATAGCGCAGGCGTGAAGAAATTCCTGGAAACCTACCCTGAGGCAAAAGTGGTGGGCAATGCCAAGACGTTCACTTTCCTGAACCAGTTTTTCAGCGATTTCAACTTCGACGACAAAAAAGTGGTGGTAAAAGATGCCGACACATTGAAGTTAGGCAAGCACACGCTCACTTTCCTCACTGCGCCTATGGTGCACTGGCCCGAAACGATGGTGGCATACGAATCTACCGATAAGGTGCTGTTCAGTGCCGACGCTTTCGGTAAGTTTGGCGTGTATGATGCCGACAAGGACAACTGGACTTGCGAGGCGCGCCGCTACTATTTCAACATTGTGGGAAAATATGGCGCACCAGTGCAAATTCTGCTGAAGAAGGTGGCAAATCTCGACATCAAGGTGATTGCCCCACTCCACGGCCCGGTGCTGAGTTCAAATCTGAAATACTATATCGACCTCTATAACACTTGGAGCAGCTACGAGCCCGAAGATAAAGGCATATTTATAGCAGTAGCCTCCATTCACGGCAACACGCTCAAGGCGGTGGAAATCCTTGCCGAGAAACTGCGTGCGCACGGCGTGAAAGTCAGCGTCAGCGACATTGCCCGCGACGACATTGCCGAGGCGGTGGAAGACGCGTTCCGCTACGACCGTCTGCTGCTTGCCGCTTCAAGCTACGATGGCGGCGTGTTCACCCCTATGGAATCATTCCTCTCGCGATTGAAGCACAAGAATTTCCAAAACCGCAAGGTGGCTATCCTCGAAAACGGCACTTGGGCTCCTACGGCAGCCAAGACCATCAAGGCCACTTTGAGTGAAATGAAGAATATCACGCTCGTGGAACCTGTGGTGACTATCCGATCGGCTTACAAGCCCTCCGACGAGGCTGCTTTCGATGCGCTTGCCGAAGCACTGTGCAAATAATTCCTACCCACATTATTAATGAATATGGAACAAGAATTTGCATCATCTTTGCTGGAAAACGCTGTGAGCGAATTTGCCAAACTCCCTGGCATCGGTCGCAAAACGGCGCTGCGCCTTGTGTTGCATCTGCTGAAGCAAGACAAGCAAAACGCACGCCAGTTTGGCGAAGCCATCATCAAGCTCAGGGAAGAAATTCAATACTGCAAAGTGTGCCACAACATCAGCGAAACCGAGGTTTGCCCCATCTGCGCCGACCAGTTGCGTGACGCTTCCACCATCTGCGTGGTGGAGAATGTGAAAGACGTGATGAGCATCGAAAACACGCATCAGCACCACGGTCTGTATCATGTGCTGGGCGGACTTATCTCGCCGATGGACGGCATCGGACCGCAAGACATAGAAATCGAATCGCTTGAAGAACGCGTGAAATCGGGCGAGGTGAAAGAGGTGATATTGGCGTTGAGTGCCACAATGGAGGGCGACACCACCAACTTCTACATCTTCCGCCGTCTTGCCCCCTACCCCGATGTGAAAATCACGATGCTGGCGCGAGGCGTGAGCGTGGGCAACGAAATCGAATACACCGACGAACTAACCCTCGGCCGCTCCATCCTCAACCGTACCCTCTTCAGCGACACCTTCCACAAATCATAAGTTTGTTTTGATTTTATACACTGGTTTTTGACATTTCATACTACCGAACATGGCAGATAATTTCCTTGAATATCAGCGTGAAGCCTTCGAGGCACGCAAAGCAAAAAAAGAGCGTGAGCGCAAAAAGCGCCTACGCAAATACCTCGAAGACTACAAAAAGAAACTCGCCACCCAAAAATCCCAACAGCAGCAACCACCACAAGACCACCAAAATCCTCCCCAACCATAATCCCAAATCGGTCATTAGGACGTGAAAGGATTTTTTTAGATTACTTCTTGCGGTCTTTCGGTTTTTATAAGATGCCTTTTGCTTGTTTTTAATTCGTAATAGCTCGCTATCACTCATTAAAAGACAAACAAAATTCATTCTTCTAAAAATCCGAAATACCACAAGCCCTAATGACCGATTTGGGATAAAAGGAGCACAGAAATATCATCAAAAAGCCCCCTCTCAAAGTCCAATCACTCCGAGCGCTCCGAGTGCTCCTAAAGAGCCTTCCCCCCAAAAGCCACCAAATCTGCACAGAAAAAATGCAGTTTCTGCCAAAAATTGCATTTTTTTAGTGCAATTATAGTATATTCGCACAAATATAAAATGGTATGGACAGATTCCCGAACAAGCCAACATTGGCAATTTAAGGGAAACTTTCTTCATGAATCAAATGCGAGTGAACTACAATGTGGTGTGCAGCAAGATTTCCGACTTTGAAATAGACGGAGCCACATTTGAAATCGGAGGAAAGAAAAAGGGACAAAAGCAAATTGAAACCGCAGCCAAAGGCTATATCGTAAAAGACGATATAGAATTTGGCTACGCCAACATCATCCCCCTCTGGGCTTTCGGCCTCAACTACTAAAGCACTACGACCTGCCTTAAATCTATTATTTTGATACAGATTTAAGCCATTTTAAGCAAACAAGCATCTAATTGTTTATCAATATTTTAAACCTCAACCAACTCTTAAAGAATCTAAAAAAGCAGAAAAAAACACTGTTCTCAGGCAAGATTTGAGCGATGCCCTGATTTAATAGGCAGAAACATAAAAAAATAACAATATGAAAACTACGATGAATTTATTTTTGACGATAGGACTTATTGCCTGTACACTCACTTTTAGCTCGTGCTCCAACGATGACAACTATGAGACTGTAAAACGCCCAACAGCTCTCGTGACAGTTTATCCAAATGGTTCTGAAGGATTTATTATGCAACTCGACGATTCAACTTCACTTGTGCCCACCAACATGAAAGAATCACCATTTGGAGAAAAAAATGTGCGGGCACTTGTCAATTACACAGTAGAATCTCCAGCCACAAAGTCACCCCACAATGTGTTTGTGAATTGGATTGACAGTATCCGAACCAAACAACCCGTTGCCACATTAGGCAAAGATGACAACAAGGTTTTCGGCAACGACCCAATAGAAATTGTCCGCGACTGGGTTACCGTGGCGGAAGACGGATTCCTCACGCTACGCATACGCACTTTGTGGGGAGGACACATCAAACACACAATCAATCTTGTAAGTGGCGTAAACGCAGACAACTCCTATGAGTTCGACCTTAAGCACAACGCTAATGGCGACTGCAAAGGCTATTTAGCAGATGCACTCATAGCTTTCGACCTCAATCCTCTGTGGAAAAATCACACAAAAGAAGTTAAAATCAAAATCAACTGGACATCATTCACTGGCAAAAAGACTGCTGAGTTCAAACTAAGAATGCACCCTGCAATATCCACTACATCCGACAATCAAATACGCTCTTTGTCTCGCCTCATATCATAAATAGGTGAACGCAAAAGTGAATAGCATCTGCAACAAAAAATATTAAGAGTACTCTACAACATTTATAATTGCACTCTGATTAAAGGTGGACGCATCATTATTTCATAGAGCACAAGTTGAACATAAAAAAACAGAAAAAAGAAATGAACACAATTAAATTATTTAAATTTGCAACATTAATTGTCTGTGCTGTATTCGCAATGACATTCACCTCCTGCACCGACGACAATAAGCTATCCACCATCAAGTTCAACCCCTCTGCGGTGGCTATAGCGGTTGGTAATTCACAAAACGTAACAGTTTCTGGTGGCACCGGAACCTACACCGCCAAATCAAGCAACGAAAATGTTGCTAAGGTAACAGTGAACAAGTCAAAAATAACCGTAAGCGGTATTGCAACAGGAAAAGCCACAGTAACTGTAACCGACTCTAAGAATGCGTCAAACAGCTTCAATGTCATTGTAGATAAAGGGATTGTGGTTGACAAGACTTCGGTTAGTATCAGTGTAGGACAAGAATGCGTAGTAGCTGTCAGTGGTGGCGCTACTCCATATACAGTAGTAAGCGCAAACACTAAAATTGCCACAGCATCTATCTCCAGCGGAAAGATTACTATTAAAGGTGTAGCAGCAGGTAAAACGACTGTCACCATTACAGACAAGAACAAAAAGACTGCAACGGTAGCTGTTGAAGTCTCAAAATAAGCATGCCTCCCAATTGATGGTGCAATAGCTTATACCCACATGGTTTAGGCTTTTGCCCATCGTTGGTTCTCTGCGTTAAGACCAAATTATGTTCAGAACAACATTTAGAAGAGAGAAAACAGAAGAAGAGCACTGGCTCAAAAAGGCCATCGTTGGCGACCCTGCCGCCAACGAATGGATTTACCGTAAGTATGTGCGATACCTTTCGGCATTATGCTCTCGCTACATCATATCCGATGATGATATCAAAGATGTGTTACAAGAGGCATTTATAAAGATTTTCTCTTCTCTAAACAGCTTCAAGTTCCGTGGTGAAGGTTCATTAAAAGCATGGATGACAAAGATAACGCTAAATGAGACATTGAAGTTTGTCTGTAGCAATCAGCAATACAACTTTGTGGATATCGATTCTCCCAATATTGATATTACAAACGATGACGACATCAATACCGAAGACATTCCCGCCGAAACGATACATCAGTTCATTCGAGAGTTGCCTGATGGCTACCGCACCGTATTCAATCTCTACGTTATTGACAACAAAAACCACAAAGATATAGCCCAACTGCTTGGAATCACAGAAAACACTTCCGCATCACAGTTGCACAAGGCAAAGGCTTTGCTGGCAAAAAAGCTCACACAATATCAATCCATTAATTCCATTTGATATGAAAAAGAACTGGCAAAACGACATACACGATCGTATGAGCGACTACGAAATACAAGAGCCTAAAGGTCTTTGGGAAGACGTCAGTAGAAAAATGGCAGAAATGAAGGGCGAGCGCCAAGTGCCTCACCCCCAACCTTTCTTCAATAAGACATGGCACACAGCCACAAGGGCGGTTGTGGCAGCAAGCATTGTGCTACTACTGGGATATGCCGTACTAAATACCATAGGCAACAAAGAGGGCAACACTCTAAAATTTACGGGAGCGCGCACAAACAAACAAACAATTCGTCTGGCTGAACACGGCAACCATAAGACTGATGAGAGCAGCAATCTCTTGGCTCAAAACGCACAATCAAATAGTTGCGAATTTGACGCAAACACCACTTCTTGCCCACATATTGCAACACATTCGCAACACTCTGCCAACACAGCTTCAACCGAAGATGCCTCAATCGGCAATCACGCAGAAAAAAACAGCGAAATTGAAAAGAAGCAAACAGCTGACAATCAACAACCCTCCAACGAAAATAGCTATAAAGACAAAGAAAAGGAAAATTACAGTAAGCGTGAAAATCTTTTTGACGGCTATGTGGCCTACAATGGTGAGAGAACGAACCATTCGCACTCCACAGTCCCATCACGATGGTCAATAAGCACATGCGCAATGGGGGCTGTCGGTGCATCAAAGACCACAACGTCGATTGGTGAATACACAGTGACTGCTGGTCCCGAAGGATCTGATTGGGCCGACAACCCTATGCTTGGCATCAACCTTTTCAATAAAGGCAAGGAAGTGACAACAAAATATGCACATAAGCTTCCCGTACGCATAGGGTTGAAATTGGCTTATGCTGTTAATTCCAAATTAAGCATCGGAAGCGGACTAACATATACGCGCCTATCATCAGATATGAGAGAAGGTTCGAAAGAAAACTTTTACACAGGTGAGCAAAAGCTCAATTATATAGGAATCCCTGTTGATGTTAAATATAATATATTGTCATTCAAGCGCATAAGTATGTACGGAGTGGCTGGTGTGCTCACCGAGAAATGTATTTCGGGAACAACTGTTAAGAAATACACCATCAATAGCACTCAGAAAAAGACAGAGACCCTTGATATTGACAGTAAACCTATTCAAGTGTCAATCAATTTAGCAGCCGGCTTACAATTGAATGTGCTTGAACACGTTGGAATCTATGCCGAACCAGGTATTAGCTACTATTTCGACGACAACTCTCACCTTCAAACAATCTATAAGGAAAAGCCTTTCAATTTCAACCTAAATATTGGTGTCAGATATACCATAGGCAAATAATAGGCAATATCTTACTCAAACTAAAAAAAACGAGAAAGAATGATGACAAAATTAAAAACAACAGTATTGATGAGCATTGTACTCTTTATGGCTTCATGCTCCAGTAACAAAGTTTTAACACAAGCTGACACATTAGTTGGCGCATACGACAAAAGCACAACCATTACCGACGAGGAGTTTTCTCTCTTTAAAACAGTGATGCAATCGCACAGCGATTTACATCTTAAACCCATAAAAGTTTCACGCCAAGTTGTGGCTGGAACAAACTATAAGTATGAGTGCATCAACGAAAACAAGAGAACTGTTGAGGTGGTGATTTTTCAGCCACTACCAGGACAAGGAGAAGCACGCATTTTGAGTGTCAACGGCAAAACTGACACTAAATAAACACTCGCAGACAAACAGTATAATCGCAGATTTAGACTCCCTATTTTTATGAGTTTCTAAATCTGCAATTTTTTTATCATCCCAAGTGAAGTTTTACAAAGGTTGGAATTTGTTTTTGGTGTAGGCAAGGGCGGCTCCGAGGGCGGTGAGGAACACGGCGTTTTCGGGGATGTGGAAACGCACGCCGTAGAGGTCTTCCATCACGGAGAACACCTCGCGGCACTCTTCCATACGGGTGAGGTTGCCAATCATGCAGAAATCCTTAATGCCGCTATTGAGGGTGGAGAGCACAGCTGCCGAGCCGATGGTTTCGAGCACCATCACGATGATGCCCTTCGCCACGTCTTCGTTCGACACCTGATTGTTCACCGCCTTACCGAAAAGCGATGCGGTGGCGTGCATGGGCAATCCTTCAAGCACATCCTTGCTGATGTCCTTGATTTGGAGGTTCACTTTCGACAAATCGCCGTGCGACGCCATTTCAATCAGGTTGGGAATGTTGCGCACATTGAGCAGCAGTCGCGACAGACCTTGCATGGTGCCGCCGCCCATACTGATACCGCCAGCGTGACTAATCACGTCGCCATTCACCTGCACCAGCGTGGTGCCGGTGCCCATCGACACCACCATCAGCGGATCGATATCGACGGCAAACTTCGCGCCCAAGCCATCACATTCAAATTCGCCTGCGCGGCTCGTGGGAAGTCCATAAATCGGAGTGGTCACGCCCGATGCGCCCACGCCGGTGAGCATCACATGCTCTATATCGGAAAGCGAAATGCTATTGTCGTAAACGTATTTGCCAAATGCTCCAAAAAGCGAAGTGATGGGGTCGGCAGCGGTGATATACATCGGCGATTGAACCACGCCGTTGTCCAATCCAATAATCTTGGTGGTGCTTCCGCCCACATCAATACCTATTACAAGTCCCATTTATGCGGTTGTTTTGATAGTTGTAATTGCTATTTTTTTATTTTTACGCAGTAAAATTAGTGCTTTTAGTGAAATGCACAAAAAATTTCGTAAATTTGTATGATTTTCAGATAAAAAATCGCTGAATTTTGGACATAACAATCGTCATAGTGAGTTTTCGTGTAAAGCACTTCCTTGAGCAGACCATCCGTTCAGCCCAAGAAGCGCTCAAGGGATTGTCGGGCGAAATCATCGTGGTTGACAACAATTCCGCCGACGACACCATGCCATACGTTAAGCCGAAATTCCCCGGTGTCACCTTTATTGAGAACAAGGAGAATGTGGGGTTTGCCCGCGCCAACAACCAAGCCATTATGCAAGCGAAAGGCACCTACACGCTCATTCTCAACCCCGACACCATCATCACCCCCGAATGTCTGCAAAAGCCTCTCGAATGGATGGCGCAGCACCCCCGCTGTGGTGCTATCGGGCTGCACATGATTGACGGCAACGGCCAATTCCTGCCCGAATCAAAGCGCGCCTTCCCCACTCCGTGGGTATCGTTCTGCAAGATTTTCGGGCTTTCCAAACTATTCCCCTATTCACGGGCATTCGCTAAATACCACCTTCGCTATCTCGACGAGTTTCATCCCCACGCCATCGACATTTTGGCTGGTGCCTACATGTTCTGCCGCACAGATTTGCTTCAAAAGATAGGTGGGTTTGACGAAGATTTCTTCATGTATGGCGAAGACATCGACCTCTCCTACCGCATAGTGAAAGAGGGCTACCAAAACTGGTACTTGCCTGTGAACATGCTCCACTACAAGGGCGAAAGCACCAAAAAAGACTCGATGCGCTATGTGAAGGTATTCTACGAGGCGATGCTCATCTTCTACCGCAAGCACTTCCCTCGCTTCCGCGCCGTGGTTTATCCTTTCATCAAACTCGGTGTGCTGGTGCGTCAGGGATTGGCTGTGGCTCGCCGCCTGTTTAGCCGCCTGTTCGGCAAAAGTAGCACTCCGATTGAAGACCGTGCCGGCTGGGTGATTCTCAGCAGCAAGCCCGATGCGGTGGCAAAGGCTGTGGGCATCAAGGATTACGCTACCCAGATTCCCGAATCGGGTGCGGCAAATGTGCTTATCGACGATGCCTCGCACAGCTATGAGCAAATCGTGGGCACCATCGCCGCCAACCACTCCAAAGACCGCTTCTTTCACATCTACGCCAATGAAAGCGGCATCGTGATTACCCCAAAAATGAATTGACGCAAATGGCAAACCTGCTCAGCAACGATAAAATTACGCTTCGGGCGATGGAGCCCTCCGACATCGACCTCATCTACAAGTGGGAAAACGATACCTCGCTGTGGACGGTGAGCGATACCGTGGCACCCTATTCGCGTGAGGCGCTGATGCTCTACATCGCCAACTGCGCCAACGACATCTACGCCAACAAGCAGCTCCGCCTTATGGTCACGCTCACTGCCACAGGCGAAACCGTGGGCACGGTGGATTTCCTCAACTTCAACCCCATTCACAATCGTGCCGAACTGGGTGTGTATATCTGCAAGGAACACCAGGGGCAAGGGCTTTCTGCCGAAACGATGAAGATAGTGAACGCCTACGCCGCCCAGGGCATCGGCTTGCGCCAGCTGTATGTGTATGTGCCCGAAGACAACGCCGCCAGCATAGCCATGGTTCGCCATGCCGGATTCGAGGAAGTGGGCATCTTGCAAAGTTGGATAAAAACAGGAAAGGAATACCACAACGTGGTACTCCTCCAAAAAATCTATTAATCCAAATTTGATATATTACAATTAATTGTCGCTGGGATTGGTGGGCCAGTTGTTCCATGTGCGGTATTTTTCGCCGAAACTTTCCACTGCCGCTTTCCACATATCGTCGGCTTCTTGGTCGCCCATGATCAATGCCTCATCGATGTGCTTCTGTATCACCCAGTCGAAGCGCGAAATCTCATCAGCCAACTGCCCTTTCTCCCAACCTGAATAGCCCACGATAAACTTCATTTTCCCCTCCACAGGCTCGCCACACGCCACATAGCGCTTCACCGCCTCGTAGTCGCCACCGAAATACAGCCCACGAGCCACCTGTATGCAGTTGGGAATCACATCAGGACCTAATGTGTGAAGAAAAAACATCTGGTTGAGCCCCACCGGTCCGCCCATATAAAGCGGTATTTCCTGAAAATAGTCGGGACCGTCAATCACGTCGGCTAAAGTGTAGTCGGTCAGCCGATTCACTATCACACCCATCGAACCCTCACTGTCGTGGTCAACGAGCAATATCACCGAGCGCTTGAAGCAAGCATCATCTACGGTGGGTTTCGCCAACAGCACATTGCCACGCGCCGGCTCCGGTTGCTTGTCGAGCAAATTGAAAATGTCGATACTGATTTCTTCCATAATCAACCCAAAATTACTATTTACCGCCGACCTACGCAACAATTCTGCCCACAAATCGAAAATGGACAAACTTGGACGCACGCCCATTAGGAAATCTCGCCGATTTTTAGTATTTTTACAAAATAGAATTTGTTATAATGGTACGACTGATTTTCTCCTCACTGCCGATGTTTGTGAGCGGATTTTGGGCAATACTACTCCTGTGCACCCAAATTGAGAAATACAACCGAAGCAGGCTCGTGCTATCCTTGTTTATGGTTGTCACCGCTCTGATGTTTTACGCGCACTGTGTGTTTTTCAACGAAATGCACAGCGAGATTCCTGTGAGCGACACTTTCTACTCGTTTGGCGTGCTGGCAAGTTATCCCCTATTCTACATATTCCTGGTTTCGCTCACTTCCACCAGTCAGCATCTGCGCCGATCGTGGCTGCTGTTGCTCCCTGCAGTGTTTTTGAGTGTGACTGTGGGGGTGATGTACGCCCTGATGAGTGCCGACGAGACCGCCGAATTTATCACCCGATGCCTCTACTATGAGCAATTCTTCGACTTCACCGGCATTGTCCACCACATGGCCATCGCCCACTTGGTGATTAAAATAAGCTTCGCCATCATCGTGATTTATGTGGTGGTGGCTGGCATGAATCTGCTTGTGAAATACGACCGCCACATCAAGTCGGTGTATTCCAATTTGGAGGGAAAAACGCTGATTTCGTTCAAAATATTCCTATATCTGTTTTTCTTCACCTCGGTGGCATCGTTTGCCTTCAACATTGTGGGGCGCTACCATTTCGAATCCACTTTCTGGGCGCTCACGCTGCCGTCTGTCGTGTTTTCGGTGCTCATATTCATATTGGGGCTGTTGGGATTGCGCCAGTCGTTCACTTTCGAGAGCATGAACGAGGAACTTGAAGAGCAGGATCAAGACTCTGCGCCACAGTCCATGCCATACGAGCGCGACAAGGCGCTGGCGGAGGATTTGGCGAAGCGCATCGAAAAAGTGATTGAGGAAAAGCAGCTATTCCTCCAGCCCAACCTCAAAGTGTCGGACTTGGCTACGCAACTGTGCACCAACCGTGTGTACATTTCCCAAGCCTTCAATTATGTGCTGGAAACCTCATTTTCCGACTATATCAACAAGAAGCGAATCGAATACGCCACACGCCTTATCACCACGCAGCCCGAAATGCCTGTCACCGACATCGCCTACGATTCGGGATTCGCATCGCTAAATTCTTTTTACCGCAATTTCAAGAACATCAATGGCTGTTCGCCAAAGGTTTATATGCGAAAAGTCGATACCACCTGACGCACACAGTTGCACATGCAAAAAAATGGCATTATTTTTGTAGGCTGTATGTTTTCAAAACAGCCCGAAACCGCAAAATTGCATAATTTTCAACCGATTTTTGCGTTATAATATATTACACTTTTATATTCTGATAAATAGCAACAAATGAAAGTATTGAAATTTGGAGGCACATCGGTAGGAACCGCTGAAAGCCTTACGAATGTAAAACAGATAGTGACTGCTTGCAAAGGTCAGGTTATCGTAGTGGTATCGGCTTTGGGCGGTGTCACAAACCAATTGATTCAAATGGCAGATTTGGCAGAAGCGCACAGCGACGAATGGGAATCCATTCTGGAGCAGGTGAAGGCGCGCCACATGAGCGTAATCGACGCGGTGGTGCCTGATGACCGACAGACGCAGTGCAAGACCGTGATTGAGGGCTTCATCAGCGAGGGGCTGTATAGCTACTACGCTATGCTCTACGCCAACAATCAGCTGCCACCTGCCTACAAGGAGCAGTTGCGCGACGCTATCGTGAGCCACGGCGAAATCATGTCGTCGGCTATCGTTGCCAGCATGATCGACGGTGCCGTGCCACACTATGCCCCCAACTTCATCAAGACGAAAGATGTGGACTACGAGCGCATTCTCGACAATGCCTCTTTCGAACTTATCACTAAGGAGTTTGGCGGCAGACTGGAGCAAGTGCACGTCACACAGGGCTTCATCGCCGAAGACTCAACCGATGGCAAAAAGACCAATTTGGGCCGTGGCGGCAGCGACTTCACCGCAGCACTGATTGCCGCCGCACTCGATGCCGAGGCTTTGGAGATTTGGACCGATGTAGATGGCTTTATGACTGCCGACCCTCGCACCAACCCCGATGCCACCGTCATTCCGCAAATGACCTACGCGCAAGCGCAAGAGATGTGCGAGGCTGGAGCGAAGGTTATCTACACCCCCACCCTCGGTCCTGTGGCATTCAAGCACATCCCCGTTTGGGTAAAGAACACTTTCAATCCCTCTGCCACCGGCACTGTGATTCTCGATCCTAAATAAAGCAGCATATAAATGATATACCATAGCACAAAAGACTATAATGTGACGGCTTCGATTAGGGAGGCTGTACTTCACGGATATGCACCCGACGGCGGACAGTATCTGCCCGAAAACATACCCACGCTGCCTAAGGCGTTTATGATGAACCTCGGCGACATGACATTGCAGGAGGTGAGTTACGCCATTGCCAACTATGCCCTGCAGGGCGACATCGACGCGCAAGTGCTTCACGATGTGGTGTTCGAAACGCTCAATTTCCCCATTCCGCTCATCGACATGGGCGACAATCGCCACATTCTGGAGTTGTTTCATGGTCCTACCATGAGTTTCAAGGACATTGGCACTCGCTTCATGGCGCGTCTGCTGGCGCACTACCACGCCACCAAGAAGAGCGGTCGTGAAATCAATGTGATTACCGTCACTTCCGGTCATTCGGGCGGTGCCATCGCCAACGGCTTCTACGGCATCGAGGGCACACATGTGTATATTCTCTATCCACAAGGGCAACTCACTTCGCTCCAAATCGCACAGTTCTCCACACTCGGTGGCAATGTCACCGCCATTGAGGTGAACGGTACGCTCTCCGACTGCAAAAACATAGTGATGGAGGCGTTCAACGACCCCGAATTGTCGAAAAAAATGTTGCTCACCAGCGCCAAGAGCGTAAATATAGCCCGACTGCTTCCTCAGACTTTCTATTACTTCTGGGCATACGGTCAGTTGGCAAAACAGGGCCACGACATGAGCCAGATGGTGGTGTCGGTGCCTTGTGGCAATCTCGGCAACCTCACCGCTGCGGTGATAGCCCGAAAAATGGGTCTTCCTATCAAGCGAATTATCGTTGCCGACAATAAAAACGACATTTTCACCCAATATCTGCGCACGGGCAAGTTTGTGCCACGCGAGAGCGAACCGTCGTTGGCAATAGCGATGGACTGTGGCAACCCTCGCAATTTCCCTCGACTGGAGAAACTGCTTGGCGACCACGCCGCCATGTGCAAGATAATGGAGGGATTCGCCTACTCCGACGAGAATATCGTCAGCACCATAGCCCGCACTTGGCAGCAGGAGCACTACCTGCTCAATCCACACAGTGCCACAGCATATCAGGCGCTCACCGACGGACTGCGACCAGGTGAAATTGGCGTTGCACTTGCCACCTCCCACCCTGCCAAGGCGTTGTCAACGGTAGAGGGAGCCATTGGCGAGACGATAGAAGTGCCTGCCACCCTCATGCGCTTCTTCAACGGCATTGGCCACATCACCGCCATCAACTCCGGCTACAAAAGTTTCAAAAAATTCCTCCTCACACAAAGCTAAGCCTACACCACACAGATCCCGCTTTGGGGAGGGCTTTGGCTCACACAGATCCCACAGATCTCACGGAATTGCACGCCTGATGTTAAATCCCACAGATGCTCCACGGCTGCTTCACTACAAAGCCTCACACAGATTCCACAGATCTCACAGGATTGCACGCCTGATGTTAAATCCCACGGATGCTCCACGGCTGATTCACTACAAAGCCTCACACAGATCCCACGGATCTCACGGAATTGCACGCCTGATGTTAAATCTCACAGATGATTCTTTGGTTCACTGAATCGTTGCTGAACTTGAAAGAAAAAAACACCTATTTCATCCAATTTCAATCCATTAACACCTAAAATAAAAATAGGTGTAAATTGGATTTAAATGGATAAAATAGGTGTTTCCTTTACCCTATATCACTACTCCCATCATCCCCATCAGATGCCGAAACCTCTGTGAGATTTAACATCATCAAAAGAAAAAATTCCGTGAGATCCGTGGGATCTGTGTGAGCCCTAAAACAAGCAAGCGGAATCTGTGTGAGCCACACGCCCACGCCCGAAACCTCTGTGAGATTTAACATCATCAAAAGAAAAATTCCGTGAGATCCGTGGGATCTGTGTGAGCATTGCCCCAATATTAGCGGGATCTGTGTGAAGAGAGGTTACTTCACCTCGGCGCCCATCACGTTGTATTTCTTGTCGCCTACCATGATGTAGATTTGGCCGTTTTCAATCACCTTGCGAGCCTTGGTAGCGTCGGCGGCCTTCACATCGTTGATGCCGGTAAGTTCTGCGCCCTGCTTAGCGGTGTAGGTGAGCACTGCGCCAGGGTTCGACAATGTAACGGTAGCCTCACGAGAGGTCACACCTGCTGGCAGAGGATCAGCCTTCACATTAAGGTAACTCAAGAAGCCAAATTCGCCAGTCGACATATCGTCGTCCACAGTTGCGGTCAGCCAGTCAGGAGTTTTACCTTCTTCATCGAGTTTAATCTTCATTTCGGCAGCTTGGCGATAAGTGAACACTTCAATCTTCTTGGTTTCGCCTGCTGCAGCAAACTCGCCTTCGCCAGTTTCGTTAGAGTAATTCCAAGTGAGGAAAGGCATCTCCACTTCAAGAAGAATGGCAGGAGCAGTACTGCGCACAGCATTGATGAAACCACCACGCATCGATATATACTTGCCGTCTTTCTTCACATAGCCAATTTCGCCATAACCTTCCTCGTGATAGTCGGCGCTGTAGAGGCTGGTAAATCCTGCGTCAAGGGCATCCACATTGTAGCCAGTGATTTCCACCATGATGGCATCGTCCACGTTCAAAGTCTTTTCAAGTGGAAAATACAAAATACCGCTATACATGCCAGTCGCGGATTTGTAACTCAATTCAGGAGTGTTGGTGAGGTAGAAATCGTTCACCTTCACGCTGGTAGTGGCAATCTTTTCGCCTGGAGTGATGGTCACATAAGGTTCCTTGAATGAAGGAATTTCATCCACCTTGTAGATGTTTGCCACGAGAGTGGCTTGCGCATCGCTTGAAGCCATTTTCAGCGATTGGAAGCGAACGCCAATAGCGTTGATGGCGTAAGGATGGTTTGGACTTTCCACTGCAATTGCCATGGCATCTACGCCAGCAGTGTTGCGCCCGAGCAGATTACCCGCCGACTTACCGTCTTCATCCTTAATTGTGCCATAGTAAGCACCGGCTTTCACTGTGCCGTCGCGGTTGCTCTTGGCAGCAAAGAATTTTGGACTTGCCCATGCGTGACGAACCACGGTAGTAGATGGCTTGATCTGCGCAGGATAGCCTGGATAAGTGCTCAAATAGCTGGTGTGGGCTATTGTGCCATTGAAACCGCCCAACTGATACACGCTTTCTTGATTGTCGGCACCAATAGCCGTGAGGCATGGAACGGTGTCAACCTCAATACCCCAATAACCCTTAAAACCAGTGCCTATGAATTCTTCGGTTTTATTTTTCATATCCTCCTGATACCACATTTTCCACTTTTGCTCGGTGGCATTGGTGCTAACGCCAATGAAATCATAATCTGCGTAAGGACGCATCATCAAGTAGGGAGCATACCAGGTGCTGTAGCTTGCTTTACCTTCGGTAGTGTAGCTGGAGAGATAGAATGAACCAGCAGGACGATGATACCATGCTTTCAACTTAGTTTCTTCCTCGGCTTTCTGAACTTTGGCTGCTCTGCCATTCGAGATGTAGAGGTCTTGAGCAGGACATTCTTCAGCCTCAACCACCGCCATATTCTGTACGGAGAAATTGTTCACAGATGCCGCACGCTGTGCAAATGCGGCAGATGTAGCGAATGTGGCGAATGCCACTAAGAGTAACGATTTTTTCATGTGCTAAGAATTTATTGTTTAATAACTAAAACCATCAAC
>ERZ1034949.820-NODE-820-length-17635-cov-28.183504_pt1 | contig 17635 bp, 14 predicted proteins | sample MGYA00520590_ERZ1034949 | MGnify/ENA primary metagenome ERZ1034949 (study PRJEB33766, sample SAMN09781752) | gut metagenome | biome: gut microbiome | host: Homo sapiens | place: Madagascar | study: EMG produced TPA metagenomics assembly of the PRJNA485056 data...
TGCTTACGGATAGAGTCATTCGTGCGGAGGCTTCTAGCTGCTAGCTCCTAGCTTCCAGGAAAGCTCTACAGCCTGCGGCGCCCCCAACAGCTAACCTCCGTCGCCTGACGGCGCCACCTCCTTCCCGAGGAAGGAGGCTAACGACCAGCGGCTCCGCCGCGATTGGAGTCCTAAAGACTCTACTCCTAAAACGTGAAATTGACTCAAAACGAGGCTCCTTCCTTGGGAAGGAGCTGCCCACGGGGCTGAGGTTAGCTGATGGAAACTGTTGGCAGCGCCGCAGGCGAATCAGCCTTCCTGGCAGCTAGCTGCTAGTAGCTAGAAGCTCCATGCGAATGGCTCTACCCATCTGCGCCGAACACAACAGCTCGTCAAACCGCAATTGGCAGGGGCGGCGAAAATTCATAAAAACTCGCGGCGCTATATGAATTGTGCGCCGCAACATTCACTCCTCACTCCTAACTCCTCACTCCTAACTAATATCCCTACTGCTGCCCGACGGTATGGCCCACCATTTTCTTAGCTCATATGGTGCCGGAACAGATACGCCGCCACGGTGAGGGTGACCAGGGATATGAGAGCCAGGGGGACGAAGTTGAACGCCAGCTGGCTGAAGGTAAGGCCTTCGAGGTAAATGCGGCGGATGAGCTCCAGTGCGAAGCGGAGGGGATCCGCATAGGTAATGGTCTGCAGGAAGGCGGGCATATTTTTCACCGGTGTAATGATGCCAGAGAGGAGGGCCATCGGTATCATGAGGACAATAACGTATACCAGCACCTGCTGCATGTTTTTAGAGATAGAAGATACAATGAGTCCGCAGCCGGTGGAGCTCAGGAGATAGAAGAAGAGGGCCAGGTAAAAGGTGGCCAGGGACCCGGCGAAGGGGACCTGAAACCAGAAGTAACTGATACAGAGGAGTATGGTGCACTGTACGAACCCTACCAGCATCGGCGGCACCGCCTTCCCGATGAGGATGACCGCCGGAGACACCGGGGCCACCAGGAGCTGTTCAAAGGTGCCCTCTTCCCGTTCCCGGGCCACCGAAAGGCCGGCGAGAAGGAAGACCTGGGCGAAGGACAGGAGACCGATAATGCCGGGGAGGAAGAACCACCGGGTGATCTGGTTCGGGTTGAACCAGGTCCTGGTTTCCAGGGTTACCGGGCTTTCCCGGCCTGCCAGGTCCAGGTTGTACCGGCTCACGATGTGGCTGGCATAGCTGGCGGCGAGGCCGGCGATCATGGTATTTCTTCCGTCCGTGATGATCTGCACCGGCGCCGTGTCTCCCCGGTCCAGACGGTTCTGGAAGTCCTGGGGAATGGTGATGGCCATCACCGCATCTCCCCGGGTAATGTAGGTCCCGATTTCATCGGGAGATGACAGGTACGCCACCGCATGGAAGAGGCCGGTGCCGTCGAACCGGGAGAGCAGCTCGCCGGAGGCCTGGCTGTGGCTCATGTCCACCGCCACGTAGGGGGCGTCTTTCAGGTTGTAGTTGGCGGCATAGCCGAATAGGAACCCCAGCACAATGGCCGGCACTACCACGATGCGGCGGGTGGCGGGGTCTTTCCAGATATTAAAGATTTCCTTCCGGCAGATCACGAGGAGCTGCTGGAGGAAAAGGGCCCATCCTTCCATTCATTCCACCTTCTTTCTGGTCATACCGAAAGCGGAGCCCACGAAGAAGAGGGCATATAGCATGAGAATGCCTCCCTGCTTGAGGAGCATGCCCATATCCGTGCCCGACAGGAAGAGGGACCGGATGCAGACAAGGTAATGGCTGAAGGGCAGCACCTGGCCCACTCCCTGCACGAAGAGGGGCGTGGAACGGAGGTCAAAGATAAAGCCCGACAGCACGAGGCAGGGCAGGAAACTGATAAGAAGAGATAACTGGCAGGCCAGGAACTGTTTCTTCGTAATGGCGGAAATGACGAGGCCCATGCCCAGGGCCACCAGGAGGTATACCATGGAAATGAGAATTACCGCCAGTAGGGACCCTTCCATGGGGACTTCGAAGAGGAACCGGGACAGCACGAGGCAGATGCCCATACCCAGGAGGGCTACGCAGAAGTAAGGCACCATCTTTGCCAGCACCAGCTCCATAGGCTTTACCGGCGTCACGAACAGGGATTCAAAGGTTCCCCGCTCCCATTCCCGGGCCATGACCACGGAGGTCAGCATGACGCCGACAATGGTCATGATGAGCATGATGAGGCCGGGGATAAAGAACCAGGTACTGGAATTGGCATCGTTGAACCACATGCGGGCGGATACGGTGATTCCCCCGTTTCCGGCGAGTCCCTTCTTCATGAGCCAGGAGGAAATGGAACTTTCCACGTAGGACTGGGTGCTCATGGCCGTGGCTGTTTCCACGCCATCCAGGATGAGCTGCACTTTAGCCCGCCCTTCATAGAGGGAGGTGGAAAAATCCGGGGGAATATCGATGATGACGCTCACCTTCCGGTCAATCAGCATTTCCTCTGCCTCCGACCGGCTGGTGACATAGGTAGGCGAGAAATAATCGGACCCATTCAGGAAGCTCACGGCGTCCTGGGCCAGGGGTGACGTGTCTTCCAGCACCACCGCGGAGGACACATTCTTCACGTCCAGGGAAATGCCGTAGCCGATGATGAGGATCAGGATAATCGGCAGTACGATGCCCAGGAGCAGGGAGCTGGAGTCCCGGAAGAGCTGGAGAAATTCTTTATGGATCAGCGCTTTCATGCGCCTTGCAAAGCCTTCCATTACGCTCCTTCTCCTTTCTCTCTCGCCCGTTCTACGATGGCGATGAATATATCATCCATATCGGCCTTCGGCCTGCCCAGTTCCTTCCGGATATCCGAAGGACTGCCGATGGCCAGGAGGTGGCCGTTATCCTGGATCATGAAGCGGTCACAGTACTCCGCTTCCTCCATGAAATGGGTGGTAATGATGATGGTGGTTCCCAATGCTGCCAGCGTCGTAATCTGGCGCCAGAAATTCCGTCGAGCCAGGGGATCAATGCCGGAGGTGGGCTCATCGAGGAAGAGGATCTTCGGCTCATGGAGGAGGGCGCAGGCCATGGACAGCCGCTGCTTGTAGCCGCCGGGGAGGTCCCCCGCCTTCTGTTCCATGCGGTCGGACAGGTAAAATTCCTCCGACAGTTCTTTAATCCGCTCCTTCATCCGCTTCGGCGGAAGGCCGTAGACGCCGCCGTAGAATTCCATATTCTCGATGACCGTCATATTGCTGTAGAGGGAAAACTTCTGGGCCACATAGCCGATATTCGCCCGGGCCCGTGTCCGGGCCTTCCGAAGGTCCACCCCTGCCACGGACAGGAAACCGCTGGTCTCCGGCAGGAGGCCGCAGAGCATTTTGAAGGTGGTGGTTTTTCCCGCGCCGTTTGGTCCCAGGAGGCCGAAGATTTCTCCCTTGTGCACTTCAAAGGACGTATTGGCCACCGCCGTAAAGTCGCCGAATTTCTTCACCAGGTTTTTCACCCGGATATTCACTTCCTGCGACGGCCGGCTGCCCAGGTCCAGGGCCTTTTTACTTTCTTCCGTAGGCGGCAGAATGCCCTTCTCCGCTTTCCGGAGAAGAATCATGAAGCCGTCTTCCAGTTTCGGCTCCGCCGGACGGGCCTCCATGTGGTGGGCCCTGAGGTAGGGCACCGGGTCTTTCCCCTTCGTAATGAAATGGACTTCCCCGCCCCGGGGCACCGCATCCACCACATGGTCCATATCATCCAGGAGATGGGCCTGGAGAATCCTCGTAGGCACCCCGGCCTCCGGGGATACGGTGAAGCAGCGGTTCTCCGCAATGCGGCAGAGGTCCTCCGGCGTTCCGTCGGCCAGCACATGGCCCTCGTGGAGCACGTAGACCTCGGAAGCCATTTCCGCTTCGTTCATGTAGGCCGTACTGACAAAGACGGACAGGTTTTCGTCTTTCACAAACTGCTTGATGATTTCCCATAGCTCCCGCCGGGACAGGGGGTCCACCCCCACCGTCGGTTCATCGAGGAGCAGCAGGTCCGGCGACCGCACCAGGGTGCAGGCGAGGCCCAGTTTCTGCTTCATGCCGCCGGAAAGCTTCCCGGCGAAGCGGCCGGTAAACCGTTCGAGGCCCATCATTTCCAGGAGCTTCTTGTACCGGGCCGGCCGCGTCTCCTTCGGCACCCCGTGGAGGTCGGCGTAGAGGTCCATATTTTCCTGGACCGTCAGATCTTCGTAGAGGCCGAACTTCTGGGGCATGTAGGAAATGCGGCTCTGGATTTCTTCGGCGTCCTTCACGCTGTCTTTGCCAAGCACCGTGAGACTCCCGTCCGTAGGATCCATGAGCCCCGCAATGAGGCGCATAAGGGTGGTCTTCCCGGCGCCATCGGGGCCGATAACCGCCGTGAGCTGCCCCTTTTTCACAGAAAGGTCGATGTGGTCCAGGGCCGTAATGGTTTTTCCTCCGCCCAGGCGGAAGGCTTTATGCAATTTTTCCGCTCGAATCACTTCGTCCAATGTTGTCATCCTTTCTGAAATTACTGATGGTTACGGTTAGAGTCACCTGGGCCGGTGCCTTGAGCTTTGAGCCTTTAGCCTTGAGCTGGTCAGGCCCTGCGGGCCGGGTGTCCTGCTTTTGGGTGTACCTGCGCACATATGGGGGCTTCCAGCTTTTAGCTTCCATCCGTTACTTTTCTTCTGCTTTGCAGATTCTGCCTCTACGAGGCAGATCTATCCCCTGCCCTTTGGGCTGCCCCCTTCTCCAAGGGGGCACGCTTTTAACGTATGGAGTCATTGGCTTATTTAAATGGTATGGATCTGGAGCACCGGCATGCCCAAACCCGAGGGGAAGCGTGTCACTGGATTCTCGGTCGCTTCGCTCCCTGTGAATCCAGTTCCCTTGCCACCGCTCGAGATGACGAGGGAGGTTTGTGTCAAATGAAACGGCTGCGAGAACCGCTGATTCACTCAAGGCTCAAGGCTAAAGGCCCCGCCCATTCGCACGCCGCTCAGCCACAAGCCCCCGTCCCAGATGACACCAACCACAAGCACCTGTCACAGCTTCACTTTCACCGTGGCCGGCATGCCCATGCGCAGCCGGTTGTCATTATCATCCACGTACACCCGGACCTCGTAGAGGAGGGCGGTACGGAGTTCACCGGTTTCCACATTTTTCGGCGTGAATTCGGCGGTGGAGGAAATGTAGCCGATCTGACCTTTTACCGGTTCCTTGGCACTGTCGATGTAGATTTCCGCCTTGCTCCCTTCATGGATCTTCCCCAGGTCCCCTTCCTTCACATAGACCCGGACCCATTTCTTAGAGTTCAGGGAAATACGGAATACCGGCTTCTGGGGAGATGCCATGTCCCCCACTTCCATGAGCCGGGAACGGATGACCCCATCCTGGGGCGCAATGAGTTCCGACTGGGACAGGGTATATTCTTCCCGGGAAAGCGTATCTTTCAGGCTCTGCAGCTGGGCTTCCGCCGCTGCCACGTCTTCGCTCCGGGGGCCTGCCACGGCGAGATCATTGGCCGCCTGGGCCTCTTTCACCTTTGCATCGGCGGTGGCGAGCTTCGTCCTGGCATCGTCTAATACCTGCCGGCTCACGGACTTACCGCCGGACGCATTGAAGGCGTCCTGTTTTCTCGTAAAGTCGGAGGCCAGAAAATCCCTTTCCGCCACGGCTTCATTCACCTTGGCCTGTGCCTGGGCCAGGTCTTCGGGCCGGGTGCCATTATGGAGCTTATCCACCTGCGCTTCCTGGGCGGCGATTTGGGACTTCGTCACCGCCATCTGGTGCTCCAGGTCCTCGGTGTCCAGCTTTGCCAGCACCTGTCCCTTCGTCACCGTGTCCCCTTCTTCCACATAGATGTCGGAAATGCGGTCACTGTTCCGGAAGGCCAGCGACACTTCCCGAAGGTCCACATTGCCCTTCAGCACCAGTTCTGCTGCCGCTTCCTGCGCCGCTTTCCGGCTTCGGTATTCGTAGAAGCCAAATCCCAGTACCAGCACGAGAAGGATAACGATGACCGTCACCATTTTCTTGTGTTCCCTGATTTTTTCCATCATGCCTGTCACCTCATTATTAGTAATGGCCCCAATGCGTTACGGGACTGATGCGGCGAAGCCGCTGTTGGCCCAGGTCTAGATCTAGATCCAGGTCTAGGGAAGCGCTGATTAATTCGCAGAGTCAGATTTTATAAGGATTTTTATGCACTGCTTCGTCATAACTCGGCCAAGAATAAAAGGAAAGCGCTTTAATGTGCAGAGAAAGCGCCAACTTATCTTGGCTCAGCAGTCCTATGCAGGACTGCTGCCTTAAATAGCTCGCTATTCGCGTCGAGTTATTCCTTGCATTGCATAAAAATCCAAGAATGAAATCTGACAACGATTTAATCAGTGCTTCCCTAGGTCTACAGAACCTACGGCTCAAATGCTTTCGCTCTCACTCCTGCCCGTCAGCCAGTGGCTTCCAGCCGCCGCCGAGGGCCTTGAAGAGGGCTACCATATCCGTCAGCTCCTGTCCCTTGGCCAGGGTGTAGTTCTGGTCCAGGGAGAGGTAATGCCTCTCTGCATCCAGTACGTTCATGTAGTCCGAAAGGCCGTAGCTGAACTGGTTCTTCGAAAGGTCCAGGGCCTCCTTCGCATGGGCCCTGCCCCTTTCCAGGGAATCCTTTCTCACCTTGTCCTGGCTCACCGCCGCCATGGCGCTGCGGACTTCGCCCGCCGCCTTGAGCACCGTATTTTCATAGTCCGCCTGCCGCTCTTTTTCCTTTTCCGATGAAATCTTCACCTGGCTCCTCAAAGCGCCGCCATTGAACAGGGGGTACGTCACCTGGGGCATGATGCCCAGGGCGTGGCTTCCGGCGGAGAAGAGGCCTCCTCCCAGGGCTGCCAGCCCCAGGACCCCGAGAATGGAAAACTTCGGCTTCAGCTCCGCCTTTGCTTCCTTCGTCTTTTCTACCTGCGCCGCCCAGGCCATTTCTGCCGCATGGATGTCCGGCCGCTGCCGCAGGGTTTCCGCCGGAATGGCATTGTACATTTCCGGGTCCACATCAGGCAGCGGCGCCGGAGACAGAAGCTTTTCATTGAGAGCCCCCGGCACCGTGCCGGTCAGAATGGAAATCCGGTTCAGCGTATCGGAAATCCCCTTCTTCAATTCCGGAATCTTCGCTTCCGATTCATTCAATGTATAGGACGCCTGGTCCGAGGGGAGGGAAGAAAGGAGTCCCGCATCTTCGTTCACCTTCAGGAGTTCCAGGTTTTCCTTCTGGTTTGCGATGTGGGCTTCCGTCACCGCCAGCTCCTCCTGCAGGGTACGGAGGGTGATGTAATTCATGGCCACCTCGGCGGAAATGGATACCCAGGTACCGTAGAGCATGGCATGCTGGGCTTCCAGCGTATTTTCGGAGGACTTCACCTTCGCCCGGTTTTTGCCGAACACGTCAAGCTCCCAGGACGCGTCCACGCCGGCGTAGGTCATATTCTGCCCCGTATCGATGCCGGCGCCGGGCATGTTTTTCAAAAGATCCGGCGTCACGCCGTCCACCACGTCATCCGGTGCCTTCACCCGCACCCAGCCGGCGCCTGCATTCATCCAGGGAAGCCGGGCCGCCTTGCTGACCCCCAGGGCCGCTCTCGCTTCGCCGAGACGGGCCCGGGCCGCCGCCAGATCCTTATTATTGGCAAGGGCGGTCTCGATGAGTTCATCCAGCGTGTCATCGTGGAAAACCTTCCACCACTCCGAAAGCACCTTCGGAGAAAGAGCTGCCCCTTCCTTTTCCTGGTAATAGGGATTCTCATACTGCCCGGCCAGGGCAGTCCAGGAAGAAGCTGCCGCCTTCTCCTCCGCCGCCTGCGCCGTAAATGGAACATCACAAAAGGCAGCCGCTGCCAGAACCATCGCCAGAACCGCTGCCTTCCTTTTTCTATCCATACCATCCACCTCCTGAAAACCACTCAGTCAGGGAAGCACTATATTCTTAATCTGATAGTATTATATCAAATTCAAATTTGAATTTCAATTTTGCGGTGAATGGCAATTGGTGAGGCAGCATGGTTACGGATAGAGTCACGAGCCTTGAGCAGTGAGCCTTGGGCCTTGAGCTGAATAGCCGCTACGCGGCGGGCGCCATGTGGCTAAGTAACAAGAAGTCGTGTGGGAGCTTCCAGCTGCTAGCGGCTAGCTCTTAGGAAAACGGGCCGGCTTGTAGCGCTACCAAGAATCAGCAGTCTGCTTCGCATCCACCGATAATAGGATCACGATAAATAGTCATTCTACTTGGAAATGCGATACTTATCCGCATAGTAATACTACAAAATGTATAGCATAAAAGCTTATTGTTTTAATGTGTTTCCCTCTTCTTAGCAATGTCAATTCACCATAACGTCGGCGCCGTGTACATAATTAACCATTTGGTTGATATTATTTCCATATGGTGTATAACGAGCTTAGAGGTAAGTTGACCTTTTCAATAGGAGGAATTATTATGATCACCCCATTAGGTAAGTTTCTGCGAAAGCTGCGCATAGACGCAGGTGAAATTCTTAAGGATATGGCTGATAAACTCGATGTCTCTCCTTCCTTTTTATCTGCTGTCGAAAATGGAAAAAAGAAAATGCCCTCTTCTTGGAACAGCAAAATCTGTATTCTTTATCATTTGACCCCTGAAGAGAAGAAAAAATTTACTACCGCCATCGCGGAGACCGAGGAATCTATTACGCTTTCACTAGATTCCCTATCACTGCCACAAAAAGAAACTGCCATTTCTTTTGCCCGCGAATTTCCGGATTTAACAGAGGAGCAGCTTTCCATTTTAAATAAATTTCTTAAGAAAGAAGATAAGAAAAATGATTAAAGCAAATCCAACTTCCAGAATCCAAATTCAGCTTTATGCTGATCACATCCGCAAATGCATCGGCTACAAGAACAAATTATATTTTCCCATCTTGAAGTTTTTGGAAATTGTGCTTCCTACCCTCATTCCAAATTTCAATTATGAAATTCTATCAAAAGAAGAAATGGGTAATAAACATGGAGAAACGAGACCCGATCTGGATTTGATTCAGATTCGCGAGGATGTCTATTCAGGTGCCTGTATCGGCAATGGAAGAGATCGTATGACCATTGCTCACGAAATTGGGCATTTGCTTATGCATAGCAAGCTTAATATTTCATTATGCAGGGTGGAAAATGGTATAGAAGAAAAGCCAAAGATTTATGAAGATCCCGAATGGCAGGCAGATGTATTTACCGGCGAGCTTTTGGCTCCGTCCTATCTCATCAGAGATATGTCTCCTGAAGAAGTAAGCAAGGATGCAAATATTTCTTTGGCAGCCGCAAGGACTCAATTACGTCATCTTCCCATCAATCATAGCCAAAACCCACATGAAAGGAGGCGATGCTTATGATTGATGATTGCATTCGGAGGAATCTGATCTACCAAACAGATTCCTTTTAATATCTTTCTTCCCCCATAAATTGATTTTCTAATTATATAATGCTGGTTCAAAGGATATAAGAGTCCTCTAGTGAATTTAAAAACCTTTTATATCCTTTCCAGAAGGAAAGAGTGAGTTTTTATGATATCTTCCGTGTCTTTACCGCGGGCTTTACGCCCTGCTCCCGATTCATTCCAAGCATTTTTGGTAGATGGAGCAGAATTTACAAAAGAAGAAGAATACCCCATTATTCCGATTCATTTTATTTCAAAGGAAATTCCTAAGAGAGTTGTTCCTTTTAATAAAGCAATAACCTGCCATCACAATCTTCAAGATACATTCATTTCTTTTTATGCCCCTGATCAGACATTTGAACGTGTGCGCAGAAACCCAGCCCGTTATGTCCGTTTCTTTAAGAATACTGCAGGTATCATCGGTTTAGATTTCAGTGTCCACTCCGATATGCCAATAGTAAAGCAGAAAGCACAAATGAATGATAACCTCTCACTTACCTATTTTTTGGGAAGTCAGGGTATACCTGTTATTCCTAACGTAAGATGCGGAGTCGATGATCTTACGCCGGAATTTTTATCAGCCATTCCTAAGCACTCCTATATAGCTATTGGAACACATGGATTTATCAAAGAAAAATGGCAACAATATGATTGGTACTGTTTCCTTGAAGAAATCATCCCTTATCTGTCTCCCCGTGGCATTATTGTTTATGGTTCTCTTCGAAATCCTATGTTTGAAGTATTTAAGAAGCAGGTTCCCTTTTACTTCTATGAACCTTGGATTTGTCAGCGCAGAAAGCGGGGTAGCAGAAATGTCTTCTAAAGGAGCCAGCAACCGCTATCCAACTACCAGCAACGGTAATCATCGCAAAGTAAGTGGCCATATTAACTACGCTTGGGCGAAGGATTTCAATAATCGAACACTCAATGACCATTTTAAACGGCATGGTGAGCAGATGAAATGTAATACGAAAGAAGCTTACGCCGCCAAAGCAGTTAAATTTGCCAATACCATTGACAAAAAACACTGTATCAGCTTCGTAGCTCAAAATGGTACAACCTATAAATTCAATAAAAAAATGGTACCCTGGCAATTATACTCAAGAACGGGATCGTTATCACCTATTTCAAGCCCAGGTATGGAATAGCCTACTATAGAAATCAAATTCCAAAGAAGGGTGGAAAAAATCATGAAAAGAGAAAAACTGTTTAAACCAATGAAATGCCCCGTATGCCATGCCTTTTATTTTTCTGAACTTACAGAGGATGACATCAAATACGGCCTTGCCCAACAGTGTACACAGTGTGGTTGGAAATACGACCTGGAACAGGTCAAAGACCCTGACCTGGTGGATATCCAAAATGGCATGTCTCTGAAGGAGTACAAAAAACAGTACCGGAAAAAGATTGCTAAAAATCCAAATTATAATTATCTGGAGGCGAACTACACACCACACCCTCATCTTTGTCCGGTATGCAGAAAGCATACCTTTCCGGATGAGGGCAGTTTCGATATCTGCCCGGAGTGCGGATGGGAAGATGACGGAGTCATGGAGGACCATCCTGACGGATTCGAGGGAAATGGTAACGATCTCTGCCTGAATGATTTCCGCAAACGTTATGAGGATCTCATTAAGAAAAACCCTCATTACCGCTATAAGCGAGATTGTATTCCAGAAGTTGAATAAGTAAAGTAATCAGGCAAATGAAAAAAGGCCATCAGAGCTACCAAACTCTGATGGTCTTTTTCAAAGGATATAAGAATCCTCTAGTGAATTATCTACATCATATAAGATTTCAGGCATAGTGTCAAGAAAACAGTTACCCACAGGTACAGGTAAATTAGTGCACTTACGATGAATCACGAGACTTTAGCAGGACAGCCGCTATGCGGCGGGATTGCATATCCGACGGAGCTGCTGGCTTTTAGCGGTCAGTAAAACTCGATATCTGCATCACTCCCATTAACTAGTGTTCTGCCCCAAGCATGCAGGATGGATTGCCGTAACGGTTAAAAGCTGAATGTGGGCTAAGCATGCCCTCTGGCTCTCTGCTTCGCAGATTCCGCCTCTACAAGGCGGATCCATCCCCTGCCCTTTGGGCTGCCCCCTTCTCCAAGGGGGCACGTACTTAACGAATAGAGTCAATTATCATTTGCTATGTTTCGTAAATCTACGCCAAACTGTGTCTGGAGCCTTTTGCACAAATACGCTTGAGACTAACTGCCCCAAAAGCTCTATGGACTTTTGCACAAATGACTGAAGGAAATACCAGGTAAAAAGAGTTGCAGATAAATCGGCCTTTCTGGACGCTAACAGCTGGCAACCCTGTGCCAGATGGCTCCAATCATAAACATGCAATCCCGCCGCGAAAGCGGTTGACCAGCTCAAGGCTCGTGACTATGACCGTAAGCATGGGAGCGAGATACCCAATACCGCCTTTTCTCCCCTTCTCCTTGCGTTCTCTTTCTCATAAGCGTATAATGTGAATTCGTAATGACTTTTTTCTATATTACATATTATATAAGGAGGACCCTTTGATATCTAAACTGCGAAACCTGCTTTCCCATATCAAACTCATCCACCAGATCGCCATGGGCCTGGTACTGGGCATTATCCTGGCCATCGGCCTGCCGGAGTCGGTACCCCTGATCCGGGTATTCGGCGACCTCTTTGTGAAGGCATTGAAGAGCGTGGCGCCGGTGCTGGTGTTCTTCCTCGTCATCAACGCCATCGCCCAGAAAAAGCCCAGCCAGGGGGGCAATATGAAGCCTGTCATCACTCTGTACATGACAAGTACCTTCTTCGCTTCCATCGTGGGGGTTACCTTTTCTTTCCTCTTCCCCACATCCCTGGCCCTGGACACGGCGTCTGCCGCTTCTAATGCAGCCGCTCCCAGCGGCATCGGCGAAGTACTCTATAACCTGGTCATGAGCACCATCGATAACCCGGTATCCGCCATCCTGAAGGCAAACTACATCAGCATCCTGGTGTGGGCCATCATTTTCGGTGTCGCCCTGAAATCTATGGGCGGTGTCCAGACGAAACAGTTCCTCGACGATACGGCCAAGGCGGTCACAAAGATCGTGGGCTGGGTCATCCACCTGGCGCCCCTGGGCATCATGGGCCTTGTGGCCAATTCCGTAGGCAGCGAAGGCCTTTCCGCCCTTCTTGGATATATGAAACTGCTGGCGGTCCTCATCAGTGCCTATGCCACCGTAGCCCTTGTCATCAATCCCCTCCTCGTATTCACCAGGATCCACAGGAATCCCTATCCCCTGGTGCTGACTACGCTGAAGGAAAGCGGCATCTATGCCTTCTTTACCAGAAGCAGCGCCGCTAACATCCCGGTGAACCTCTCCCTCTGCTGCCGGCTGGGACTGGATCCGGACATGTACACCATTTCCATTCCCCTGGGAGCCGCCGTCAATACAGCCGGCGCTTCCGTCACCATTTCCGTCCTGTCCCTGGCCGCCGCCTATACCCTTGGCATCCATGTGGATATCCCAACGGCCCTGCTGCTCTGTCTCGTAGCCACCATCGGTGCCTGCGGATCCTCCGGCGTAGCCGGCGGTTCCCTGCTCCTCATCCCCGTGGCCTGCGCCTCCTTCGGCATCAATAACGACATCGCCATGCAGGTGGTGGGCGTAGGTTTCATCATTTCCGTCCTGGAAGACGCCTGCGAAACCGCCCTGAACAGCAGCAGCGATGTCCTCTTCACTGCCACCGCAGAATTCGAGAAACGGCGGAAAGAGGGTACTTTGAAATCAGGAGACATGGAGCTGCGGAGAGGATAAGCGGAGATTAAGTGTGATGGGTGGCTAGTAGCTAGTGGCTGGTTGCTGGGTGCATTTGCCGCGAAGCGGCTGTCCTACTCAAGGCCCAAGGCTCGTGACTCTACCCTTTAGCATAGTAAAAAGAGCCAGGAATCATAATCATGATTCCCGGCTTTTCCTATGTACTTATTCCTTCTTCAGTACCTTCACAATTTCGCCCATATAGATGCTGTGGTTGTTATTGGCCTGTTTCCCGGAATTCCACCGTTCGTAGGTTTCCTTGTCCGTATAGAATTCAGGCTTCATTTCATGGGTATAAATCTTCCTGCATACGAGAATGAGGTCCGCTTCTTCCAGGCCCACCGCTTCATCGCCGATGGCATAGGGATGGAGGCCGCTGCCTTCGAACTTATCGCCGTCCCGACCGGAATGGGATCCCATGTAGGTTTCCTTCGGTTTGTATTCCACCGGCGGGAAGGACAGTGTGAAATAATCCTGGCTGTCCAGAATGGTCTTCGTAAACCGGCTCTGACGGATGTAGATGGAAGCCACCGGCTTTCTCCACATGATACCAAAGCCGCCCCAGGTCACGAGCATGGGGTTGCACTTTTCCTTATTTCCCGCAGTGACGATGCAATACTTACCCAGGTCCGTAAAGGGGTTCAACCCGCATTCTTCTACCGGTATTTCTTTAAAAGACATAATGAAGTCTCCTTCCTTTTGAATCTAATAAATTCTATGTGAATTATACCACATATCTCATGGGATTCTAAAGGACTTTATGATAAAATGAGGAGAAATTTGCAAATTGCGGTTTGTCGAGCTGTTGGAGCGAAGCTTACGGATAGAGTCATTCGTGCGGGGCTTCTAGCTGCTAGCCTCTAGCTTCCAGGAAAGCTCTACAGCCTGCGGCTCTCCCAACAGCTAACCTCCGTCGCCTGACGGCGCCACCTCCTTCCCAAGGAAGGAGGCTAACGACCAGCGGCTCCGCCGCGATTGGAGTCCTAAAGACTCTACTCCTAAAACGTGAAATTGACTCAAAACGAGGCTCCTTCCTCGGGAAGGAGCTGCCCACGGGGCTGAGGTTAGCTGATGGAAACTGTTGGAAGCGCCGCAGGCGAATCAGCTTTCCTAGCCGCTAACAGCTAGAAGCTAACAGCCCCGTGCGAGTGACTCTACCCGTCAACACCGAATACCAACAGCTCACTGAAATATCGCGGTGTGGCCACCGTACATCCACGTTTGATTCTACCCAGGAGACTTTCATGTCACGAAATAAAGCTGACCTTCTTTTACTCTCTGCTGCCTTCGTATGGGGCAGTTCCTACGGTTTTATGAAAATCGGAGCGGAAACCATGCCGCCCATCTGCATTGCAGCCCTTCGGTGTCTCTTTGCCTTTATCATTCTCTGCCCCCTCTTCCTGGGCCGCATGATTCGAAAGACAAACCGGGACATCCTCCTCTACAGCGCTGTCACCGGATTTCTCATTGCCGGCGTCTTTATCGGCGTCATTTACGGGGTCATCGGCACCTCCGCCTCGGCGGCAGGGTTTCTCATTTCCACTTCCGTCATCATGGTGCCCATCCTCCACGGACTGTGGATCCGAAAATGGCCATCCCTTCCTGTCATGACAGGCACCGTCATCGTCACGGCGGGTCTCGTCCTTCTGAATGGGGTCACCTCCATTTCCCTGGACAGGGGATTCATTCTCTGCCTTCTGGCGGCCTTTCTCTATGCCCTGGATATTCTTTTTACAAATACCTTCGTTTCCCGCATCGACAGCCTGCTCCTTGGCATCTGGCAGATGGGATTTGCAGGTCTCTTCGCGGGCATCATGAGCTGTATACTGGAAACGCCGGTACTGCCCTCTACGGTTCCCGAGTGGACCGCTGTTCTGGGGCTCGCCATCTTTTCTTCCGCCTACGGTTTCACGGTGCAGGCCATGGCCCAGGAATACACCACCCCCGAGCGGGCAGGATTCATTTTCTCTCTGGAGCCCGTCTTCTCCGCCCTCTTTGCCTTCGCTTTTCTTGGGGAAAATCTGGGAACCACAGGCCTTGCAGGAGCCTTCCTCATCCTCCTCGGCGTCTGGGCAGCGGGAGGAACGTTTTCTTTCCCCCTGCGGTCGAAAGATTGAAGCTTTTGCAGGTCGGCAGGAGTGTCACGAGCCTTGAGCCGGAAAGCCGCTACGCGGCAGATCCCCATGCTGGTGGATAGAGACAATGGGGCGGAGCTTCCAGATGCTCCGATTCCAGTGGCTCTGTCCCTGAAAGTCCAAAATCCATTGGGACATTTTCCCTATGCACCGGACTATACAGACAGAGAAACATCAGGAACTCTCCTTCCCATCAATCCTGCCGGGCCCATTCCACGGGGCAGGAGGAGGAAGGAATCTCCGAATATTCTCTCCCCGGTGCACCGGATACAAACCAATACCAGCGGGATTCCAAAGAAACCAGCGCAATTCCATATTCCATGGGGAATCCTTTCGGACCCGCTGCAAAAAACGCACGAAACCTGCCTGACACCACTGCCAGGCAGGTTTTCGTGCGTTTTTATGTATGGGAACACGCCAATTGCAGTATTACGAGCTGATGGTAATTTGCAATTTAAGGAAGCACTGATTAAATCGTTGTCAGATTTCATTCTTGGATTTTTATGCAATGCGAGGAATAACTCGACGCGAATAGCGAGCTATTTAAGGCAGCAGTCCTGCATAGGACTGCTGAGCCAAGATAAGTTGGCGCTTTCTCTGCACATTAAAGCGCCTTCCTTTTATTCTTGGCCGATTTATGACGAAGCAGTGCATAAAAATCCTTATAAAATCTGACTCTGCGAATTAATCAGAGCTTCCTTAGCATACTTGCGGTTAGAGTCATAGCCTTTAGCTTTGAGCCTTTAGCCTTGAGCTGATCAGCGTCTTCGACGCAAATACACCCCTTGCCCGCTTCGCGGGACTTCCCCGCAGGGTGAGCTGTCGCCGCAGGCGACTGAGGAGGTGCATTTGCCGCGCAGCGGCTGTCCAGCTCAAGGCTAAAGGCTCACTGCTCAAGGCTTGTGACTCTGACCATATTCCTGAAAGCGGGAATGCCCAATGCCCTATCACCCGTTCAGTTCATCCACCAGTTTCTCCACTTCTTCCAGGGAACACCTGAAGGAGCCCTGCATGATATCCCGTCCGCCGCCGCGGCCGTTCAGGCGGGAGTTCCATTCCTTGAGGAGGGACTTCAGGTCACTTCCTGTGCTGCCGATGGCGTAATTCAGGGATTCCCCGTCTTTCTTAGACAGGACTAAGCAGAATTCCGCTGCCCTCTGTTCCGTCAGGTATTCGCAGAACTTCCGGATTTCCATGGGCGCCATGGCTTCTTCATAGAGGAGAATGGCCTTCTTTCCCGGCGCAATGGATTCCTTCCGCATGGCAAAATAACGGCGGTTCATTTCGTTAATTTTCTGGCGAAGGTCCTCCACTTCCTTCTCCATCTTTTCTACAGCCCTCACGGTCTCATAGGGCTTTACGGAGAACCGGACCGCAATGTCCCGGTTCAGGTCGTGGATCCGGTCATAGTCTTCCATGGCCCACCGGCCGCAGGCCAGTTCAATGCGGACACCGCCTTTATGGTTCACCAGGGACAGCACCTTGATGAGCCCGATTTCTCCGGTCCGTGCTACATGGGTGCCGCAGCAGGCGCAGATATCGCCGCCCGGGAATTCCACAATCCGCACCTTTCCGGTGAGTTCGATTTTGCTCCGGTAAGGAATGGTCTTCAGTTCCTCCGGCGTGGGGAAGGAAATCTTCGTTTCCACGTTCCTGTAAATCAGGTTGTTCGCTTCCTTCTCAATGGCCAGGGCATCTTCAATGGTCATGGGACCATTGAAATCGACGGTGACCACCTTGTCCATGTGGAATCCCACATTATCGTAGCCGAATTTCTTATGCACCAGGCCGGAGTAAATATGCTCTCCTGAGTGGTTCTGCATGAAATCGAACCGCCGCTGCCAGTCGATGGTCCCGTGGACAGTACTTCCCACGGTGAGGGGCTTATCGGTGTAGTGCACCACGAGGCCCTCTTTTCTATGCACATCCATCACCTTTGCGTCTCCCAGAGTGCCATGGTCCCCGGGCTGTCCGCCGCCTTCCGGATAAAAGGCAGTGTCCTCCAGCACCACTTCATAGCCTTTCTTCCCTTTCGTGCAGCTCACCACTTTGCTGTCGAATTCTTTCCGGTAGGCATCTTTATAAAAAAGTTCATTCATTTCATCCATAGGTGTCTCCTCCTTCATAGGCCTATGATGCCATATTTCCGGATTCTCTGCAAATTGCAGTTTGTCGAGCTGTTAGAGCGAAGCTTACGGATAGAGTCATTCGTGCGGGGCTTCTAGCTCTGAACTGGCCCCCTTGTCAAGGACACAATTAAAAGTGTAGTTCGGACTCCAT
>ERZ1034949.822-NODE-822-length-17627-cov-24.282381_pt1 | contig 17627 bp, 16 predicted proteins | sample MGYA00520590_ERZ1034949 | MGnify/ENA primary metagenome ERZ1034949 (study PRJEB33766, sample SAMN09781752) | gut metagenome | biome: gut microbiome | host: Homo sapiens | place: Madagascar | study: EMG produced TPA metagenomics assembly of the PRJNA485056 data...
AGGCTTGGAAAAAGCCGAATAATCAGCTTCGAACCCTGTGCAGCTTTAAATAAAGCTATTTTTGTCGTTCACTATAGCTTTCATCGTTTCTATTTTATTTATTTGGTTTCTTGTTCACTCCATTAATTATAGTTTGGTTATTCCAATAAAATATATCTTGGTTGGGGTGGTGTCAGAAATGCTGCTAATTTCTAGTTCCATATACTATTTGGTAAAAATTAAGATTTCAAATGCAGAATTTAAAAATAGAAATTATAATTGTGCTATGCCTTATGCATATAAAAGGTGGTTAAATTCCATAAAGCTTATGAAAGTACTTCTGCTCTTAGAACTTTTTTTATAATCGTAATGCTTTGGGGAGACCTATCCAGTGGAGATGATTTATGGATTTTGCGCGGAGACTTAAATTTTTGAGGCTTTGTTAAGTTATGTATTTTGTTAACTCAGGCTTTTTTTACAAAGAAAAAAGCACATGTCGTTTTGACGTATGCTTGTGTAGAATTCCTAAATGAATAGCATTGCCCATAGATAGGGGAGGTCAATAAAGTCAGTTGCTTCGTTGCTGATGAATCCATGATGACTCTATTTCCAAAACGTGAAAATGACACTGAACGCAGCTCTTTTCTCAGAAGAGAGCTGCCTACATGGCTGAGAGATGGTGATGAATGCGCTGCAGGCAGATCAGATTTTCTGGGAGATAACAGCTGGCAGCTGGAAGCCCCATACGTTCGCATGCAGACACAGCCACATAAGCACCGCAGGCTGATCAGCTCAAGACCTCATACCGGGTCACGGGAACTTTACTGCCTGTGAGCCTCCTGTTTCAGCAGATGGTATAATAACTATGTAACCACAACCATTTCATTTCCCAGGAGGATTCCATGATACAGGGCAAACTGTTTCCTATGAATGATAAAGAAAAAGAGCTCCTCAAGCGGGAGGAGGAAGAGGTGGGGCACCGGCTGGAGGAAATCCATGGGGGTCCGGAGTATGGCATGTGCTTTGCCTGCGGGGAGAAGAATCCCATCGGCCTTCATCTGCACTTCTTTGAAACTGCGGACGGCTGCCTTTCCTTTTTCACCCCTTCCCACGAGCACCAGAGCTACAATGACCGCATGCATGGAGGGCTTATTATGACGCTCATGGATGAGGTCATGGGGAACTACCTGTTCCTGAAGACCGGTATCCCCGCATACACGGGAAAGATGGAGTCCCGGTTCCGTTCTCCCATTCTCATCGGGGAAACGGTGAAGGTAATTTGCCGGGAAGTGAAACGGAAGGGCCCCCTGGCAGTGATGGAGGCTGAAGTGATTCATGAAGATGGGACGGTGGCGGCAGAAGCGCTTTCCCATATGATGTTTGAAAGACAGAAGAAAGGATGAGCCCTATGGCAAAGGAAGAAATTCTGGAAAAAGTCAAGGAAGTCAGAAATGCACCGAGCTGCTATGAAGGACTGAAGAAGGTCTGCGATGAATACCTGGCAGCTGCAGGGACGGATAAAGAGGCGGAGACCGCTAAGAAACTGAAGGCAGAACTGAAGGAAGATGTCTGCTCTATTGACCATGTGATTCCGTTCTTTGAATCGGAAGAGGGGGCCAAAGTTCTTGGCGCCGATACGGCAAAGCAGTTGGCAAAAACAGCCCACGAAGCGAAGGACAGGGGCGTGAAGTACTGCATCTGCCAGGCCTGCACTGCCGGCGGCTGGCTGCTGGACCATCAGGATGAGTTCTGAGCTGGTGGTAAGCGATGGCCCATGCGTATGAATGGGGCATAAGGGTTGTGGGTCAGGCGCCGCTTCGCTGGCCCGACCGGGTTGTGGCTGCACCAAGGCTTACGTCCTTGGTGCAGCGGGGGCTGTTGGTGGATTCGCCGCCGAAGGCGGCTATTCAACCAATAGCCCCCCGGTGCAAAGCACCCACAACCTGGTTGGCGAGCGCAGCGATGCCAACCCACCACCTTTAGCCCCATACATCTGTATGGAGCGCCGGATAGCCATCTAAAAAGCCCGGAAAAGTGAGGAATCACTTTTCCGGGCTTTTCTTATGTCATCAGAATCGATCCAGCAGATGGTATCCTTTGCCTTTGAGAAAGGCTTCCGTTTCCGATTCCGTGGTGCTGAAGACAGCAATCGGGGAGCCGCTCTGGCGGTCGAAGGAAATATAGAGGTACCGGATCATGACATTGGCATTCTGGAGGTCTGAGAGAATGTGGTCCAGGGTGCCGGGTTTATCGGACTTCATATCCACTGCCAGTACCAGGTCCACCCGGCACTGATAGCCTGCTTCTTCCAGAGCTTTCATGGCTTCTTCCGACTTGTCCACAATGAGACGGATAATACCAAATTCTGCGCTGTCCGTAGCGAGCATGGTGTAAATATTGATATCGTTTTTTGCCAGGATGGTGGTCATCCGGCTGAGTGCGCCCTTTGTGTTGGCGGCGAAAATGGATACCTGGTGTAACATAGTCTGTCCTCCTGTTTGTTTAATTATAGTGATATGATACCACCTTTCCCATTAAGTACACAATAGGAAAAGGTGGAAACGTGGGAAGCTCGATAAAATCTAACCAAAATAGTTATATGACTTCTATGGCTTTCCACCATTTAACACTGTTTACTATTACCGTTTCTGTCATTACGGGGTTCTTATAGGGGTATTTTGTGGGGTATTTTGGACAGGCTCCCATGTTCGTTACTGTCTAGCACCAACGGCATTTTTAAAAATCTGTACCCCCCCTTGTTTTGTGACTTTTTCCGTTTACCTCGAGTAAGCAAAATAAAAGGCACGTGGCCACCGCCCTGGCTTTGCCGATGATATGCATCGGTTCTGCTCCGGCGGCGCTGCGTGCCGTTCTCTGCATCCTGTGGTCATGCTCACAAGGGGCTATAGGTCTATGACCTCCAGCGCCTTCATGGCTTTCTTTTTGTCCTCCTCGCTCACGTGTGCATACAAGTCCATGGTCATGGACAAGGAAGAGTGGCCCAGGATTTCCTTTAATGTGTTGGGCGGCATCCCTGCCCTGATTGCTCGACTTGCAAATGTATCACGAAAGGCATGGGTACCAAACCGGGCCAGCGGCTCGCCATGCCTTTTGGCCTGCTCTAATATGTTTAGAAGTACAGATGTTGCTGAGGTTGATGTTATCCGGTGTCCCCCTGGTGAAGGGAAAACGGGGTCAGACAGTTTAACCATCTTTCCATGGGTGCCGGTGTATAGTTCCCACTGGCTTGAAAGAATAGTGTGGATATTGGTATTCATGCCTATGTCTCGAATCCATGCCGTTGTTTTTGTGGTTGCTCCCAATCCTATGTGACCGTTTGCACCCATGGACATAGTTCTTCGCACGTGAATAACATCACGCTTCCAGTCTATATCTTTCCATTCAAGGCCGCCGCACTCGCCTACCCTCATACCGGTATAAAGCATAAAATGGAAAATAGGGTCATACTGTGACCGCCTGGAATATTTGAAAAATATACGTAATTCCTCATTACTCAATTCCCGGTGAATCGTTTCACGGGCCGGGCGCTTTGTCTTGTCTTGGATTTTCTTCACGCCATCCGCCACGCTGCGGATTAAAATTTCATCCTGTATAGCTGCCTTGAAAAGTGCTTTCAGCAAGATAATAGATTTATTGGCCGCAGACGGCCCTGCGCTTTTATTGGCCTTTTCTCGCACGGCCAGCACTTGCCGCCGCTCTACCTTCTTCATGCTCACATTCCCTATAATGGGGGCTATGTGCCGGGCAAATACGGTTTTATAATGGTACATCGTGCCGCCACGGATATGGGGCTGACGCCGTTCCAGCCATTCATGGAAATACTCGTTTACTGTGATAGCCTTATTGGCCTTGTACACTCCGGCCTTTATCTCTGCTGCTCGCTCATCGTGCTTTGTCCATAAATCATCTATGTTGGTTGCTCCCACTGAAGTTCTTACCCCTTCAACAGTAAACCGCCATTCATAGCCACCGCCAGGCCGCTTCCTCGCTCCGGCCGGTATCTGTTTCTTTGCCATACTAACCGCCCTTTCTTTCAGTCTATTCGGATCAGTTCAATAAACCGCCGGATCGCTTCAGTCCTTTTGATACCCCGGCGCTTGCAGTATCGGTCAAGCGTTGAAAGATCCTCACCGCTCAATCTGATACCGGCCGTTCTCAATCGCTCCCCAGGCGCAAGGGCCGGGCGGCCGGGCTTTCTCTTACCTGTGATACTGTCCATCATGCCCACAATCCTTCCTCGTGCTGCCGTTTTGCTCCCTGTCTCATCGCTTTATCATAAGCGCCGGTTACTGTGGCCCTGTGGCCCATCTCATAGCCATAGTGGAAAAAGTAAGAAGCTATAGACAGGTAATCGCCACCGGCCAGCCTGTAAATGGCCTTGATTTCTTCGGCGCTCATGTCATACCTTGGGGAAATACTCCCAATAGAATCATCAATAATCTTTTTCACGTTCCTCATGCTGCTCATCCTTTCTGTGAATTAATGCATATCGAATACATTTACAGGATAGAGGAAAAGCCGCTATTTTCCTATGGTAGCTAGTAATAAATCAAACACGCAAAACAGGTCAAAATAGAATCAAATCACATCAAAATGAGGTCAAAAAATGTCAAAATTGAAAATTGACTCCTATCGTTTTTAGTACCTGGTACTAATGGGAACGACTTTTTTCTGCTATAAAATTTTTCTTGTTTAACTTTCTAATTGTCCTATAACCTTACACATAAGAAAAATAAACAACCTATCCGCCGAATGCGAAATAACCGCCGCCGATTTTCGGAACATAGCCCCCAGCCTGGTACATGGTAAAGTACTTTCCGGCGGATAATCACATAGGGGTGAACGAAACGTTCACCCCTCGGCACGGCCCAGCGGCCGCTCTCGTGCTCGATGTGCTGCATCCGCTTCCCCGTATGAACTAATGTTCTTTTACATAGATGTGTGGTATACTAAAGTCAAAGCAGCAGCTATGCCGCCCCGGCTCTGCTGCGTAGAATGACCTGATACCGTGTATAGCGTGCGCATGGTACCAGGTCTTTTCTTTTGCCCAGGCTATCCGCCGGAAATGGCCGTCAAGCGTTCCGGCTGCTCTTGGAGCAGTCACAAGGGAGAGTTATTTCCGGTTCCTTTTCCGTGCGGCCCTCGCCGCCTTTTTCTTCCTGGTGCGCTCTGCTTTCTGTTTTCGTGTAAGTTCCTTTGAAGGCCCTTCTACCAATGGCCGGTATGACGCATTGATACCGCTTTTTACGTGGCGGCCGGATAATTTTATGTCAAGGTTATTAAAGCTCATATTTTCCTCCTTCATGCTCACAAGGTATATGGGTAGATACCACTTTCGACGCTGCCGTGATACTTCCTGTTCAAGGCCGCCACTGTTTCAAGGACGGTATGACCATCCAGCTCTCGGCAATTTCCAACCGGTTCAGTTTTCTCATAGCTCTGCGTAAGTCATATTCCACGGCAGCATCATAAACCGCAATCAAGAAAACGGTTTCCAACTCTATGGGGTGCTTGAAAAAAGTACACGCCGTAAAAATACAGTCGTTTATCGTAGGCGGATTTAAGTTTATTCTTATTCCTGCCCTTCCACGTGTTGCCAGCATCGCCCAGGCAGTCATGGTGGTCTTGAAGTATTTTTTATACTCTTCAATGGCTGGTACTTCCATATCATCACATGGAGGGAAATGAGGGAGTACGGCCGTCCCCCAGGCATCCATGGCAGCCTTGACTCGAATTCTTGCGGCACCTGTTCCGATTTCCTGTAAATCTATCATTTTCCTTTTCGTCCTTTCATGTTCACAAGGGGCGGTGTACAACCTTGGCGACCTTTGCAAACCTCATACAACCTAAAAAAATGTCAGTTTCCCTAGTGCGCATCGGTGTTTGTACAACCTGTACAACCTTCCACCATCACAACATATAAAAAGAATAAAGAATAGAAGAATAGAATATATATAATAAATACTCTCTTATGTTGTGTGTATTTAAGGTTGTATAGGTTGTACAACACTCGATAGAATCTAGCTTTTTCAAGGGTTCAAAAGGTTGTACAAAGGTTGTAAGAGGTTGTACAGGTTGTACAGGCTCCTATTTTCCCGGTTCTTCATCAAGTTCATGGTCAAGAACTGCCGATAGTGTCCTTCTTGGCGGCATCCAATACCCAAAATGCGCTTTGTATTTTACTCTGTAGTTGTCCCTCATTATCGACCGCATGGCCATCCCCACCCCTGTGGGAGTATACCTCTCTCCGGTGCGCAAATAGTCCTCTATTTCTGTGACTATATCTGTGGCCGTCTTGTGTTTCCATTTATCGGCCGGTGCATCCCATTTGTAGGCGGCGAGAATGACCTGTTCTGTATCCGACTTTTCCCGGTGCGATTCATTTATCCGGTTCAGTTTCTCATAGTCCCCTTTATCCGGTTCAAGATACGGGACAACCTCGCCGCTTTTCCATAATTTCATGATTTGCCCCCAAAACTGACGGGCCTGGAAATCCTTATCCATGTGGATAGCTTTCAGGGGAATGGGCCAGTATCTGCGGTTCCCGGTTTCATCGTTCAGGAATTTCACTGTATTAGATGTGCCGAATAGTATCGTGGAACGCACAAATTCTTTTGTACCGGCTGCATATGGAGGCCGTATACGGTCTATAGGTTTATCTATGTAACTCTTCATGTCATTTTGTCGCTTTTTGCTTACTGACTCATTGAATTCTGAAAGTTCAAAAATCCAGCAGCTCCAAACCAACATAGCGCTATCCTTGTCTGAAGGACTAAACCTTTCACCGCTTACAAACCATTCCGGGTGCTCCTTTAGTACGACCTCACGAAAAAATCTTGTCTTTCCAATCCCCTGCGGCCCTATGAACACAAGTACGCCCTGTGTAGTGTATGGCTTTTTCAATGCCGGGGAATTATGGGCAATCTGTACCGCAGAAACAAACCATTTCAGGAACAAGCGGTAACAGAAATTTTCATCATGTGGAATGTCCGGGTTAAGTTCCAGCATAGAAAAAAGCCTGTGTGCGTAATCCTCCCCGTCGTACTCTCTCTCACACTGATTCAAATAATCACAAACCGGTGAATACTTGTGCATCTCCGCTATTGTGTTTAGTTGGTTTAGTGTTTCCTTGAGAGAATAGCCCCGTACACCGTATTCCTGTAATTTGTCCTTTATCTTTTGACCGTAGGCATCCGCAGACGTTCCCGTGAAGTCCTTTGCACCGTCGCCGCTAAATTCCAGCTTTTTAGATACTGTATTCAAGCGCACGGCAACATGGAGAACATTTTCAAGGAAATACTGTAGATTCTCGGTGTGCGGTATCGGCACGGCTGCGCCTTTTGCCGTCTTGTGTGCGTGTGGCCACCTCAATGCATCCTTGTGCTCCGGTTCTTCCTCTCCGCCGGAAATAAGCGCATCATCAAAATCACGATTCAGTTCTTCGGCCTGTTTCTGCGCTGCATACTCTTTGGGGTTGTACCCCTCTGTAACTTTTGCCAGGGCCTTTTTTATTGTCCTTTTCAGATAATCCGCTTCGTGGTGCTTTTTCCGGTTCACGTCCTGCCCCAGGGCCGATGATAGGAAAATCCGCTCCAACTGCTCCGGGTCTTTCGTATAGTAGGCAAGCATGGAAATTAATGCTGCATCTGCGCTGCTATGGTCATCGCCGTATGCTCCCATTTCCCCCAGGTCATAGAGGGAATGAAATTTTTCACGCTGCTTACTTTTCCGGATCACTTCAATAATGGATCGATCTTCCATAGTGGGGGCCATTCCGGCGGCGGTTCCTGTTACTGCGGCCGGTGCTGCTGCTTGATCCATCAGGTGAAATTCCTTGATGATTTCATCAATGGCCGGATCTACCATACTCAAGGGGGTATTGTTGTAAGGATCACCGGTTACGGTTATGAAATGCTTATCACTGTAAAGCTCTATCCCGTTTTTGTTCTTACAATACCCTTTGTTTTCTTCTAGCTTCCCCCATACGTGCAAACCGGTACCGGACGGGCTGCGCTCAATGTGGGGGGCAATACCATATTTCTTGAATATAGATAAAACTTTCTGCGCCCTTTTTCCATTCTCATCGTTTTTGAGATTTCCGGCCGAATCAAGGCAGTGATCCAAATCAGTACACACAAAAGTTAAACCACGAGTAAGGGAAAAACCTATACCGGCTACTTCTTTCCCCTGTCTTTTCAGTTGTTCAGCCCTGCGCTTTGCGTCCTCGTATGTAGTAAGGGCTTTGGGGTCATCCCAGCCCATCATAACTAACCGGCCGGTTCCGTTCATGCCATAGGGCCTTTTACTCAGCTTCCTATTACCCTTTTTATCCGCTGCCCAGTTTCCGGCCCAACAGATCCACCGGGGGAAAGGGGCCAGTGTTTTGATTAACTCATTATCCATGTATACCGCCCCATCCCCTTTATGCCTGTTTTGCCGGTTCCGGCGGCATAGAATCAAGTACCCTGTCAATGATCACACGGTCGTAGAGAACACGGCGGCCGATGTGCTTACAAGCGCCGTTTTCCTTTGCCCACGCTTCAGCCCTGCTATGACCCATCCCGATGTATGCACACAACTCTGCACGATTGAGCAGCCGTTTCCCGTTAAACTCCGCTATACTCATTTTCTTTTACCTCTTTCCATAGAATGACTAATAGTAAACCATCGCACGTGCTATAATCATGATAGCTAAGCGCAATTTTTATTTCTATATCAAATGAGTAATAGAATTTTATTTCAATTTGTAATTATATGGTAATTATGGTTAGGTGTTATTGCAGTAAGAAATAACAAGGGGCGGTATTATGCGTGAAACATTTGAAACAGGAATAAAGCAGGGAAAAAGGAGGTTTCATAGAGTAATAAACTGGGAAGAGATAGGGCAGCGCATTGCCGAAACTTTAAGCAAAATGAAATGTACTCAAGAGGATATAGCGGAAAAACTCACCTGCACACAAGGAACAATCAGCCAGTATAGAAACGCAAGACGGCATCCGCCAATTGAATTTTTAACCCAATTGTCGAACATAAGTGGGTGCTCTATTTCCTGGCTCCTGTATGGGGAAGAAGCGCCGCCGAATAATGAGAATCTAACTGTAAGGCAGATGATTATAGCTCTTCATGGGCTGCTGAGGGCAACCGGGGCGAAAGTAACATACAATAAAAACGGGGTAACGGTCTCAATCACACCCCATAGTGGTATAGAGTATTTTCGTTTTCCGATATGCTCCGATGTGGTAGAGGGGGAACAATATAATTACACTTCCTGGAAAACCTGCGATTTCCTTCGAACCTATCTTCAAGTCAATAATGCGTTGTCGGCCCTCAATACTGACGGTGGAATGATTGACGGCGATAGCTATGAAATAACCAAAACCGCTCTAAAAGAGAAATTGGACAATTTCATAGATGGGGTTCTTCCACTTACTCCAAAAGCCGCCGCACAAAAGGAATCAGAAATACATTCCTATGACTATGAGTGGGGAGATGGCCTCCAGCATCTTGATTCTGACCCGCAAATCTAGCAGCACAAAAGCGCATCGCCGGAAATGGTGGTGCGCTCTTTCTTTGCCTGGTGGTTTATGCTCACAAGGGGGGCTCACTTACCTCTTTGTGAGTATGTAGAAGTTCCCCGGCGTGCTTTATCCTGGCAAAAGTCATAAGGTGGGAACAGATTTCCAATTTTTTGAAGTCTGTGGATCCCCCGGCTGCTCTAGAATGGCCTGTATTGCGTCCGCACGGCATTGAATGATAAATCAGTCATGAACATAACGGGAACGCCTGTAAAACAATCCTCGGCCATCTGTGGCGATTTCCCGTTCTTTGCCGTTCTTTTCCCTGCTATTTCGTGTATGAACGTGAATTTTTAAGAATCAGGAAAAGTCAGAAAATTGGCTTCGGTGAAATAGAGGTTCTGCCATTGGTCTTTAATTGCTGCCGCCTTTTTCGTCAGGAGGGGGGAGGGCCGTTTATCATTTCACTTTCTTAAAGTGATAGAAAATTGAGAAAAACGGGGTCAGAAGCTCCAACAGTATAAAAATCATACCGCTCTAAAATCGCCTACAAGGGCCTTGCTCGATTTCCCATGATAAATTACATGGGCTGATATTTGTAAAAGCCGCACAAACCAACCTCGTGCAATAATAGCGGAAAATGGGCCGGTGCAATCTCACATCTGCCCTCTGCTCCGGCGGCCATCCGCTCCGTTTTACCTCTTGCCCTCCATCCTGGCATTGGCCGTTTTCTACAAACAAGTGGGAGAAAGTTTTTCATCTGTTTCTGCTTTGGGGTTCTGTGCGGCACCGCAACGGGTACCCCTTCGGAAGGACCCGGCCCAGGTGCTTCATGCTGCTATGAACTACACCTCCTACACGTGCGACCCGTGTATCATCAGAAGGACCGCCCCCGGCGTACGGTTCCACGTCATGCCCTCCCATGATAGGGGGCGGCATCACATTGCCCTTGACGGCTCCAGCGAATACAGGGCAGCAAAAAAAGGCCAGGCCGCTATGGCCTAGCCCATCCGGTTCACTTCTTCCCCAGGTTGTCCGCTACTTCCTGTAGGTCATGGTCATGGTATCGCCGCCGGAAAAGCTGGAAACAGAAATGCCTCTCTAAAATCCTAATAGGGGTATTTAGTGGGGTATTTTCAATCTGTTGGGTTCTCTATACCCTGTATTGCTCGATAGTATCGGCCTTTTCTACTGTTCATATTATAAAAATAGTGATTCTATCATAAATGGAATATCCATGGAAGAAGATTTCGCGGCATAAATAAAATATTCCTCCTCCGGCTTGCCGCAGAAGGCCCCGGTATCATGATTTGTCTCTTTGCAGGCGACCACGGGGGCCTTTCTTTCTGCTACTCTGTAGTTAAGGAAGCACTGATTAATTCGCAGAGTCAGATTTCATAAGGATTTTTATGCACTGCTTCGTCATAATCCTCCTTAAATAGCTCGCTAATCGGGTCGGATTATTCCTTGCATTGTATAAAAATCCAAGAATGAAATCTGACAACGATTTAATCAGCGCTTCCTTAGAGAAATCAAGTGGTACGAAGCCCGGGGCTTCAGACAGGAGGCTATTATGGAAAGCGGAAAAGACAGGACAGAACTGGTATGCATCATCGATAAGAGCGGGTCCATGTCGGGGTATGAGGACGATACCATTGGCGGATTCAACAGTTTCATCAGGAAACAGAAAGAACTTCCGGGAGAATGTCATGTGACAACCATTCTTTTTGACCACTCCCTTTATCTCCTCCATGACCGGGTAGATATCAGGGCTATGAAAAAGATGACGTCCCGTGACTATGTGGCAGGGGGCAGCACAGCCCTTCTGGATGCGGTGGGTATGGGCATCGATAAGACTGTGAAATATGTGAAGTCTATCCATAGTGAATTTGCTCCGGACCATGTCATTTTCTTTATTACCACTGACGGTATGGAAAATGCCAGTACCCATTACAGCAGGCGTAAAATCCGGCATATGATCAGCATGGAAAAGGAGGAATATGGATGGGATTTCATCTTCTCCGGCGCCGGCATTGACGTGAAAGAGGCTGCTCGGGACATGAATATTGACGAGGACAAGGCCTATAGCTTCGAACGGAGTCCGGAGGGTATTGTCATGAACATGGAGTGCGCCGATAAAATGGTCACCGGCTGCCGCGGAATCAGGCGGAGGAAGTGAGAGGCCGTAGTTGAGGATGAACCTAAACGTGTAGATGGGGCTAAGGGTGGTGGGTGAACATCACTGCGCTTGTTCACCGGGTTGTGGCTTCCACATCGCTCCGCTCGTTGAAGCGGGGGCTGTTGGTGGGTTCGCCGCTGAAAGCGGCTTTTCAACCTCATGCCCCTGCTTTTGTAAGGCGTCAGACTTACAAAAGCTACAACCCCACGGGGAAAGCGACTCACTGCATTCTCAGTCGCCTACGGCTCCCTACGAATGCAGTTCGCTGCGCACCGGTCGGGCTGGCGAAGCGACGCCTGACTCATAACCCTTAGCCCCATTTACTCGATTAGCCATATTCCCTTTCATCTCAGGTATAATAGAATCAAGGAGGTGGGACTATGCCATTTTACCTATCCCACAAAGACATAACCACCATAAAGGCCGACGTCATCGTGAATGCAGCCAATACGTCCCTCCGCAGGGGCGGCGGTGTATGCGGGGCTATTTTTGAGAAAGCGGGCAGGGAGAAAATGGAAGAGGCCTGCCGGAAGCTTTCGCCCATTCAGACCGGGGAAGCTGTGGCGACTCCGGCCTTTGACCTTCCTGCCCGGTATGTCATCCACACGGCGGGCCCGGTGTGGAAGGGGAAAGAGGGGGAAAAGGAACTTCTTTACCGCTGTTATGAGGAGAGTCTTTTCCTGGCAGAGAAATTAAAGGCCAAAAGCATTGCTTTTCCCCTCATTTCCAGCGGTATTTACGGGTGTCCGAAGGCAGTGGCAGAAGCTGTTGCCAAAAAAGCAATCTTTGATTTCCTGGCGAAAAGGGATATGAAAGTGACTCTCGTTCTTTTCGGCCAGAAGAAAAGGACCAGGATCACCGAGGCTATCCGGTCATTCCTGGAGTGGAACTGCGGCGCCGGGATGAAGGAAGAGGCGTCACTGATGCTGGCCGATATGGCGCCGGAGCCTATGGGCGCACCACCGGTCAGGGGGCCGGCGAAGGGATTTGCGCTCCAGCTGGAAGACCCCTTTCAAAAGGTCCTTTTTCACTACATCGACGCGGAGGGGAAGACGGACGCTGAGGTGTATAAGGAAGCCAATATTGACCGCCGCCTCTTTTCCAAAATCCGCACCCGGGTGGACTATACGCCGAAGAAGACCATTCTTGCCCTGGCCGTGGCCCTCCACCTGGACGTGGAGGAGACGGAAGAGCTGCTGGAAAGTGCCGGTTACAGCCTGTCCCGGAGCAGGGAAATGGATATGATCGTCCGATGGTACATGGAGCATGGAATTTATGATATATATGAGATCAATGAGACACTGCTGGATTTCGGTGAGAACCAGCTGGGGAGCTGAGGTAATATTGTTGTGATGGGACGGCCAATCCTGTGAATGGGGCTAAGGGTGGTGGGTGAACATCGCTGCGCTCGTTCACCGGGTTGTGGCTTTTTGTAAGGCGGCTGCCCTGCAAAAAGCGGGGGCATAAGGTTGAATAGCAGCTGAAGGCGGCGAATTTACCTCATGCCCTGTGCGACAAGGTGTCAGCCTTGGTCTGCAGCCACAACCTGGTCGGGCCAGCAAAGCGTTGCCTGCCCTACCACCCTTAGCCCCAGCCATACGTATGAGGAAAGAGTCAGCCATCCACATATTTACAAAATTATTTCCAACTTTCTATTGACTTTTTTCATGGAGGCTGTATAATATCAACCATAACGAAAGAACGAATGGCAAGGATCGGGATAAGCATCCGGCAGAAAGTTTCAGAGAGCCGGCGGCAGGTGTAAGCCGGTACGGAAGAGGATGCAAGCTCACCCGGGAGTTTTGGGAGTGAATCAAGTAGCTTCTGACGCAGCCTGCGTTACGGGCAATAAAAAGCGATGATCGGGACAAGGGATATATTGGTCCATGGCATAGAGAGCCGGCGGATGGTGCAAGCCGGTACATTCCATTATTGACTATCACCTGTGAGCCCCTCCGTTGAACGTAGTAAACGAAGGCGCCTATCCACGTTACGGATTGATGAACACCAGAGTATAATGTAGGGTGGTACCGCGCATGTCGCCCCTATTTCCGAAAGGAAATAGGGGCTTTTCTTATGGGCCTTCCGGTGTACTCTCCGTTCTATGAGTGATAAATACAGGGTGGTACCGCGAATCCATTTCGCCCCTGCTGCAATGACGCCAGATTGCAGCAGGGGCGTTTTTAATACCATTTGTTCTTTCAGGTAGAAATGAAGGCAAGGGCCTTCACATTTTGGAAAGGGGATTGAAGATCGTGTTTTTTCAACAGCTTGTCAACGGTTTAACGCTGGGAAGCGCCTATGCGGTCATTGCCATCGGCTATACGCTGGTATTCGGCGTATTGAACATCGTCAACATGGCACATGGCGGCATCTTCATGATCGGCGCTTACATCGGCCTGCTCCTCGTAACGGAAGCGGGATTCGGAATTTTCCCGGCACTCATCGGCGCCATGATTGGCGGTGCGGTTTTAGGGTATGGACTGGAAATCTTTGCACTCCGTCCGCTCCGCCGCCGCAAAGTTACCCATCTGGCACCACTCATCAGTACCATCGGCGTGTCCACATTCCTCGAAAGTGTGGCACTTATGGTGTGGGGCCCGCAGACCCGTTCTTTCCCGGCTACCTTCGGGAATGGTCTCATGGACTTCGGCATCTTTAAAATTTCCGGTATCCAGATTATTTCCCTGGGCACCGCTGTCGTTCTCATGGCTCTCCTCACGGTCATGCTGAACAAGACGAAAATCGGCAAAGCCGTAAGAGCTACCTCTGAAAATGCAGAAACCGCAGGACTCCTCGGTATCAATACAAGCCGTATCATCACATTCACCGTTATGCTGGCTTCCGCCCTGGGCGCTGCTGCCGGCGTGCTCATCGGCCTGTCTTTCAACGCCATCGAACCGACCATGGGTACATCCATGGGCCTCAAGGGTCTGGCAGTCCTCATCATGGGGGGCCTGGGCAACGTGGAAGGCGCCATGGCCGGCGGCTTCATCCTGGGCATTGCGGAAGTATTTGCCGTGGCCTACGGATCCTCCACCTACCGTGATGCTGTAGCATTCGGCATTATCATCCTGATTCTCTTTATTCGCCCTGAAGGCTTGTTCTCCAAGGCTGGGAAAGGAGGCAGACCGTAATGGACGAACTGTTAAATGGCTACTTCCTGCAGGTTTTCACCTTTGTATGCATTAATATTATCCTGGCTCTCACGGTGTATATGACCGTGTGCACTGGTATTCTTTCCCTGGGCAATGCAGGTTTCATGAGTCTCGGGGCTTACACATCCGCTATTGTGACTACTTCCTACGGCGTACCTATGCCTGTGGGCATTATCCTTGGTGGGCTCTTTGCCACACTGATTGCATTAATTATCGGTATTCCGACCATTCGACTCAAAGGTCTGTATCTGGCCATTGCCACCATGGGCTTTGGCGAAGTGGTCCGGGTCATTGCATTGAACCTGGATATCACCCACGGTGCACTGGGCTTCTCCGGCATTCCTTCCATGGCCAGCGTCCTTGCTGACTATGCCAGTGACATTGGCCTTTTGGACGCTTTGGAAATTGATTCCCAGACCGGTGGCCAGCTGGTTATGAACATTGTACTTCTCATCATCGTGGCAGCCATTGTCTTCTTCTGGTACCGCCTCGAACATTCCCGCATCGGCCGTGCCTGGGCGGCTATCAAAGCCGATGAATACGCTGCATCCCTCACCGGTATCAACGTGGTAGCCTATAAGATGACCGCATTCCTCTTCAGTGCTTTCTTTGCCGGTATGGCAGGTGCTCTTTATGCCCATGCCACCTTCTTCATCAGCCCCACCGATTTCTCCTGGGGCAAAGTGGTGGACATTCTGGTTTACACCGTATTCGGCGGCAGCAACGTACTTTGGGGCTCTATCCTCGGTGCGGCAGTGCTTACCATCATTCCGGAATCTCTTCGTGCCATGGCTGAATACAGAGATATGATCTATGGCCTTATGTTGGTAGCACTTATGGCATTCCGTCCGGATGGCATTCTCTCCTACGATGCTATGAAATGGATTTCCCGTAAATTCAGCAAAAAGCAGAAAGCTCCTGCGGAAGGAGGAAACCAGTAATGCTTCTCGAAATGAAAAACGTGGTGAAACAGTTCGGCGGCCTCACCGCTGTTTCCAATATGTCCTTCTCCGTGGAAAAGGGAGAAATCTTCGGGGTCATCGGACCGAACGGTGCCGGCAAGACCACCATTTTCAACCTGATTACCGGTGTGTACCAGGTGACCGAAGGAGATATCCTCTTTGACGGCCAGTCTATCGAAGGGAAGAAACCGTACCAGATCATCAACATGGGCATTGCCCGTACATTCCAGAATATCCGTCTGTTCTCCGGTATGACGGTGGTAGAAAATATTCTCGTCGGCCATCATGACCGCTTGAAATCGGGGCTTCTCGCCAGCTTCCTCCGCACTTCTTCCCAGAAAAAGGAAGAAAGGGAAGCAAGAGAGGAAGCTATGGAACTCCTGAAGTTCGTTGGCCTGGAAAAGGATGCAGACCGCCTGGCTACGGAGCTTCCTTACGGCAAACAGAGAAAACTGGAAATTGCCAGGGCCCTGGCGACCCAGCCGAAGCTGATTCTTCTCGATGAACCGGCAGCCGGCATGAACGACAGCGAAACCGCGGCCCTCACCGAGCTCATCCATAATATCCGTGAAAAGTACGGTACCACCATTATCCTGATTGAACACGATATGCACCTTGTCATGTCCCTCTGCGACCATGTCATGGTTGTCAATTTCGGTAAGAAACTGGCAGAAGGGGTACCGGAAGAAGTACAGAACAACCCGCAGGTTATCGAAGCTTACCTTGGGAAGGAGGAAGACTGATGCTGCTTGAACTGAAAAACGTAGAAGCCGCTTATGGCAACATTAAAGCCCTGAAAGGCATCAACCTTTCCGTTCCGGAAGGCAAAATCGTTACCCTTATCGGTGCGAACGGTGCCGGTAAATCGACCACCATGAAAACCATCATGGGCATCATGAAGCCCGTGGCCGGGGATGTCCTGTTCAAAGGGGAGTCCATTGTGGGACTGAAACCCCATAATATCGTAAGAAAAGGGGTCGTTCTTGTTCCGGAAGGCCGTCAGATCCTCCAGAACATGTCGGTCCGTGAAAATCTTGAAATGGGTGCTTATCAGAGAAAGGATCCGGAAGGAATCAAAGAAGACCTGGCGAAGGTTTTCGAACGGTTTCCCAGACTTTTCGAAAGGCAGAACCAGTTCGGCGGCACCCTTTCCGGCGGCGAACAGCAGATGCTGGCCATTGGCCGTGCAGTCATGGCAAAGCCGGAAGTCATGCTTCTCGATGAACCATCCATGGGGCTTGCTCCCCTGGTGGTGCAGCAGATCTTTGATGTTATCAGGGATATCAACAAAATGGGTACTACTGTTCTTCTTGTAGAACAGAATGCGCGTAAAGCTCTCCAGATTGCCGATTATGCCTATGTCATGGAGACAGGGAAAATCGTCATGGAAGGACCGGCGCAGGAAGTGGCAAACAACCCGGATGTCATGGCGGCATATCTGGGCGGCAAGAAGAAACAGTGACCAATATAACAACCGTTCAGGTTGTAACACGATCCGGGGAAAGGGGACAGAGAAATCTGTCCCTTTTCTCTTTTGGTAAAATGATGCAGTTACTGCCAATTTCAGTATTGCGAGCTGTTGGGGGGCTGCAGTTGGCGAGCAGCCCAAACGGGGTGAATGGGGCGTAAAGGTTGTGGGTTGGCATCGCTTCGCTCGCCAACCGGGTGGTGGCTTCAACGTCGCTGCGCTCGTTGAAGCGGGGGCATAAGGTTGAACAGCGGCTTCGCCGCCACTGGTCAGCCTCCTTCCTTGGGAAAGCGAGGTGTCCTGCAGAGGACCCTCGAGCCGGGCCCACATTGGCGTCTCTACTGC
>ERZ1034949.826-NODE-826-length-17507-cov-15.148636_pt1 | contig 17507 bp, 15 predicted proteins | sample MGYA00520590_ERZ1034949 | MGnify/ENA primary metagenome ERZ1034949 (study PRJEB33766, sample SAMN09781752) | gut metagenome | biome: gut microbiome | host: Homo sapiens | place: Madagascar | study: EMG produced TPA metagenomics assembly of the PRJNA485056 data...
TGTATAAACATTTTTGTTGATGAGATGGGCGCTTAGCTCAGCTGGAAGAGCATCTCGTTTACACCGAGAGGGTCGGGAGTTCGAGCCTCTCAGCGCCCACCACTTTAAGGTTAGCAATTAAGTTGCTGACCTTTTTTTTATTTTTTAAAACCATAGGCTCAAACTCCCTCGGGAGTTCGTTTGCATTCACTATAAATTGCTGCACCTTTTTATTTTATGCTTGCACTTTTATTCTGTGCAGTTCTATTGTCTGCATCATTTTAACAAAAAAAGGTTCGGATTTAATTCCAAACCTTTTTCATAACCTCTCTGTGAGTCATCAAATAGGAAATTCCTAAAAAAATAGCCCCGATAATAATCGCCGCGCTCGCTTTTGCAAAGCACTCAATATTGTCGGACGAACCGGAAAATCCGAATGTCAATCTAACATATTCATCCAACAGCAGCAGATTTATACACACAGAACTTAAATCGTATAAAAAACGCAATTTACCCATCTTTTTTCTGTTCAAGCTCCTCTTTAGCAACCACAGCGAAACAGCAGATAAAACTAAAGCCGGCAGAATAAAAATTCCCAAAACGCAGACATGGAAATTTATAATCGATGAGCTAAAATAAAATAAACACGACAAAATCATTCCGCATAACAAAAACGATTTTATACGATAAACTGAAATATTAAAACCAAAAATACGCATACTGATAAAATTTAATAATTAAAATATGCTATAAATATGACATATTTTCACTTTTTTGTCAATATTCATTGTGACCTATTTTTTTAAGTAAATATGCAAAAATCAGCTTTACTTTTAACAATTATCTGACTAAAATTATTGCGGATAAGCTATAACTTATCTGGGGTGTGAGAACCTCACATAGAGCGTCTTGTTTAAATAAGACGATAATTTTTTATGCTTTCTGGTTTATTGACTGGAAGGCAGTAAAATAGTTTAAATATACTGCACTATACTCTATGTTAGTTCTCAACTTCCAGTCGCTTTAATCAAGCGACTTTTTTATAATTTCAAAATGAAAGGAAGTTGCTATGAAAAATAGTCAATGTGGTCGTTCAATGATAGAAATGCTGGGCGTTCTGGCGATTATTGCCGTTTTATCCGTCGGTGGTATTGCCGGCTATTCTAAGGCTATGGAAAAATACAAAGTAAATAAAGTTATAGAACAGGTAACCACTATTGTATCTAACATTCAAATACTTTTTGCAAACGAAAAGACTATACCAATGCTAGATTATGAAGTTGAAGAAGATAGTTATATTTTTGTCAGAAACTTTATTATTCCTAAAGAAATTGATACAGAACCTGATGAATATGGACATCATAATTTTACTCACGCTCTTGGCGGTAGATTGTGGTTTACAGGAGATTATTATAATAAAGGTTTTACGATAAGTATTCACTCCTTGTCAAAAGAATCGTGCATCGCCTTAGCTACTCATAATTGGGGTGGGTCTTCATCAGGTTTTACCGGAATAGAAGTTAGTCAAAATTTTTACATTGTGGATTGTAACGGAAGGTGTGATGATTGTATGGATGATGATAATACTAACGGTGTGCTAGCTTGCCTACCTCTGAACAATATTCCTCTACCTCTAACTCCGGCTTTGGCAGCTAAAGGATGTAATTGCACAGATAAAAGTTGCATTATTAACTTATTATTTGAATCATAACCAATAACAACAACCAAAGAGAGTCGGAATGTTTTATATTCCGACTCTTTAGGCAATGATTTTTTAAGCGCAATGCTTAAAGGCGTCATAAACAACCAAACCGCCTTCAATATCGGCCTCACTGCCGCTGGTGCAGGTTGGCTCAACTTTGACGGCCAGCACTTGTTCGGAAATATATTTTTCATTTTCCGCCAAGGCTTTTGCCAGCTCGGTATTTGCCGTTTGATAATGCAGTTCAATGCGATCAGAAATATTAAAATCCTTGTCTTTGCGCAAAGTTTGGATTAAACGCACAAAGTCGCGCGCCATACCCTCGCGTTTCAGACTATCGGTTACAACAGTATCCAAAGTCAAAACCGCTTTGTTGCTGTCAAACGCCTGACCGGCAACGCCGTCTTTCATCTCTAAGCGAACTTCAAACAAATCCGAAGTCAAGTTCTGTCCGCCGATAGAAAGTGTGCCGTCTGCGTTCAAAGTCCATTGACCTTGCTTATAGGCTGCCATTACCGCGCCCATATTTTTGCCCAAGGTTTTGCCCAAAAGCGGAGTATACAGATAAACCTTTTTACTGGCGTAATTATCCAAATTGTCATCAAACTTCACTTCTTTCACATTCAGCTCGTCTTTAACAATTTCTTGATATTCCGGAGAAAGTTTAGCGCCAATCAAAGTCATAGAGGCCAACGGCAAACGATTGCGCAAATTCTTTTCTTCACGAATAAATTTGCCGGTAGAACAAAGGTCTTGCACAAAATCCATATCAGCCATCAAAGCGTTGTCGGCTTTAATTTCTTCTAACATCGGATAATCGCACAAATGCACGGATTCACCTTTGGTTAAAGTCTTATAAACGTATTCGCAAATAAACGGCATCAATGGAGCGGCAATTTTGCTGACGTTTACTAAAACCGTATACAGCGTGTCAAACGCGTTGTGTTCACCTTCCCAAAAGCGGTCGCGGGTGCGGCGAATATACCAGTTGTTCAAAATTTCCATAAAGTCAGAAACCTTAGCGCAGGCATCGGCAACTTCGTATGTTTCCAAATTTTTCTTAACCACAACGGCCAAATTCTTCAGCTTAGAAAGAATGTAGTTGTCAATAGCCTCGCTGGAAGAAGAAATTTCTTTAGCTTCATAGTCTTCGGCATTGGCGTACAAAGTGAAGAAATAAAAAGCGTTCCACAGCGGAATCATTGCCGCGCGAGAAGCTTTGGCGATTTCTTTACCCTCTTTATCTACAGCCACGTTTCCGCCTTTCAAAACCGGAGAAGAAACCAAGAACCAACGCAAAGCGTCCGAACCGATGGAATCCAAAATTTCATTCGGGTCCGGATAATTCTTCAAGCGCTTAGAAAGCTTTTGTCCGCCTTCGGCCATCAACAAACCGGTGCAGATACAGTTTTTGAACGCCGGTTTGTGGTGCAAAGCGGTTGACAGCACAGTCAAGGTATAGAACCAGCCGCGAGTTTGGTCGATTGCTTCCACAATAAAGTCCGCCGGAAAATGATTTTCAAACCATTCTTTATTTTCAAACGGATAGTGAATTTGCGCATACGGCATAGAGCCGGATTCAAACCAGCAGTCAAACACATCGCTAACACGGCGCATCATAGTATTGCCGCTCGGGTCATCTTGATTCGGATATACCACATCGTCAATATACGGCTTGTGCAGATTATCCACCTCAATACCGGTTGCGGCTTTAATTTCGGCCACCGAACCAAATACGTCTACGCGCGGAAAATCCGGATTATCTGATTTCCAAACCGGAATTGGCGTACCCCAAAAACGATTGCGCGAAATTGACCAATCGCGTGCGCCTTCCAGCCATTTACCGAAACGGCCGTCTTTAATATGCCCCGGAATCCAGTTGATTTGTTGGTTTAACTGCACCATTTCATCGCGGAAATCAGTAACTTTTACAAACCAAGAACTCATGGCTTTATAAATCAGCGGAGTATCGGTGCGCCAGCAGAACGGATATGTGTGGGTATATTGCTCTTTTTTAACCAAAATACCGTTGGCTTTTAACCACGCCAAAATCGGCTCATTAGTTTCAAACACTTGCTTGCCTTCATAATCCGGAACTTCGGCAGTGAATTTACCAGCCTCGTCAACAGGACAAACCACCGGAAAGTTTTCGTCATAAGCGCGGCAGGCATCAAAGTCATCTTGACCAAAACCTGGGGCAATATGCACAACGCCGGTACCGTCTTCAGTAGAAACGAACTCGCCGCTCAAAATTTTAAACGCACCTTTTTCTTTCAATTTAGCAAAATAAGGGAACATTGGCTCATAGCTCAAACCCAACAATTCCGCACCTTTGATTTTTTTAACAGGCACGGCGTGTTCCAGCTGTTTTTTATAGCCGCCCAAACGAGCTTCGGCCAAAATATATTGCTGACCATCTTCTTCCATAACCACATAGTCAATATCTTTGCCCACAGCCAACATCAAGTTAGACGGCAAAGTCCACGGTGTTGTGGTCCAAACCAAAATTTTTTGACCGGTTTCCAGCTTAAACATCACGGTAATAGCCGTGTCAGTTTTGTCTTTATAGCCCAAGTTTACCTCAAAGTTAGAAAGCGGAGTTTCCGCCGCCCAAGAATATGGCAAAACGCGGTAATCTTCATAAACCAAACCTTTGTCATACAATTCTTTAAAGTTATGAATAACACTTTCCATAAACGGCAGGTTCATAGTTTTGTAGTCATGATTGAAATCAACCCAGCGGCCAATACGCTTAAAGAGTTCTACCCAAATTCCGGAATATTTCAAAACATCAGAACGGCAGAAGTTGTTGAATTTTTCCACGCCGTAGGCTTCAATTTGTTTGCGTCCGGAAACTCCGAGCTGTTTTTCGGCTGCCATTTCCGCCGGAAGTCCGTGGCAGTCCCACCCCAAACGACGTTCTACTTTTTTGCCGTCCATAGTTTGAAAACGCGCCACCACGTCTTTAACATACGACACCATAATGTGTCCATAGTGCGGAGTGCCGTTGGCAAACGGAGGTCCGTCATAAAACACAAATTCCGCTGCGCCGTCGCGGTTATGCACAGACTTTTCAAAAGTTTTATCTTCTTCCCAGAACTTCAGCACTTCTTTTTCAAGCGCCACAAAATCCGGCTTTGCTTTCACATCAGCATAGTACTTTGTCATAATTTTTTACCTGTCAAAAATTGATTATTTAAGTGTTTGATTTTAGAAAATTTTTTATGTAAAAAGACGTACAATCCCCTAAGGGATAATTCGAAATATAAATGTAGAAACAAACGTCATTTTTTCACTCTTCTTTAGATTTTGTATGCCTTAATTTATAACCATTTTTTATAAACGTCAATAGCCTTTTCACCTTGTTTACTTTATTATATATAGGAGCTGTAACAATTTGTAACATATTGTTAAAAGCATTTTTATTGTGTTTATGCTATAAAGAGCGCAAATAATACTTGTAATTAGCTAAATAATAAGGATTTTCAATGACTAAAACTATAAAGGTTGCCGTAATCGGTGCCGGTATGATGGGCAAAAACCACCTGAAAACTTATAAAAATCTGCAAGGCGTAGAGCTTGTCGGCGTATACGATGTATTTCCGGAAGCCGCCAAAGCCGCTGCCGAAACCTATGGCATTAAAGCTTTTTCTTCAATGGAAGAAGTTGCCGCTAATGTAGATGCCGTAAGCGTTGTGACAACATCTGTTACTCACGCCGATGTGGGCGAGTTTTTTATGAATCACGGCATCCATTGCATGATGGAAAAACCTTTGGCTACCACCGAGGAAGGCTGCGTACGTTTAATTAACGCCGCCAAAAATAATAATGTGGTTTTGATGGTAGGACACATTGAGCGCTTTAATCCTGCGGTTGAGCAAATGGGCAAATTGCTTTCGGATACCTCAAAGATTCGCTCGATGACCGCACAGCGTATGTCGGCCGCCAGCGGACGCATCACCGATGTGGACGTCTCTATGGATTTGATGATTCACGATGTGGAAGTGGTGCAGTCTTTAATGAAATCACCGGTAGTCAATGTGCAGGCGGCTTCGGTAAAAACAAAAGAAAGTCCGCTGGGCAAAGATTATATTACTGCTTTGCTTGAATTTGAAAATGGCGCAACCGCCAATTTGACCGCCAGCCGCATTACACAATCTCGCGTGCGTACCTTAGCCGTCACAACCGACACAAACTACATTGACATGGACTTTATAAATCAGTCTATAAATGTTCATACTCAAGGCCGCATGCCATATGTTAATCAGGAAGAAATTCCGGATTGGATGAATTACGGCTTAAAAGGTAGTGTTGAGCAGCTGTTTATTCCAACAAATCAACCTTTGCAAGCTGAGTTGGCTCACTTTGTAAAATGCGTGAACGGCGATGCCACTCCTAGAGTTGGCGGCGAGCAGGCTTTGGCTGCTTTGCGCGTGATTTGGGAAATTCAAGAAAAATTGGGTTTTTTAGACGCTGAAAAGAAAAACAGCGGTGCTAAAGTTGCTTAAAATTCTTATATAAAGTTTAACCTCAAAGAACAAAACTCCGTTTTGCAAAGACGGAGTTTTTCTTTTATTAAAACTAAAAAACAATAACCGCTCCGCAACGTCCGCTTTCTCCTGCTATACAAGCTCGGCATTCTTTATTCACATCGGCTAAGGTTAAATCCTGCAAGCATTTTATATTTTCGGCTTTTTCACAAGATTTTGTTCCTCTGAATTTTATCGTAGAATAACCGCTTCCATACAAAAAAATTCCATGAAGTTCCGAAGCCAACGGATAAGCTATATCCATAAACAGAGCCTCGCAAAAGCGATATGAATATTCAGCCGCCTGCGAGTTTTGATATTTTGCAAAATAAATATCGACCACAATTGCGTGTCCCTGATTATTTAAATAAGGAGCGTTTCCGTTTCCCATGCTATCTGTCATATAAAGACCATCCGAAGTTGTCCATGTATCTGGAACCAGATTGGCAGCTTTAAGAAACTCGCCTAATTTTATTTGTCCGACTTCCGGATTGCTCTTTACTAAATTGTCTTTGTATTCCATTAAGCCTTGTATTAAAAAATTATATTCTTCAACTGCCTTGTTAATTTTCCATTTCATCATTGCTTTTGAATAACCGGCAACGCCGCCCACAGACAAAACACCGATAATAGCGAGAACGCCGAGCATTTCTATCATGCTTTTTCCCCTTTGCCCACCTATCATAACAACTTCCTTTCATTTTGAATTTACAACAAAAAAGCCGCTTAATAAGAGCGACTGGAAGTTGACAACTGCTGAACATAATGCAGTGTAGCATATTAGCACATAGCATATTTTGCTACCTTCCAGTCATCAGACCAGAAGGTATGCGTTATTTAGCGTCTTTGCATAAAGACGTATGTTCAAGAGGTTGTCACACCCCGAACAGACTATCGCCTGTTTGTTGGTTATTTTAACTAAAGATTGTTTGAAAGTAAAGATTATTTTATTTGACACAAACAAAAAACAACCTGCCGTTTTTAGCGGCAAGCTGCTTTTTTACAGAATGTTTTACAATTTACAAAACGTTTAACTCAAAAACTATTTATTCCAGCCGCGCAGGATATAGTCGCTCAGTTTTTCACTAAAGAACGAACTGTCGCTAATCGCCTCGCCTTCGGCGATTTTGGCCTGGTCGAGCAGCAAACGGCAAACTTCTTCCACCGTCGGACGTTCTTTGTCGTCAAACATACTGTCCGCTAATTTAATAATCAACGGGTGGTATGGGTTTACTTCCAAAATACGCGAACTGGCAAAGGCAGTCTGCTGCTGATGGTTACGCATTAAGCGCTCCAAGTGGATGCTCATCTGCCCGTTTTCCACCGTCAAGCTAACCGGACTTTTAGTCAGTTTTTCAGTCGGTACGACTTTGCCGACTTCATCTTTGAACAACTCCGCCATAAAATCGGTAAGTTTCTTTAGGCTGCCATCATCAGCTTTCGGCTCTTTACGTTCAAACTTCAAATCCACATCAGCCTGCGAAACATGTTTAATCGGATAGCCTTTGAAGTTAGTTAAAGTCTGAACCCAAAATTCATCAATCGGGTCAACCAACAACAAAACTTCCAAGCCTTTTTCTTTAAATGCTTCCAGCTGCGGATTGTTGCGCAAAGTCGGAATATCATCACCGGTAATATAATAAATGGTAGTCTGCCCCTCTTTAACACGAGAAATATATTCATCAAGCGAGGTCAGCTTATCCTCGGAATTAGTTGAATAAAAACGTGAAAGCTCGGCAATTTCCACTCTGTTGGCCGGGTCTTCATAAATTCCCTCTTTAAACGCCATACCAAAGTTTTTCCAAAACTTCATATAATCGTCATAATCTTCGGAACGTTTTTTCAATTCTTTCAAAATACGAGAAACCGTTCCACTGCGAATTTTGGCAATCAAAGCATTTTGCTGCAGCATTTCACGAGAAATATTCAGCGGTAAATCGGCGCTGTCGATAATTCCCTTTACAAAGCGCAGGTAGGCAGGCATCAAATCATCAACTTTATCCGAGATAAACACGCGGTTGACATAAAGTTTCAGGCTTTGTTGTCTGTCCGGCTGGAACAAGTCATAAGGAGCTTCTGACGGAATAAACAGCAATCCGGTGTATTCAATGCTTCCCTCTGCTTTGAAATGCAAACGCATCCACGGCGTATCAAAATTGCGGGAAATATGATGATAAAATTCGTTGTACTGGTCGTCGGTAATTTCCGCTTTATTCTTAGTCCAAAGAGCTGAACCTGTGTTTACGGTTTCCTCCCCTGCTTTGCCCAAATCCAAAACAATCGGATAGTTGATATGGTCGGAATAGGTGCGGATTATGTGGCGCAGATAAATAGTGTCGGTAAAGTCTTTGGCGTCGTCTTTCAAAAACAGCTTAATATCCGTGCCGCTTTTTTCTTTTTCGGTTTCTTCTATTTCAAAACCGTCAACGCCGTTGGAAATCCATTTATAAGCCTGTTCTTCCCCTGCTCTTTTGGTAACAACTTCAACCTTGCTTGCCACCATAAAGGCCGAATAAAAACCTACGCCGAACTTACCGATTAAATCGACAACCGAACCGTTGTCTTTTGCGTTGTTTACAAAATCAGCCGTACCGGACTTGGCGATTGTGCTTAAATGATTAACCAAATCGTCCTTGTTCATACCAATACCGTTATCGCTGATGGTCAGAGTGTTTTCCTCGGCGTTAGGCGTGATGATAATCTTAAACTCGCCGTTATTTTTGGTAACTTCCGGTTTCATCAACGAATAATAGCGCAGCTTGTCACACGCATCGCTGGCGTTGGAAATCAGTTCGCGCAGAAAAATATATTTTTCCGAATACAGCGAGTTAATCACAATATCCAGCAACTTGCTGACTTCGGTTTTAAACTTTTGTTTTTTACTCATGGTTATTTCTCCCTCTAAAACTACTTATTTATATGGGATTTTATAACCGCCGGCGCAAGAGGTAAGCCAAATTTTTCTTATGCGCCGGCAAAAAATCAGTCGTTTTCTTTTATACGCTCAATATTGGCGCCCACAGCTTTAAATTTTTCTTCCAGATGTTCATAGCCGCGGTCAAGATGATATACACGATTGACAATCGTTTCACCATCTGCAACCAAACCGGCTAAAATAAGCGCGAAAGAAGCGCGCAAATCCGTTGACATCACCGGTGCGCCGGAAAGTTTTTTCACTCCGCGCACAATGGCTGAAGCGTGACCGTGAACATTGATGTTTGCGCCCATACGAATCAGCTCCGGAACGTGCATAAAGCGATTTTCCCAAATACTTTCCGTAACCATAGCGGCGCCATTGGCCACGCACATCAAAGCCATAAATTGTGCCTGTAAATCGGTTGGAAAACCTGGGTAATAATCGGTATAAACATCAACACCTTGCAAATTAGCATGCTGAGCGTCGACAATAATACCGTTTTCCGTGCGCTCCACCATTGCCCCTGTTTTCTGCAAAATATCCAGCGGCGACTGCAGATAGTCGGCGTTGGCGTTTACCAGCTCTAAACGCCCGTGGGTAATAGCAGCCGCCACAGCATATGAACCTGCCTCGATTCGGTCATTGATAATTTTATGAATTACACCATGCAATTTATCCACGCCATGAATAGTCAGAGTAGAAGTATTTGCACCTTCAATATTTGCCCCCATTTTGTTAAGAATGTTTATTAAGTCGGCAATTTCCGGCTCCTTAGCGGCGTTCTCAATAATGGTATCGCCCTCGGCTAAAGTCGCTGCCATCAAAATATTGCAAGTTGCGCCGACAGAGGCTGAATGGAAAGTGATATGCGCGCCTTTTAAACGGTCTTTAACATCGGCAATCACATAGCCGTTTTTAATTTCTATATGCGCGCCCATCTGCTCCAGCGAACTCAAATGAATATCCATCGGACGAGCACCGATAGCGCAGCCACCCGGCAAAGAAAGTTCAACATGACGGTATTTTGTCAGCAACGGACCTAAAACATAGTATGACGCGCGCATTTTACGCACATAGTCATAAGGCGCAACAAGGCTGGTCGGCTTTGGAGTATAATAGGTAAAAGTCTGGGTAATATGCCCGTTCAACTCTTCTTGTTTACCCTCAATCTGCGTACCGATTTGCTGCAAAAGCAAATTAAGCGAAGTGATATCCGAAAGAATCGGTAAATTACGCAAAGTCACAGGCTCATCAGTCAAAAGTGAAGCGCAAATAATCGGCAATGCGGTATTTTTAGCCCCACTGATAAAAACTTTACCAAACAGCTGATTACCGCCGATAATCTTGATTTTATCCATTGTTTTGCTCCTTTTCCAATTTACGGCGATTTAATTCTTCTTGCTGCTTTTTGCGCTTTTTCAGATTCTTTTGCAAAGCCTTAGCCTCTTTTTCAAAACGCAGTTGCTGCGCCGACTTTTTTGGGTTCTTAGACGCTGACATGGTAACTCTCCTTAAAATGATTATGCTTAATCATAAAAAATTAAACTCAAAAAGCCTAGTAAAATCTTGTTTTATAAACATCTTAAAAATTATTTGAAATTTTTTTACAAAAATATGAAAAAAGTTCTTGCATTTTATTTTTTTATGGGTTATTAAATAACCTGTTCGCAGATGATGCGGGTATAGCTCAGGGGTAGAGCGCAACCTTGCCAAGGTTGATGTCGTGGGTCCGAATCCCATTGCCCGCTCCAATAATAAAAGAAGGTTACCGAAAGGTAGCCTTTTTTGTTATTCGGAGTGGCAGGATGAGGAGCCACGAAAAAGTGGGGCCGACAAGGACGAGAGGCGGACGGAAGTACGCCGGTGAGGCGGAAAGCCGAGCGAGGACACAGCGGCGCAGCCAATCCCATTGCGTAGACAAACAATCTACTACTTAAAGACTCTATCTTCTCCTAACATCTCTTTAATATTTGAAATATGCTTTTTCGCAACATCATTATTTTGCCCATTATTAACAGCTTTACTTAATATATTTATTACTTTTCGCTTATCATTATAATTAGCAACTGGATTATTGTTCATAATATTTTCAATAACTTCAACTACCCTATATGATTTAGTAACAAAGGTATTTTTAGGAATAAAACTAATATCTTCTAACTTACAATTACCAGCAAATACTATTATTGAATAAAAAGGAATATTTTCTTTTAAAACTCCCTTCAATTGAGATATATGTGCCTCATTTTGCAATATCGGATTATAAAAATGATATTTTTCTCTGCCATGTGATAATACTTGTGTCCATTTTTGTTGGTTGCCATTTCCATATATCCAACCACTATAGTCTTTTACCTCAAATACAATAATTCCAACATTTGTTGCTATAACAACATCTATTTGTGATGTTTTGCCATTTGGTTTAAAAACATATAAATCGTGAAATATAGCCTTGGCTTTAATTCCATATTTTAAAAGAGATACTATTAAAAATCTTTCGCTTGGCGTTCCTCTAAACATAGATGAAACAGTATTTAATAATTCAATATCCTCTGGTTCTAGGGTATTTTCTGAAATATGAGGTAAATTAAAAATATCTCTTTGTTGTAAAATTTCTGCCTAAGCTTTTCTATGCAGAAAATACCCAACAGCTAAAACTAATAATAAAAAAATTACAAATTCCATAAATTAAAATTTCATTTCACAATAACCGCAGGAACTGTTTTCTGTATTTCCTTAGCCGTTATATATGTATATACACCAACTTGTCTAGCACATTGATTCTTTGGATTTTTAACTTTTTCACCATCATAAAAGAGTCTTCCAGATTCATCTATAAGCAACATAAACGTATCATAATCATGAACAGGTCTAGCAAGAGCTAAACCATCAGATAAAGTTTGAAATATTTCAAGGTTATTTGCTGTTATACAATCTCCTTTATTTTCCAACATTTTCAATCCACTTATTCCATAAGGATTATCATAACTTTCTGAGCGAATATCGTCACCAATAAAAAACATAGCGGTTCCCCCGAAAATAGCACCTAGCACAAAAATCCCCAACCTACTCATTTTGCAATCCTTAAAAATTAAAATATTGACTGCATTTTATAGTAAAAACACTCAAGAATCAATAAAATTCTGTTACTCGTTATATTGACTACTCTCTGACGATAAATAGATTTTTATCTTAAATAATAGAATTTTTTTCTGCGTTCTTTGCAATATACTTTATCCAACAGATTCATAATATTTTAAATTGCCGGTTGTATTATAATATAAATTATAAAGGAATCGAATTATGGACGAAATCACAGATTTATTATCCCCCAAAAGGTTGGCAAAATACAAAGGAATAGCCAAAGAAGATGCTTTTAAATGCCACTTATTCAACTCGGAATTGGCAGAGTCATTTTATTCGTCATTGTCCTATTTTGAGATAATATTAAGAAATAAAATTGATATTGTATTCTCTAAATATTTGGGCGAGGACTGGATTTTTCAACCGCAATATCTTATCGGACGTAATAGAGAAAACATGGTATCGGCATTATCACATATCAAAGATACAAAGAAAAGTCCGACAGATAAAAATCATATAATTTCTGAATTAAGTTTAGGTTTTTGGGTTTATCTGTTTTTACCAGCATACAATGACGTATTATGGAATAAATACCCACAGATGTTAAATGAAATTTTTGATAACAGTAAAAATAAAGTTGTTTTGCAAGTTATCTTCAGCAAATTGAACATTATAAGAATGTATAGAAACAAAGTGTTTCATTATGGTTCAGTGTTAGCGGATATCAAAAATCCACCGGCAAGAATGCACAACCTTATATATAACACAATTAAAGAGATGAATGCTCAAAAGTTGCTAAAACAACTTAAAAACATAGACACTTTTAATGAAAAATATCAACGTGGCAAAAAACTTGGAATATTTTAAAACAATAAAGAAGGGTCTCACTCATAACCAGATAAAATCCTGCATAAAGATGCTTAATATGAGATATACCCCTTCTATCTGTAAAAAGATATAACATTAAAAGGACTAAAAGTCAAGATGAATTGTATGAAAGGCCTATTTAAAACCATTAAAGAAGGCATCACCTATAATCAGACAAAAGTCCTGCACAAAAATGCTTAATATAGGATATATCCTTCCCTTCTACAAAGGAATATAGCAATACTGGGTCTAATTGTCAAATATATAGTGTACAAAAGTCTAAAATATACTGAAACCTATACCAAAGTTGATAATGTCTACGATGTGCGAAAACATACAAATATCCGTAAAATTAACGTGATAAAATACCAATAATAGCCACCTTTGGGATAATTTTTTTGGTTGCCAAGGTTGATGTCGTGGGGCCGACAAGGACGAGAGGCGGACGGAAATACGCCGGTGAGGCGGAAAGCCGAGCGAGGACACAGCGGCGCAGCCAATCCCATTGCCCGCTCCAATTTTATTGATGAAAATCAAGTAGTTACAAAGTCGCTAATTTAGCGGCTTTTTTTATTTCTAAATTTTAGTTACTCTATAGGTACATTATTTTACACAGCCACAACTCAGCACAAACTCTGGTGTGCATAACTTTTTAGGATTCGTGCAAAAATAAAAGGCATATAATCATTTATATCCACCTTTTTTTGTTTCAGCTGCTGAGCTTTCTTTTTGTTTGGTATAACATTGGGCTTATACAATTTATTGTTAAACAATTCGTATGCCCCAACGTCAAACGGTTTATTATCCGCCGCCTGCCGCTTTTTATTCTTCTTGTGTTTCGACATTTTCATTTCTTTCTTTAGCTTTTATTTCTACATATTTTTTGACTTCTTCTTTTATTATTTTAATTTGTTCGTCATTCAAATTCAAAAACCATAAATTCATCATAATTATAAATTACTAATAGCATTAAATCACGTCAAATATTGACATATCATTTACAAAAGTTATGCACGTTTTGCTTTGATAATATTTATAAAAAAATAAATAATGATTATACTATATCCAGCGCATAAGTGGAATAATTTGAGTTATCTTAAATAACATATTGATTTTATAAACTTATGCCTCTAGTAAGCAAGGTTTATAAATATTCGCATAGAAAAAGCATTATCGGCATTAAATTTCTATCTTTTGCCAATTTTCAGGTTTTATAACTTTAACGTGCTTGCCCCAAGTGTATAAGTGCCAATCCATTTCCAAACGACCGCCGGCGTAAAATTTAACCGTTAAAGTTCCGTCTGGATTTTTCGTCATAGTTTGGCTCGGGTGAAAAATATACCTGCTGGCTTCATCGGCAGTTTCAGCGTCAAAAAGCCATTCCACCTCAAACGGCTTTTCGTGAAAAGCTCCAAACGATTCTTCGGCATACTTCTGCAAATTAAAACCTTTCAGCATTTTCGCCGGCTGAGGTAAAACTTCGGCTTTGCGGATATTGCTTAAAATAAATGTATGCACATTGTCGCCGAAATAACCGTCAGCGTGGTGCGCCACCAAATAGTGATTGCGCTCGCCATACAAAAATCCGTATGGATTCAGTACATTAAAACTTTCTTTTCCGCTGTTTTTGTTATAATAAGTTATGCGCAGCTGATGACATTCTAAAATGGCTTGACGTATGGTTTTGATTATTTCTTCATCAATCTGCAGCTTTGGTCCGGGGCGGCATATATAACCTTCCGCTTCCAGCAAAGCCTCGGCATCAGGCTCTATTTTACGCATAACATCGGGTTTTACACTGGCTTTAATTTTATCAATCAACTTTCCTAAAGTTTGATTTTGCTCGTGCATTTGTTTTTTGTTCAGCAATGTACGCATATTTTCCAAAAGTGATAATTCTTCAGCAGAAAACTGTATTAAATCTCGTAATGTGCCTTGCGGAATATACCAGCGTTTAGTATTGTTTTCTCCGCTTATTTCCACGGTTTGCGGAAATTTATAGACTATCATATCACGCATTCGTTCAGCCGTGCGGCGTGACACCTTAAAATCCTGCATAATATCGTTAAGCGAAACGCCTTCGCGCGATGACTGCATTTTAGTCGCCAAATCCAGCAAATCGTATGTTTTTTCGTAAGCCATAATCACTCCTTTTGCCATTCTTCTGTAATCTATCACAAAATTATTACAATTCAGTTTATTTTTTATCCGCTATGTCAAAATTTGACGCATATCAGTCATAAACTCTGAAATATAATAAGAAAAAGAGGTATATTATGTCTGATAAATTTGAAAAACAAAAAGTTTCTGAGTATGTGGCAAATCTTCTTTCCAACAACTCATATATTGATGACAACTTCAAAAGCATAAAAGAATGGTTGTTTGACAAAGATAATATTTACGGCCAACTGAATTTTCCGGCTAAAGACGCAAATTCAGCGGAAGAAGAATTTACAAAACTGGCAAAACATAATCGTTTGCAAGCGTATTCGCTAATTAAGCAATATGCAAAAAATTTAGCAAACAATCACAAAAAATATGCTCCAAGTATATTTGAAAAAAATTTGATTTATCTGCAAGAATTGTTCGGACTAAAAGAATATGAAAAGGAATTGTTAGGCTTGCTTGTACGCAGCGACAGACGAGAATCTTTTTATGATACATTGAAAAATATCAGCAATTCCAATATATGCGACACACACAACAAAGCCCTTGCACTTGGAATCAGTGCCGATAAAGTTTATAGTGCATTTCGCAAAAATTCAACCTTAGAACAGCTTGGACTTATAGATTTTGAATATGACGGGGATATAGATCCAACCCATTTGCTAAAGATCTTATTTTCGCATAAATTTAAGGATAAACAGGCTCTTAAAAGTTATTTTATGGGGAAACCTCTTAAAGCCACCTTACAATGGGATGACTTTAGGCATATTCCGCAAATTTCCATATTGGAAAAAATCACTCAATCCGCGGTAAAACGTCATCAAAAAGGCGTAAATATTTTGTTATACGGAGAACCGGGAACCGGTAAAACCGAGCTGGCAAAAACTTTAGGACAACGTTTGGAATGCAGTCTGTATTCAATCGGAGAACAGCAAGGCGATATTGAAGATAATGACGATAACCGCTATGACAAATTATTGCGCGCACAAAAGCTATTGCAAAAAGATAAAAACGTGTTGCTATTGATAGATGAAGCTGACGACCTATTATATAAACAAGGCGGATTTTTTTGCAGAGATGACGATTTTAATAAAATTCAAATAAACCGTTTACTGGAAAACAATGAACATCCGACAATTTGGATTTCCAATAATATTTCCAGTATGGATAAAGCCTATTTGCGGCGTTTTACATACGCTATAAAATTTGAAAAGCCTAAACAAAGTGTGCGTGTGCAAATGTGGCAAAAATGCCTGAACGCGAATAAATTACCGGCTGACGAGCAAACCGCAAAATCTTTTGCCGAAAAATATTCGCTTTCGCCTTCATTTATCGTATCCGCCATAAAATCAGCTAAACTGATAAACGGAGGATTGCCGGAAATTAAGCAAACTTTAGACGTTTTGCAAGAAGCCTACAACAACGGCTATAAACCGCGCGAAAATATAAATAAAGAAAAAATTGCTTTCAATCCTAATTTATTAAACACTGATTTAGATTTGGTAAAACTTGCTCAGCGAATAAAAGATATGAAAAAGCTGGATTTTTCAATGTGTCTTTATGGTGTTCCCGGAACCGGAAAATCGGCTTATGCGCAATATTTAGGCGAATTACTGGATTTACCGGTAATAAAGAAAAAATGCTCGGATTTAATTGATATGTATGTCGGCGGAACCGAAAAAAATATTGCTCAAGCCTTTGATGAAGCGGCAGACCAATCTGCTATTTTGATTTTTGATGAAGCCGACAGCTTTTTACAAGACCGTTCAAATGCAGTACGAAATTGGGAAGTTACGCAAGTAAATGAAATGCTTACGCAAATGGAAAAACACAAATTTCCGTTTGTCTGCACGACTAATCTGATGGAAAAACTGGATAAGGCTTCACTCCGCCGTTTTACTTTCAAAGTACAATATAATTATCTTTCCGAACAGCAACGCACACAATGTTTTGAACACTTTTTTGGTTTTCCGAATATCAATCTTAATGATTTGTATTCTCTTACACCCGGGGATTTTAAGGTAGTTTATAATAAAGCAGAAATGATGGACTGTCTGCATGATAAAAACAAACTGTTGGAAATGCTGGAACAAGAGCTGAAAAATAAAGCACCTGTTGCTCGTCATATCGGCTTTTTATAGTATGTCTAATGTTTTTACACTTTTGGCCTAAAAAACGCTTTGATTTTTGCGGTTGACTTATGAAAAAAGACTGTTATAGAATTAGAGTGTAAACAACATAATTTTAGAGGAAAGAAAGATGA
>ERZ1034949.827-NODE-827-length-17502-cov-26.511263_pt1 | contig 17502 bp, 16 predicted proteins | sample MGYA00520590_ERZ1034949 | MGnify/ENA primary metagenome ERZ1034949 (study PRJEB33766, sample SAMN09781752) | gut metagenome | biome: gut microbiome | host: Homo sapiens | place: Madagascar | study: EMG produced TPA metagenomics assembly of the PRJNA485056 data...
GGGATTTTCAAGAACTTTCGTGGGCTGCCATGTGACAGCTTTTAGATAATATCACGTTTGCTTTACCTTGTCAACTCCCTGTAATTTCTTACCGGCCGCTCTCAAGTTCAAGCGTATGTTATTATAACAACCTGTCAGTTTTGTGTCAAATCCTGTAATGACCCCGCTTTCCGTTTTTCAGGCTGCTGTTAATTCTAAAGTACACTTTACGTGTGTAAATAGTGTGTGCTTTTTCTTTTGAATGGATTTATATATTGTATCTTTTATTACTTTTTTTACCTGATTTTACTGTCAAATCTCATACTTGTCTCTTTCCTCGGGCATAAAATAGATGCATATAAACTTTTTCAGACTATCTTCAACTGACTTTACAATTTTTTCTTTTCCATAAAAAAAGTGCCCCCCATGGAGCACTTTATGATTTTCTTTCAGGACTTGAGGGTCCCGGTAAAGGTATTTGTCTTACTGTCGTACTTCAGGACATAGTCCTCCTTCGTCCCTCCCGCTGTCAGGTGGAGAAGCAGTTCTTTTTTACCCACCTCAAAGGATGCGCTGTCGGCAGTATCCTTTAGGGAAGACGCCGTAAAGAGGGACGTGAAATTTCCCTTACTGTAGGAAATGATCTGTGTTCCTGCGGGGGTTCCGGTTTCCACCAGATAATATCTTCTCCCCGTATCCGTATTGATAAGCGGCGTGATGGTAAGTTTTGCATCGGTGTAACCATGTCCGTCGCTGCTGGTACCGGATGTGACTTTGACAGGAAGGGAGGAAAGGGTCAGTTTATTGCCCGACTCCCCCACGGAAAATATCAGATCGGCGCTTCCGGTTTCGCCGGATGTCATTCCTACGTCAAGCCGCTGCTCCGATGACAGGGATGTATGAAAGGCTGCTTCTCCCTGGTTGACGGCCAGGATGGTACTGTCCCCGGCGGCCCAGTTAGCCGATGCACCGGCGGTGAGAAGGATGGAAAATAGGGCTGCGGATATCAATGCTTTTTTCATCATACTGTCCTCCTTGGTCATACAGTTTGTTTTCTCTATTATACGGTAAAGAAGGACGTCATGCCAATTGCGGTTTGTCGAGCTGTTGGTATTCGGTGCTGGCGTATAGAGTCACTCGCACGGGGCAACTAGCTTCTAGCAGCTAGAAGCCCTGCACGAATGACTCTATCCATCAGCGCCGCTCAACAGCTCGACAAACTGAAATATCGCTATTTCCCGGCTGCTTATGTATCCTGCTTCGGGAAATCTACGGTGAAGCCATTCCAGGTGTAGGTCTCCCTGTCTCCGGGAAGCGTTTTTCCAGATTAACGGCTGCACTATCCCCCGGCCGTACGGCGCCGCGGTCATAGATAATCGTACCCGACGCATCTGCGGCCGCCTTTTGGGGGCCATGGCCGGAAGTCTTTGATGGTTCACAGGCAAGATCCGGCAGGATGCCATGGATGGCCGCTTCATAATACCTGTCGAAAACGGACCCATCCTTTTTTCCCGGGCCGCCGTACAGGGTATCGAAGGAGGAGCGCACTTTTTCCAGATGTTCCATATTTTCAGCAAATTCCGGAAGCGTAATATTGAGCACAATTTTATTATCAAAAAGGAATTCGTCCCCGATGAAATCAGTGCGGTCAGCGGATTTCCCATACCAGTAGGCGGCCTTTGCATAGTCCACCGGCATGCCTTCCCCTTTTTCATACATCCGGCCCAGCCGGTACATGGATGTCACATCTCCCTTTTGGGCTGCTTTTTCATACTATTTCCTGGCTTCCCCATAATTTTGGGGCAGGCCTTGTCCGTTTTCATAACAGAGCCCGATATACCGGGCCGCCTTCATGTGGCCCATGCGGTCCGATTCGTAGAAATAGGGCAGTGCTTTTTCATAGTCACCCTGCCGGTAAGCTTCGACGCCTTTATCCAGAATCTCCCTGTCCAGGAGAGAACGGGGCACATGGGCTGCCGGTACCGTTGGTATATCGGCAGATACTCCTTCCGGCAGGACGAAAAAGAAAGAACCGAAAAGGGCGGCAGCAGCCACAAGTGCAATCCTCTTTTTCATTTGTTTTCCTCCTTCTTCTGTTCAAAGAGCCAGTCCCTGACGGTTTCCAGGTTGTAGGCCACGGACCAGGTATACATGTGGTTACCATCTTTAAAGACCGTGAAATGCATGGGATACCCCGTATCTTTTAACGCCTTTGCCTTCGTTTCCAGGTCAGCCCAGGGTCCCTTGGTATCCCAGAAGGTGCCGTCTTCCGCCACCTTCGTGCCCAGGGACTTCCAGAGAGATACGGCGGAGCTCATACCGGGATAGGCCTTGTTATCCCCCTCTGACACGATGATCCACAATTTTTTATCCTTCATGGCCTTCATTTCGTCCACATTCCACTGGCAGGCCACCAGAAGCTGGGCTGCAAAGAAATCGGGGTATTTATCACTGATGGCAATATTAGCCATGCCTCCCTGGGACTGGCCCATGCCGTAGATGCGATCCGTATCTACAGCGTATTTCTTCGATACGTCAAAAATGAGATCTGACGTCAGGGTAAGTCCCGGAGTCCAGGTATTGGAATCGGTGGTCATCATGCCGATCTCATTGATGAGGTTATCGGTGTAATGGGGAATAAGGATAATGCATTCATGCTTTGCCTGTTCCTCCGGTTCTGCCCAGATGGTGCCGCCATTTCCCTGGTACAGGGAGGTCTTAGGATCGTTCGTATCCACACTGGCATCACCGATAAAGACCACCAGGGGATATTTTTTCGCGGGGTCATAGTTTTTGGGCAGGTACAGGTTATAGGGCATGGAATAGCCGGTAGAAGGATCCTTATATACATACTGTTTGAAAGAATCCAGCATGGGCTCTTCCACTTTCGATGCCTTCACAAATTCTCCCGGTGTATACAGATTATCCTTCGGTGAAAGGATATACCCCTTCTGCTTTACAGAAATAGAAAGGTCCGGAGCCACCCGATTGGAATGCATGGGAGCATCCCCTCCCGGAGCTCCGCCTTTGGGTCCATTTCCGTTATCGTTATCCTTCTTTGCCCGGGAAGAAAGATTCCCAAAGAAAGATTCATTGCTGTATTTGAATTGGAGCACCACGTAGGGTCCAGCCATTTCCCTTCCTGCCGCAGAAGCCTCATCACTGACCCAGGCCTTCTCAATGGTCTTTCCCGGAACTTCAAAGGTATCGGTGGAAATAGAGCCGGGCACCAGTTTTTCCGGATATGCCAGAATGGAGGACGCCGTCTTTTCTCCGTCTCCATAGACCTTCGCCACTCCCGTCACCGATTGGATCCCTTCAGAAGAAGAGTAGGCTCCGGTCTCCACGGGCAGGGCCCCCAGGAAAAGGGAAGTCCCCATGAGAGAAGCAAGACATAATTTTTTCCATGTTTTCATAGAATCACCTCAGAAAAATAAAAAACGCCATGCCAAAACGGCAAAGCGTTGATTTTGCTGAATCCAGCGAGCTCCAAACCAGCCCTGTTCATTTGGCGTCATTTTACCACACCGGTGACTTGCGGTCAAGGAAGGACTATTGCGGTTTGTCGAGCTGTCTGATGAATAGAGTCATTCGTGCGGGGCTTCTAGCTACTAGCCTCTAGCTTCTAGGAAAGCTCTACAGCCTACGGCACGAATGACTGGCGGAAATATCCAGGGAAAAGCGCCGCAGGCGGATCAGCTTTCCTAGCTGCTAACAGCTAGAAGCTAGGGAAGCGCTGATTAATTCGCAGAGTCCGATTATACATGTATTTTCATGCAATACTGCGTCATAATCCTCCTTAAATAGCTCGCTATTCGCGTCGGATTATTCCTTGTATTGCATGAAAATACAAGAGTATAATCGAACAACGATTTAATCAGTGCTTCCCTAGCAGCTCCGTGCGAGTGACTCTGCACACAAACATGCTAACCGCCAATCCTCACCAGCTCGACAAACTGAAATATCACAAAGAGCCCGGGGAACGGCTTTCTGGTTCCCCGGGCTCCTGGTTTACTTCTTTTTCTTATCTTCCTTCACTGTCTTTTTATCCGATTTCTCCCGTTTCTTATCGTCCGGGGAATCGGCGTGGCTGTGGCCGGAGGATTTTTTCTTCCCCTTCTTGTCTTTTTTCATCTTCTTTGCCTTATGGCCGTTTTTCTCTGCCCCACCAGGAATGCCATCGCTGGTGTCTTCCTGCGCTGCAGCCCGGTCTTCTTCCGCTTCCTTCCGGGCCAGGCGGCCGGATTCCGCTTCTTCCGCTTCTTCTTTGGCCGTCAGGGCTTCGCTGTGTTCTTTGGTCACGTCAGCGTCACTCATGCGGGGGAGAATCACGGTTACCGCAGTGCCCTTTCCTTCTTCGCTGGAAATGGAAAGGGTGCCTTGGTGTTTTTCTACGATATGCTTGCAGATGGCAAGGCCCAGTCCGCTTCCTCCGGTGGCTTTGTTCCGGCTTTCTTCAGCCCGGTAGAACCGTTCGAAGACCCTTCCCTGCTTATCCTTAGGAATACCGATACCCGTGTCGGAGATTACCAGTTTCATCTTGTCCTCTCCCTCCGGTGTCAGTACAGCATGGACGCTGCCGTCCTGGTTATTGTACTTCACCGCATTGTCCAGGAGGTTCATGATGAGTTCCGACAGAAGGGCCGCATTGCCATAGGTATAGAGGGGCTGTGTATCTACGGTAATCGTAACGCCTTTAGCCTTAGCCTGGGGCATGATGAGGTCCGCCGCATAATGAACAAGACTATCTACGGACACCGTCTTCCAGGTGATGGTGGTCTCTGTCTCTTCAATTTTCGACAGGTGCATAATGGTATCAATGAGGGTCAGCATGCGCTGGGATTCATTCACGATACGGCTGCCGAAGAGCTTCACATCATCCGGGTTCTGGTACATGCCATTGGCAATCATTTCTGCAAACCCGCTGATAGAGGTAAGCGGCGTCTTCAGTTCGTGGGATACGTTGGCGGAGAATTCCCGTCTCATTTTTTCTGCCATGTAGGAGGCGGTCATATCCCGGAGTACAATCAGGAGACCCGTCTCCCCATTGGACAGCTCGGTCTTTTGCATGACCATGCGATACGGTTTTCCAAAGAGGTTCATGGTATATTCCTGGCGCCCTTCGATCCGGTACGCTTTCCCGATAACCCGGAGCCAATCCTGGTCATGGTAAAGGCTGGCAATGCGGCGGAACCGTTTATCCTCGGCAGGCTTGAAAATTTCTTCAATCTGCCGGTTGTAGTCCAGAATTTCCTTTCGCTCATTCAGCAGGATAATGCCGTCGGAAATCGTATCGATGACCGTACGAATGGTATTTCTTTCATCTTCGATATCTTCCAGGTAGCTTTCAATTTCATTGTGCTGTTCTTCCACCTTTCGGATGAGGGGATTCAGTTCCTTGTAGTCCGAAGGAACTTCGCTCACCTTTTTTCCTTCCATAATCTGCTGCACAAGGTCTCCCAGGAGATGGAAGGGTTTCAGAATCTTTTCTGTTTCCCGTTCTGCCGCAAAAAGACAGCCCACTACGAAAACAATGAGAAACAGCATGATTTCCGGAAGATAGGCAGAGAAGCCTTTATAGGAAACGACCCGGGCGCTGGAAAGACGAAGGATACTGCCGTCCGGTGCCTTCTGGGCATAGTAGCTCTTCGGGCTGTCCTTGGCATCCCGATGGACCGCTTCGCCGGTTCCCTTATCCATGGCTTCTTTGACTTCCTCGCCGGCAGCATAGTCCTCATCGGTAATGTTGTCGCTGTCATAGAGGACAGAGCCGTCCCTGTCAAGCCATACGATATGGATAATCCCATGGTTATCGTCATAGACCTGCTTCAGGTAATCCTTCGTACTGTCTTCCTGGTCCAGGGAAACGGCCATGGCCATGGTCCGGTTCAAATGCTGCAACTCATGGCTGAACTGTTCCTGCATGCCCTGGTAATAGAGTACGGCGGAAAGAATGAACGTAACCACCACGGAAATGATGCCCATCAGTAAAAGGCTTCTGTAAATGCGAACTTTCATAAGTTAGTGACTCCTGTTTACGATTTTCTGTCGCCCAGGCGGTAGCCCACTCCCCTCACCGTGCGGATGCAGGAACCTTCGCTGCCCAGTTTCTGCCGTAAGCTCATAATGTGCATATCAATGGTCCTGCTTTCCATTTCAAAGGGAGAATCCCAGACAGCCTGCATGATCTGGTCCCGGGATAAAACGATGCCCTTATTTAATAACAAATAGCACAATAAGTCAAATTCTTTTAATGTGAGCTGTACTTCTTTTCCATCGGAAGTCACGCTGTGCTGCTCCTGGTCCACCACGATACCATTGAAAGAAAGGAGTTTGCTCTTCGATTCCTGGGGCTTTTTCGCACGCCGGAGGACGGAGCGGATCCGGGAAAGGAGTTCCATGATGCCAAAGGGTTTCGTCACGTAGTCGTCGGCCCCCAGGTCCAGTCCTTTGACAATGTCAAATTCACTGGTCTTGGCGGTCATCATGATCACAGGGATTTCCTGGATTTTTCCGGAAGCCCTGATTTTTTTCAGGATTGTCAGCCCGTCCTCTCCGGGAAGCATGATATCCAGAAGTACCAGGTCCGGCGTATTCTTCTGGAGGGCCTCGTAGAATTCCGGGGCATCCCCAAATCCTTCGACTTTGTACCCCTGGCCCCGCAGTGCATAACTTACCAGTTCACGAATGCTTTCATCATCTTCCACACAGTAAATAAGCGGCATGTCCATCCTCCTCAGGAAACAACTAAAGCCGGTACAGTACGGGGATTCCGTACTGACCGGTCATATTCTGTAGGTTTGCGATATGAGACTATTTCAGTTTGTCGAGCTGTCAGCTGAGATAGGCGAGCGTCCCAAACGGGGTGAATGGGGCGTAAGGGTTGTGGGTTGGCATCGCTACGCTCGCCAACCGGGTGGTGGCTTCAACGTCGCTGCGCTCGTTGAAGCGGGGGCATAAGGTAGGCCGGCCTACGGCGTTTCCGTTAGCTAACCTCCGTCTGCTTCGCAGCCACCTCCTTCCCAAGGAAGGAGGCTGACGGACAGCGGCTTTGCCGCGATTGGATTCCTAAAGACTCTACTTCCCAAAAGTGAAAATGACTCAGTCCAAGGCTCCCTTTCTCAAAGGCAGAGGTTCTGCATAGGACCTCTGAGCCGGGCCCAAGTTGGCTCTTATACTGCACATAAAAGAGCCTTCCTTTTGTGGCCCGGCTGGAATGCTCCCCAACGGGGTGAGGGATTCTGTTGGAAGCGCCGCAGGCTGATCCACCCTACGCCCCCGCTTTGGGAAGGCGTCAGCCTTCCCAAAGCCACAACCCGGTCGGGCCAGCGAAGCGGCGCCCGACCCACAACCCTTATGCCCCATCCATCCGAGCAGCCCGCCGGCCAGCCACGAACCACATCAGCTCGTCAAATCGCAATAGTCATATCTGATTCAATTGTATCATATTCTGTCATCGTATCAGCCGAAATTGCCGGATACGTAACGGATGGTTCTTTCCTTCTTCGGGTTTTCGAAAATCTGCTGTGTATCGCCGTATTCCACCATTTCGCCGAGGTAGAAGAAAGCGGTCTTATCGGCAATACGCTGGGCCTGCTGCATGTTGTGGGTAACCATGACCACCGTGTAATCTTCCTTCAGTTTCACAGCCAGTTCTTCGATGTGGGCTGTGGAAATGGGGTCCAAGGCGGAGGTTGCTTCATCCATAAGGAGCACTTCCGGTTCTACAGCCAGGGCTCTGGCGATGCAGAGCCGCTGCTGCTGGCCGCCGGAAAGGCCGAGGGCGGACTTGTGGAGACGATCTTTCAGTTCGTCCCAGATGGCTGCCTGTTTCAGGCTTCTTTCTACGATTTCATCGAGGTCGCTCTTTTTCGTGATGCCCTTCAGCCGGGGACCGTAAGCTACGTTATCGTAAATGCTCTTCGGAAAGGGGTTCGGCTGCTGGAATACCATGCCCACATGACGGCGAAGGACGATGGGGTCGATTTCCTTATAAATATCGACGCCGGAGAGAAGGACCTGGCCTTCTACACGGCAGCCGGGAACCAGGTCATTCATGCGGTTCAGGGTGCGGAGGAATGTGGATTTGCCGCAGCCGGAAGGTCCGATGAGGGCGGTGATCTGGTTCTTTTCAATGCGCATGGAAATCTTCTTCAGCGCCTGGAAAGCGCCGTAGTAAAGGTCCAGTCCCTTGCAGTCAAAAATAATATTGGAATAAACGGAAATGGACGGTGCCTGGGCGGAGGCCTGGACGGCCATGGAATTATTATTTGTCATCATGAATTTTCTCCTTCAGTCTTCTTAGAAATATAACGGCTCACGAGTCTGGCTCCGATACTGAAAACCAGGACCATAATCATCAATACGGCGGAAGCAGCAGCGGCTGTATCTACAGCGCTGGGGCCAAGGCCTTCCGTGCGGGCTGCCCAGACCTGGAGGGAAAGGGTCTCGCCGGGGCGGAATGGATTCAGTGGACAGGTAGGGGATGTGATATCCCATACGTTCCAGTTAATATCAGTACTCATACCGGCAGTGTACAGAAGAGCGGCGGCTTCGCCGAAGCCTCTCCCTGCAGCCAGGATGACGCCGGTCACGATGGGTCCCACCGTAGCGGGAAGCATAACGTGCCAGATGGTTTCGAAATGGGTGGCTCCCAGGGCCAGACTGCCTTCCTTATACCCGCTGGGAAGCGCTTTGAACGCATCGTAGGTGGTGGAAGTGATGAGCGGCAGGGACAGCACCGATACCGCCATGGCGCCGGAGAACAGGTTCCACTGGCTGTGAACCATGATGATAAACACCAGGTAGCCGAAAAGGCCGACCACGATGGAAGGAAGGGAAGACAGGGTCTCGATGGCGATGCGGAGACTGTTTGTCACTCTTCCGGGCGGTGCATATTCCGCCATGTACACACCGGCCATGACGCCGATGGGGACAGAAATAATGAGGGAAAGGACCACCAGGTAAACCGTGTTGAAGAACTGGTTTCCAATGCCCTCCGGTCCGAAGGAAAAGATTTCAGGCTTAAAAGCTTTCACGCCGCCCCATACCACGTAAAGTGTAAAGGCAATGAGGAGAAGCACGAAAGCGGCGGAAATGAAATAGAAGAAAAATGTGGCCACATGATCGGCAAAGCGGGCCCTCTTCAGCCCTCCGTCGATGAGACGGAGATCAGAAGCGCCATGGCCGGTCGGGTTTGCGGACTGAACAGTCATGCCAGGGACTCCTTTCTTGCTGCAATCAGATGGATAATCAGGATAAAGATCAGGGAAATAATGAAGAGCAGGAGAGCCATGGTCCACAGGGCGGAATTCAGTTCCCCGCCATCCATGGCGCCGCCCATATCAGAAGCAATGGCTGCGGTAAGACTGTTCGTCGGAGCCAGGAGGCTTGTGGGGAATGCTTTCATCTTGCCGATGACCATGGATACAGCCAATGCTTCCCCGAAGGCACGGGCCAAGCCAAGGACGATAGCCGTAAGAATGCCCGGCAGCGCTGCCGGAAGGAGTACTTTATAAATCATCTGCCACCGGGTGGAGCCCAGTCCGTAGGCCCCTTCAATGTACTTCTTATTCACGCTCCGGATGGCATCGGCAGAAACGGAAGTAATGGTAGGATAAATCATGACGGAAAGGACAATGGACGCCGCCAGCACGGACTGCCCGTGGGGCAGTTTGAAAATCTTCTGCAGGAACGGTACCAGCACCACCAGGCCAACCCAGCCATAGACAACGGAAGGAATGCCGACGAAAATTTCTACAGCCGGACGGATGATCTTCTCTCCGATCTTCGGCGAAATCTGTGTCATGAATACCGCTGTGGACAGGCTGAAGGGAATGGCAATGACAAGAGTCAGGAAACAGGTGAGGATGGAGCCGTAAATGAAGATGGCCGCCCCTACCTTGCCGCCTCCCACATCGGTATCAGAAGGCTTCCAGGTCGAGGAAAAGAGGAATTCTCCAATGCTGTGATGGAATTCCGTAAACGTAAGCATGCCCTTTGCCAGAAGGAAGCAGCCGATGGCAATGGTGAGGACAATCAGAAACAGGCCGCATATGGTGGATACGCTTTTACCCAGAATTTCACGCCGGAACATATGCTGCTGGCGCGTATTGCTTTCCATTCATTTCTCCTTTTTTTAAAGACGGGAAAGGCAGCCGCACTTTCATACGGCCGCTTTTCCCGCAAAATGTCTGTATCGTTTTATTATTATCAACTACGATTATTTTGTCTTCATCTTGGAGGATACGCCGTAGCCCTGTTTTTCGATTTCTACGCCGTATTCATCGGAGAGAACATAGTCCAGGTAAGCTTTGACAGCGCCGGTAGCTTCACCCTTGGTGTACATGTGTTCATAGCCCCATACTTTGTACTTGCCGTTGTAGGTATTTTCCAGTGTCGGTTCTACTCCATCGATAGCAACTGCTGCCACGTCTTTGTTATTGACGAGGTAAGGAAGTGCTACATAACCGATAGCGCCTTTGGTCTGAGCAACGCTCTGGATCAGTGTGCCGCTATCATCGGTTTCAAGGGACTTGTTGGAAGCTTCTTCCTTGCCGGCCAGTGCCAGTTCGGTGAAGAGAGCACGGGTGCCGGATGTGGTCGGTCTGGTTACGAGAACGATTGGTTCATCGGGGCCGCCAACGTCTTTCCAGTTTGTGGTCTTTGCAGTGAAGATATCCTGCAGCTGCTGGGAAGTAAGGCTCTTAACCTTTTCTGCAATGTCCTTATTCACAATGGTTGCTACGGTCATGGTGCAGACCTTGTGGTCTACGAGGCCCTTTGCCTTGTCAGCGGGGAGCTTTGTTTCAGCTGCCACATCGGAGTTGCCGATGTTGACGGAGCCTTCAGCAACCTGTTTCAGGCCTGTGCCGGAACCGCCGGCGTTCAGGGTAATAGAAACATCCGGATTCTTTGTTTTGAACTTAGCTGCCGCATCTTTAGCCCGCGGAAGCAGTGCGGATGAACCGGAAACGGTTACCTGGCCGGATACCTTTGCGCCGGAAGCGGCACCGCTTTTTGCCGGAGCCGAATTGCCACCGCAGCCTGCTGCTGCTACGAGTGCTGCAGAAGAAAGAGCCAGAGCCATCCACTTTTTAAGATTCATGTTAATCCTCCCTTGAAACGAATGATGATTTATTCTTTTTGTTTCGATGATTCTAGTCTACGGGATGGATGTAAAATGCAGAACTGTAAAAAAGTATAGTTTCCGTCTATTTTGTAAGTTTTATGTAAATTCTTGACATATAAAAGAGGTTTAGAAAATTATTTTCTAAACCTCTTTTATATGTCAACTTATTTTTAGATATTTCACTTCTTACCATACCCGGCAGCGGCATCACGAACCCAGTTGAACCGTTCCGAGTCGATGTCCTTGGGCACCGTGCAGTCTGCGCCGAGGATGACGCCCATTGTTCCGGCATGGTCCAGAAGCCGTCTCGTTTCTGCCTGCACTTCTTCCTTTGTACCAGAATAGAGTACCCCTTCCGGGTTGTTGTCAAAACCGCCGATGACGCAGCGGTGGTCAAAGATTTCCTCTCCCTTTTCCAGGGGCACCCCTTCGAAGGCCACGGCCCAGTTCACCGCCTTGAAAGGATAGTCCTTGTACCAGGTGAGGTCATTGTGGCAACCCATGTAGCCGCAGATGTGGAGGAGGTTGTAGTCGGACACCGAATTGGCGGCCTCCAGCACCGCCACCTCCGAGGGCGTGATGAATTCCGCATACTTTTCCTTCGTCATGGCGGGATGGGGAATATTCTGGACAGACAGGTAAATGCCGTCAGCGTGGCCATCGGTGATGACCGCCTTCGCCAGGGTGGCGATATCCTCCGTCAGCACCGCCATCACTTCCTTCAGGGCCTCCGGATCCTCTTTCATGAAATCGGTGATGACCGTCTTTGCATTGCTGCCGGTCTGCTGGAATTCGATGCACCGAGTGGGGGCAAAGAGGTTGTAGAAGACCATGACCTCTTTCCCATACCGTTCCGTCAGGATGCCGCAGAGTTCCACCTGCTTCTGCACCCATTCCGAATCCCGGCCCAGAGGCTTAATATTTTCCGCATCCCTGATGGACTTCAGGTCGTGCAGCTGTTCATGGGGATAGAGGAAAAATCCATCCGTCATGATTTTCACGAAATCCGGATGCCAGGAATGATAAAATCTGTCATGCCCCGCCAGATTATCCACCCAGGCGGAATGATCGGCCAGTGCATCTGCGTGTCTCTGATCTGCCAGAAAATGATGCCAGAAACCTACCGGTACTCGATCTACCGGTCTGCAGTCAAGAGCTGCCTTAACGAGTTCTCTCTTAGTCTGTGCCATAATGCCCCTCCTTTAGAAGCAATACTATTTATATATGGATATGGTTACATGGTAATAGAGAGAATAGAGAAAAGCAAGAGGGTTTTGCTTCGGGCATAGAGGTGGCGCAAGGGGAATGCCTTCGGCAAGGCGGAGCGTCCTGCAGAGGACCTCCGGGTCCGAATAAGTTGGTGCCTATACTGCACATCAGGGCGCCTTCCTTTTTGTATTCGGACGGCACAAGGGTAACGGGCTTCGCCCGAAGGGGTGGTGCGCAACGAACAGGAGCGCAGGGAGCGGCAGCGACTGAGCATCCTGTGAGTCGCTTTCCCCTCGTGGGTGTGGCGCACAAAGTTTGGACGCGCCGCGAGTTTATATTTTGACGGCTTCTGGCGATATTTCAGTTTATCAAGCTGTTAGGGCGATGCTTACGGATAGAGTCATTCGTGCGGGGGCTTCTAGCTGCCAGCTTCTAGCTTCCAGGAAAGCTGACCAGCCTACGGCACGAATGACTGACGAAAATATCGGGTGGGTAGCGCCGCAGGCGAATCAGCCTCCCTGGCAGCTAGCCGCTAGTAGCTAGAAGCTCCATGCGAATGACTCTACCCATCTGCGCCGAATACAGCAGCTCTACAAACCGCAATTTGAGGACATAGAAATAATTCCATCAAAAAAGTGCGGCGCCATATGAATTGTGCGCCGCACCTTCCCCTCGCCGAAGGCGTTACCCCTCATCTACCCTGGCATCAGGCCAGTCATCCTTCTCCATTCATCTTCCTGATTTCCGCCAGCAGGTCCTCCGCCTCCTTCCGAGACTCCGCTTCCCTTTCCGGATTCTCCGTGAATTCCATATCGATAGCCATGCCTTCATGGATATCCTTGAACCATTTGGCCGGGAGGATGACCGTTTCCTCTTCCTCCGTCAGGAGGACCGCTTTCTTTCCTTCGATTCTGTCTACGATGGCTTCTTTTTTCATTATGCCCGCTCCTTTGTAATCTGATACTTGCTGCCGTCGGTGGTCAGGGTGACCGTGCCGTTCCGGTCGGTACGGTAAATATTGATCTTCGCCTTTTCCAGCTTCTGCAGGGTCACCTTGTGAGGATGGCCGTAATCATTGCCCTGTCCGCAGGAAATGAAAGCATCCTTCGGAGACACAGCCTTCAGGAAGGCCGGGGAGCTGCTGGTGCGGCTGCCGTGGTGGCCCACTTTCAGCACGTCGCTCTTCAGGGTTCCTCCCTGTTTGAGGATGGTGGCCTCTTCTTCCTTTTCCGCATCCCCTGTGAAGAGCATGGAGAAACTGCCGTAGGTGAGACGGCCTACGATGGAATTGTTATTGAAATCGGAATTGCCCTTCTGATCTTTGATCACCGATACCGGGCCCAGTACGTGGAATTTTACGCCGTCAAAGAATTCCAGGTCCTCCCCCGCTTTCAGCACGTGGTAAGGAATCTTCCGGCTCTTGATCTGCTGGAGGTAATTCTTGTAGGAACCGGTATTGGCGGGCATGCCGTCGTCATAGATGGCGTCCACCTTGAAATTTTTGAAAATGGCATTCATGCCGCCCAGGTGGTCCGCATGGGGATGGGTGATGATGATTTTGGAAATCTCTTTCACCTTATATTTATGGAGGAGACTCACAATCTGCTCCCGGTGTTCAATGTCCCCGGTGTCGATCATCACAAATTTTCCATCCTTTTCCAGAAGGAACGAATCCCCCTGGCCGATATCCAGCATCCGGATGGTGAGCCCTGTGCCCGCTGCAGCCTGGGTTGTCTTAGTTGCCGATGCCTTCGCACCGGAAGAAGCGGCGCTTCCGCTGCCCCCGCAGCCGGCCAGTGCCAGGCCCACGGAAAGAGACAGCACCAGGGCCATCAGGATTTTAAGTACCTTTTTGAATAAGTTCATGGACTACTCCTTTGCAAATTGCGGTTTGTAGGGCTGTTGGTATTCGGCGCTGGTGTATAGAGTCATTCGTGCGGGGCTTCTAGCTGCTAGCCTCTAGCTTCTAGGAAAGCTCTACAGCCTACAGCACGAATGACAGGCGGAAACATCTAGTGGAAAGCGCCGCAGGCGAATCAGTTTTCCTAGCCGCTAACAGCTAGAAGCTAACAGCCCCATGCGAGTGACTCTATCCGTCAACACCGAATACCAACGGCTCGATATACTGAAATATCGCCCCCAACACTACTTTCCTTCCATCACCCGTTCCCGGGCCAGGGGTACCAGCCTTGCCAGGTCACTGGCCCGGTAGCCTACGGAAGCTTTTTCCGCCGCCAGGTCTCCTGCCAGGCCGTGGAGGTAGACGCCGGCCATGGCGGCGCAGGAACCGTTCATGCCCTGTCCTGCCAGGGCCGTGATGATGCCGGTGAGGGTATCCCCCATGCCGCCGGTGGCCATGCCGGGATTGCCGGTGGTATTCACCCAGGCCCTCCCATCGGGCATGGCGGTCACCGTAGGCGCTCCCTTCAGCACCAGGACCACATGGTTTTCCACGGCGAACCGGATGGCGCCGTCAATCCGTTCTTTTTCCACCTCCGCCGGAGAAAGGCCTGTGAGATGGGCAAATTCACCGACATGGGGCGTCAGGATGAGGCGGCCCGGGCATTTCGTGAGGTCCACCTGCTGCTCCTTCAGGGCATAGAGGCCGTCGGCGTCGATGAGGATGGTCTTATCCCAGCCCATGACCAGTCGTTTCACGAACTTCTGCGTTTCCTCCGCCCGGCCCAGTCCCGGACCGATGGCGATGACGTCGTAGGCCTTCGCCTTTTCCAGTGCTGCGCCGCAGTCCTTTTCAGAGAAACAGGGGCCCTCACCGATGGAAGAAACCATGAGCTCCGGGATTTTCCCTGCCAGCAGGGACGCCGCTTTCTTCGTGGTCACCACGGCCACCTTGCCGCCGCCTGCATAGAGAGCCCCCTGGCCTGCCAGGAGTGCCGCCCCTTCCATGCCGTCGGAGCCTGCAAAGATGCCGATGAACCCGTTCTTGCCCTTATGGCTCACCCGATTTCTCACGGGGAGAACATTAAAGATATCTTCCCTTTCCACCAGGCGCACCGGGAAATCCACCCGGGCCTCCTCCGGAATGCCGATGGGCGAATAGAGGAGCCCGCCTGTATAGGAAGAGCCGGGATAAAGCACGTGGCCCCGTTTGATAGATCCCAGGGCCACCGTGTAGTCCGCATCCACCACTACCCCTGCCGGTTTCCCGGTGTCCGTGATCATGCCGCTGGGCACATCGGCGGAAATGATAATGCCCTGGGCTTCGTTCATGAGAGAAATGAGCACCGCCTTTTCTCCCTTCACTTCGCTGGAAAGGCCGGTGCCGATCAAGGCATCCACGATGATATCGGCATCATGGATATAGGGCGCCCCCTCTTCCGCGGTACGGATGGAAATCACGGGAATTCCCATTTTTTCCACAACCAGTTTATATAAGGTAGAGGCATCGCTCATATGGGCCTCATTGCCCATGAGGAGCACCATCACCCGGGCACCCTTTCCCGCCGCATACCGGGCGGCCACGAATCCGTCGCCCCCGTTATTGCCGGTGCCGCAGACGACGACCGTAAAGGCACCGTCCCAGTGGACCCTGTCTTCCGTAAGACGCACAATGGCGCTTCCGGCGTTCTCCATGAGCACCATTTCCGGGATGCCATAGTCCTTCATGGCCATGGAATCCAGAAGTCTTGATTCTTCAGTCTTTGTGAGTATCATCACTGCCTCCTGCCATGACCACCACGGCTATGGCCATATTGTCTTCATGGGAAATAGAAATGGACATATCCCGGATGCCCAGTTCCTCCGCCCTCTTTTGGAAGGTGCCCTGGATATGGAGAATGGGGGCGCCCCACTTCGTCCAGGTCACAAAGGCATCCTGCCAGGCGGAGCCGAAAATCCCAATACCCAGAGCCTTCCCCGTCGCCTCCCGGGCACCCCAGAGGGCCGCATAGGACTCAGCCCGCTTCTTTCCTTTCTTCTCGCAATGGGCAATCTCCTCGGCGGTGAAAATCTTCTCCGCCCGAGCCGGAAACTTATCCAGGATCCGCTGCCACCTTTCTATCTTCACCAGATCCACGCCGACATACATAGACATAGGTGTTCTCCTTTCTATATGGAATATAATATCTTCCTTTATTGTACAGGAGAGGGAAAGGGGATTCAAATGATGGGGAAAAAGAACGTCAATAGCTGCAGACAGCACATCAAATTGCGATTTATCGAACTGTTGTGTTCGGCGCAGATGGGTAGAGCCATTCGCATGGAGCTTCTAGCTACTAGCAGCTAGCTGCTAGTAGCCCCCGCACGAATGCCTCTATCCGTAAGCATCGCCCTAACAGCTCGACAAACTGAAATTGGCAATTTTCCCTGGTTCCGGCTTGTCATGTGGCATTCTCTACAGAAAAGGACTATAATAAAGGTAGGAGATAAATAGAAGATTAGCAGAGTGTAAAAATACAAAAAGGAGCGATTGTTATGCTTTCATCGGCACTATTGTTAATCGGCAGTATTCTTTTTATCGGGGCCGGTATTTTCTGTATCGTACAACCCGCCGAATCTCTTTTGGCTGTTGGCTATTACATCGGATTTGTCATCGTTTTAGGCGGCGTATGCCAGCTTCTTCGCTTTTTCAAATCCGAGTCGGAAGAACGGTCGCTCTGGCACCTTCTCATTTCTATTCTTGATATTGCTTTTGGTCTCTGGATGGTCGTATCTGTTGGTTTTGCAGCAGTAGCTTACCTGCTGCCCCTGCTTTTTGCCCTCTACATCCTCATCCGTGGCCTGTTCATGGTTATCCTTCGGACGAAGAAGAAAGCAGCCCTGAAGAGCCCAGATCTCTACATGGGCGCCGCCATTATCCAGATTATCCTCGGTATTATTCTCGTTCTTCGCCCTGATGCAGCAGGGCTGCTCTTCATGTATATGGTAGCTTTGGCTCTGATCTGGACCGGTATCAGTACATTCCTGACCTGGAGAAAAAAGGAAAATTTGGATGAATAATGTAAATGGAAAAACCTGCAGCCCCTATTCCCAGCGCTGCAGGTTTTTCATTGCGTAAAACAGAGTCCTGCCAATTTCAGTTTGTCGAGCCGGTGGACCGCGCAGATGGGTAGAGCCATTCGCATGGAGCTTCTAGCTACTAGCAGCTAGCTGCCAGGAAGGCTGATTTGCCTGCGGCGCTTCCTATAGCTAACCTCCGTCGCCTACGGCGCCACCGCCGGGCC
>ERZ1034949.835-NODE-835-length-17305-cov-17.598957_pt1 | contig 17305 bp, 10 predicted proteins | sample MGYA00520590_ERZ1034949 | MGnify/ENA primary metagenome ERZ1034949 (study PRJEB33766, sample SAMN09781752) | gut metagenome | biome: gut microbiome | host: Homo sapiens | place: Madagascar | study: EMG produced TPA metagenomics assembly of the PRJNA485056 data...
TTACGCACTATTTAAGTAATTTTACAAAGCTCTATTTTACTAAATAATCGCTAGATTTTACAAATCAAGTTAAAAACCTCAATAAATCAAAATGTTAATCCTTTGTTAATCTATTTTCGGCTAGATTCTAAAAGATTCGTTTGGAGATTCGTTATGAAATTTGATTTTTTTACATTTGGCGGCAGATTCGTTTGGGAAGATGTTTTAAATTACCAAAACTGGATTATTCAGCGCAATATTCACACCCAAAAATACAGATTATTGGATAATTATAACATTAGACGCGATTCCGGAACGTTTGAAAACTGTAAAACAACACTTTTAAAATATATAGAGGCGTGTGAGATAAAATCTCCGTATACCGACTCGATAATTTTGCTTCACAATTATGGACGAACAAAATTTTCATGGAATCGGATTTGCGAATCTCTTAAAAAATCAAATTGTAATATAATTGCCTTAAACTATATGTCTTTAAGCCAAACCCTTAAACATAATGCCAACCTGCTTGCCACTCTTTTACGAAACCTGGATAACAACGGCAAGCTTCATTTTATCACTCACGGTGCTGGATGTTTGATTCTACGTCAATTTTTAGCTTTAACGGATAATTATCGCATTTATAACATTGCCGATGTAATTGACATAAACCCCATAAATTCCGGCAGTGACTTGGCTGATTTGCTGTGCCGTTCTGAAATTTTTAAAAAAATTCTGGGTCCGATGCTGTCTGAAATTACTCCGCAAAAAGCCTTAGACCTCCCAAAATTGCCAAAAGAAATCTTGCACGGAATAATTTTTTATCCGCCTGTATATACTCAATTACTAAAAAAACTGTTACGCCGCTATGAAGGTTTTCCATTTTTAACACCGCCGAGCGAAAGTTCTTATGCTGAAAAAATTTGCCGAATAAACCGTAATATTTTTTTCCCTTTAAACGATTCGGATTTAGGAGAAATCTGCATTCAATTTATCACTACCGGAAATTTTCCATTTACCGACCTACCAACGGAGAATAGCACCGACAAAAAATAATATCGACTGATTACGAATATTTAACGATATTGTCATATAATTATAACTAAAAATATGTTATAATGCCCTATGTTCGGACATCTAAATATCAAGGACTATAATGCAGATACGATGCCGCCAAAATATAAATATTTTACTTTTTGTGTTAAAATTTTGTTTAACATGTTGTTTTGTGACGTTTCTTAGCGCTGGTTCTGTTTCAGCTCAAAATACTGAAATAAGAACAGACAACAGCGTTTCCCGTTCCGACGGAACAAAAGATTGTCAACCTCGTGACGGCGACTATAAAAAAATGGCAGAAAAAGCCAATCAACATCTGATAAACATGAAAAATCAATATGACTTGTATGAAAAAAAGTTACAGTCCATGCGCAAAAATGATGGAATTTGTTTTCTTCCCAGCAGTTTGGATTTTAAAACCGGAGACAAAACTTCTTTTGGCGGTAAAACATTACAAAGCTTGAAGGCTGCCGCCGGTTCAGCACTTGATGGAATAAAAATCGGCTGGAAATATGTTACAGCGGCAGGTAGTGCCATTGTAAACGGGACGATTAACGGTATAAATAATCTCACGGGTTCTGAGATTTCCGCTATAAGCGGCGGAAATCTGACTTTTAATGCTAAGGACGAAAAAGGCGCCTCAATTGCCGCATCCAAATATGTTCCTGCCATAAAAAACAATTTTGCGGCCGTCAATACGCGTTTGTCTGACACTCAATTAGATATTCAAAGTTATCAAGAAGACATAACAAAATCAAAATCTCAGTATTCCGCAGATAGGGTAAACTATCAAAACCAGCTTAGTTCCACAAAAGACGCAGCCAAAAGAAAAGAATTAAACGGACAAATAGAAACATTAAATGCAAAAATACAAATTTTATTGGATTGCCAAAAGTCTTTCAATGACTTGCGGATTCCACGTGACAGAATGAAAAAAGAGCGTGAAAATGCCCATTCTTATTTAGCACTAATTTCCGGACTAGCTGACAGCGATTGCACCTGCAATGCCAAAACAGGAGAACTCTTAACCTGCACAGTCAAAGATGACACTTTTGAAGAAGACGATGTAAATGACGCCGCGTGCAAAAAACTCAATGAATATCAAGCCGACCTATCTGTTTGTCCAACCTGCGGAATTTTTGAAACAATTTTGATTGCTGACCAAAAACTTGCATCCGGTGCTTTTGAAAAATTATCAAATGGTTTGATAAAATTATTAACAACAGCATTTTTGATTTTTTTGGCCTATCAGGTTTTATTGCTTGTAGGTTCTCCAGCAAAACAGGGAAGCGGAAAATTTCTTAATACCGTCATGTTGCAGGGTTTTAAAGTAGCCGTTGCCATAATCTTATTAGAAACCCCGACCTATATATACGAAAACGGATTATCTCCGATTATTGAAAGCGGCTTTGATTTTGGTCTGTCTCTAATTCCGACAGACGCAAAAAATGTTGTGGATTCGTACGCCGAAAATTATAGTTCTTTTGACCAAAAAAACAAATTATTGACCGCAGATTTTCTAAAAAAGATGATGGGAGCCGTAGAAGGATTTAATGAAAAATCTTCAATTATTCCGGCAATCGGACGCTCGTTATATTGCAATTCATGGCAAAATAAAATATGGGGAATAATTCCGCATTGGGAAATGATGTTTGAAGGCATAATTGTATTTGCCTTCGGGCTGATGATTATGCTTGCCGTTGGTTTCTATCTTTTGGATATAGCGATACATCTAGGCGTTATATGCTGTGTATTACCGTTTTTGATTGCATGTTGGCCATTCAAGCTGACAGCAGGTTATAGTAGTGTTGGCTGGAAAATGCTTCTGAATGTATTTTTCCGCTTTGTAATGATGGGAGTTCTTTTAGCAACTGTTGTAGAACTGCTAAAAGAAGCGCTGACGGCCGGTATAAACGAAAATGATTTAATGGAATGGCTAAATTCAAATGACACGGATTCTCTTTCTAAAGCCATGAATATCAGCGGATTGCAGATGCTGATACTGGTTATTTGCTGCATGATATCCATGAAACTGGTACGCAACCTTTCAAATGTTACCGAACGCTATGGTTCTGGCGGCGTGCCTACCGGCGATATGGGGTCAAACCTCGGCGGTGTAGCTGCCGGAGTGGCAACCAATATTGCCAAAGCCGGAATGGGCAAGGCCGGAGAAGTGGCAGGAAAAGCCGCCGGAGATATTGCCGAAGCCTCCGGCGTCAAAGGTGCGGCTCAGGCTGCCGGAAACAAAGTCAAAGACGGATTGAAGTCCTTTGGCGGAGCAATGGGCATCGGAAGCAAAGCCAAAATGGCCGGCGGACGTGGCGGCAACAAATCAGGAGAAGAAAAATCATCTCAAACCGGAGGTTCTGGCAATAACAGCGATAGTTCTGAGAATAAGGGCGGAAGTTTTGGACCAACTTCATAAATTAAGGAAAAGGAAAGATTATGAAATCTATTGTTATTACATTGCTGATGTTTATCGTTGTATTCTCTTTAGTGAGTTTCAACGTATTGGACATTTTGGATAACAAGATTTTTTCCTATTCAGTTCGTATTATTTTTTTAATGGTTATGTTTTGCGCATTTATATTTGTTGGGATTCCGCAAAATAAATACACATCTCGTTTCTCAAAACTTTTAAAGCGTTTTTCCAAAGCGACACCGCCAAACAAAAAGCGCAAAATGCCAGCAAACAACAAATCAACAGCCAAAAAAAGAGGAAAAAATGTCTAAACTAAGAATCTTTGCAATAATTTTCTTCTGTCTGTTTGCCGCTGTTTCAAACAGTTATGCTGTCAATACCCATGACTGCAAACCGCAGGAATTGGAAAAAATCAAAAAAAATGTCAATAAAAAAGCCTTCTCTGTGCTAAAGAATTTCAAAAGCATTATAAGCAGCTATAATAAGGCTACCGAGCAATACGCCAACACTTGCAATACAAAACTGAAAGACAAGCAAACAACTTCAGTCAGATTATCTGATGCCGCGCAGCAATCTTTGATTAAATTGTTGGACAACAACACCTCTGCCGGTGTTTCATCTGATGATATTATCCGCGGTGACAATTATAAATACACCGGAATACTCTGGAACCAAGAACAGCCATCCAGCGCCAAATGTAAAAAACTGCAAAGAAGAGCCGCGTCCTTATTGAACAATTTTAATGCCACCCGCAATCAGGCTGAAAATATACTCGGTTTTATACGAAGTGATGAAAGCGTGCCGATTTCCTGTATGTGCGATGCAACGGGACGAAACGCCGAATGCGTAAATTATGCAAAAGATGATGGAAACAAAGAAAATCTTAAAGCTAAAGACCAAGTCAAAGGATGCGAGCCATTTTCAACCTATTTAAGCGAGTTGACCGGCTGTCCACTCTGTCCGATATTCAGTACTGTTCTGACAGCCGATGCAACTCTTGCCTCTGTTGGCTGGAATGCGCTGGCAAATAATTTGCAAAAAGTTGTATTAACCTTTTTCTTAGCTTATTTAGCTTTATTGACGCTTAAAAACATAAGTTCGCCATCAGGAGCCGGAACCGGAAACTATTTACGAGGAGTAATCGGCTTAGGCTTAAAAGTAGCCATAACTTACTATCTGCTTTCCAATGCGTCTTATATATACGGCTATTTCATTTCACCTGTTGTCATGAGTGGATTGGACATGGGACTGACTTTATTATCCATAGGCAGTCCGGGAGTGCAAACCTGCATACAAGACAAAGCGTCAATGTTTTCCAGCGTTTCCGGAGGAGAATTGGATGCCAAACTTTTGGGAATGATTTATAAAACAGTAGATTGCTTCAGTCAATCAGCCGCCACAATGCCGGCAATCGGGCGCGCGCTGATGTGTTACGGCTGGGAAAGTGGCAGCATCATACCGGATTTCAGCATGTGGTTCACAGGTCTTATTATATATATTTTCGGTCTGGGAATTTGGATGGTTATCGGTTTTTATCTGATAGATTGTACTGTACAGTTAGGAATTTTATGTGGAATTGTACCTATTTTAATAGCCTGCTGGCCGTTTAAGGTAACCTCAAAATATGCCGCTAAGGGTGTAACTTTGTTGATGAATACGTTTTTTAACTTTGCGTTTGCCGGAATAATGTTGGTTATAGGCATGCAAATTATCGGATATTCTGCCGGCGGAAAATCTGGAGACTCGTCAACTTTCCGTAAAGCTTTGAACGAAAACAATTTAACAAAGCTCAAAGAAATGGCTAGCCTGGACGGAGTAGAAACACTTATTTTGATAGCCTGCTGCATTTTTGCTTTCAAGCTTATCGGCATCATCAATGGTACGGCAAACAAATTTGCTTCAAGCAGCGGCAGCGATATCGGAGCCAAAATCGGCGGCGCTGCGGCTTCGGCGGCCACATCTATTGCCAAAGGCGGAGCGCATATTGCCGGTACTGTGGCCTCAGCGACAAGCGATTATATTGCCAATGATACTGCTGTTGGCAGAGCCGTAAGCAAAGGCATTAACAATATCGGCGGAGCTGTTAAGGGGACTATTTTGGACGCGGCAGCAAAAGGCGGAGCTATGGTCGGATTGAAGAAATTTCAACCAAATTCTCAGAGAAACACGCAAATTCCCAATAACCCCCCATATAATCCGGCTGTAGACACAGATAAAGACAAGAACACAAACACGGATAAAGACAAAAACACGGATAAAGATAACAAATCTTAATTATATTGTAATATATTTTAATTAAAAATTATGATATAATTATCTGAACAATAAATGGTACGGAAAAGGACAAATTTATGAATACATTTAAGCTGAATAGACTCTTAAAGGTTTTATTTACAGTCCTTTCTGTGCTGTTTTTATTAAGCGCGTGTTCTTCCCAAGAAGGCGGCATATCCACCGGTCCGGATGATGTGCGCAATGCCCAAGATTTACATAACACCTGCTGGCAAGGACAGTTTTTGAAACTTTTTTACAAAAATCTCGGCACTCAGACACTAAACGTATACAACAAACTGACTTCTGAAAATTTGCTGAACATTGTTCTTTTGGGATTCACGATTTGGATGGCCTATCAAATTCTGCGTCATGTCAGTTCTCCAACGCCCGAATCTTTGGGAGAATTTTGGACCAAAATTGTCCGCAAAGCTTTTTTATGCGCTTTCTGCGGTATTTTAGCCTCATCCACAGAACAAATTTATTATTTGGTCAACAACTTTATTTTCCCGATTTATATCACAATCCTAGAGTTTACTTCCGAAATTATGGAACGTTTGGCTAAAGACCCTGACGCACAGGTTAAAGCCATAAAAATAAAGTCAACTTTCAGCGATGACGTAATTACCGGCACAAAAGGCTATATCTGCGAAGTTTATAAAGACAGCAACTGGGGAGCATCCGGATGTAAATTCACACCGAAAAGCATGGATAATTTCTCGGCAAAAACTTTTCCTCAAGAACCGCTTAAAATGCTGAGCTGCATGGCGTGTGCCGTCAGTTCTCGTTTAGGAATCGGCTATGACATAGGTCTGCGCCTTATGAAAATTGTTTCACTTACCAGTTTTATCTGCGGTGCATTTTTGATTGTCTGCTTCACAATCGCCAAGCTCTGTTTTGTCTTATATCTGGTAGACAGCGTTTTTCGCTTAAACATGATACTCATTATTCTGCCGTTTTTGATAATGGCCTATCCGTTTGAGCAAATACGCAAATGGAGCATTACCGGATTTAAGATAATCTTAAATTCATCGGCAATTATGATGTGTTTGGGACTAATCGTTTCCGTAACCATTTTAGCAATGCAAAAAATACTGGTACAAGATGATATAGGCTTTGGAGACCAAATGCTATACGAAAACTTTGGCACTACAGCGCTTTCTTTGATATTTATGGGATTTATGATTGTAAAAGCGACCGGACTCGCTGTCAGCCTGTCCGACAGAGCTACCGGCGGAGGCGGCGGCACCGGCTTTCAAAAGAAAGTTCAGCAGCTTGTTGCATATGTTGCCAAAGGAGCGTTTCATCTGGTTACAGCCGGCGGCGGCAAAGTAGCCACAGCTATTATCGACCATGTGGAAAGGCTGCGTGAAATTCGCGAAAAATATAATAAAGCTAAAGCAAAAGCAGAAAAAGCCCGTCAATCTATGAAAAATTTTGCCGGCAGAGAATAAGGAGGAGAACGATGATAAGAACTTTATATAAATTCAAACATCTTTTCATTCTGCTTATACTGATTTCCACATTTTGTTTTTCGGTTCCGTTTTTTGCGTATGCAGCTGACAATTCTAAAGCTGAAGAAAATGCCAAAAAAAATACCTGTGATGAAGCCTATATGCGAAAAGTATACATTGGCAGCAGTAATGAAGAAATAAAAAACAAATGCTGGTATTGCCGTGTTGTTATTGTTATGACAAACGCATATTTACAAGCCGCAGAAACATCGCTTCCAACCACAATTGAATTGGGGCATGTCATCTTAAAATGGGGTTTTCTGATTTGGCTGGCGATTTTTTTACTTAAACAACTTAGTTCCATGAGCGGCGTAACCCCTGGAAAAATGCTGCAAGAAATATTTATGATGGGGTTTAAGTGCGCGTTTTGCTACTATGCTTTAGATATGGGAACAGACTTTGTAACCACCTATATTCTAAACCCTATTGTCATTACCGGAACAGACATCGGCAATGCTCTTTTGACAGACATGTTAGACAAGATGTCGGCAACAACACCTGCAACAGATATTTAATAAGGCGGTCGACATGGATAAACTAAAAAAAATCATATTGATAATACTTACAGCCCTGACACTTTGCACCAGCAGCGCCAGAGCTATGGATGCCGAATTAGCTTATTTGACAGCCACATTGTTTGGCGAGGCCGGCGGTGAAGGATTGCTCGGCATTCAAACAGTTGCCAGCGTTATTGCCAATCGCCGCAACTACTATCAGGCGCATTCAAAGGGCGGAACCATAAAACTTTCGGATGTTTGCTTGGCTAGATGGCAATTTTCTTTTTGGAACGATAAACGCAATTGGACTGTCCAAAGTATTGAAAATTGGGCAAAAAGTCTAAAAGGAAGCAATGTAAAAGCATGGAACAACTGCTTGTCCGTTGCCAAACAAGCCATAGCCGGAACAATGAAAGATGTGGCAAACGGAGCAACATTTTATTACGCTACTTGGATGGATAAAAAAGGAGTTACGCCATCATGGGGACGTACGACACATTATAAAATTGTCGGACACCACAAATTAGTTTACGGCGTAGGTCTGGCACCGCTTAAAACCTGGCATAGTGCAAATTCCCTTGCCGGCGGAGGAGGATGGAGCGGGAATTTATCCGGCGGCACTACCGGAGTCAGCTCTATACCGGGTAAAGCTTATAAAGCTTATGGCGGCTACCCTCCTGAATGTAAATCAGCAGCAACTCACAACAATAGCATAATCAACAACGAAATTATGAAACATCGTCTGTTTGCCGAAGATATATTGATAAATCTGCAAAATATGATGATTAAAATTTACAAATCTCTAAGTGTGCTTTTTGCTCGCGGTCATGCTTTGATGTGCTTTTCCACAAAGGTTTCGCCTATTTGTTTGGATGCTGCCGGAAGCAATATTTTTGACACAATAAAATCTTTGGCTTCTTGCTCTATTAAAGTGCCGTTGCTAAACTATTTTATTCCCGGCTTGCTGATTTATATTACAGGTTTCTTTATGTGTATGTCCATCGGTATGTATTTTGTGGATATTTCATTTAAACTGGGATTTGCGGTACTGTTTTTGCCTCTGACTATAGCTTTATGGCCGTTTCCGCCGACACAAAATAAATTTGCCGAAAATATTTCCTCTATAATAAATAGCGCCATGTTATTTGCTTTTGCCGCAGTCGGCACAGCCTATGCCGTTATTCTCATCAGCGCCAGCTTGGGGTCTAACGCTGACTTTTGGCGGGTAATGGATATTGCCTCTAACGCAAATTTTGGCGATGGTGTTTTAGGTTCAGCTGAAAAATGGTGGAATTTATTCAATGATAAAGACAACAGTATGGAAAAATTCAGCCAGGCCTACAGCATAAGCTCAACAAATATCTTAATTATTCTGTTTGCGCTGATTTTTGGGTTCAAGATTTTAGGCTCAAGCATAAACAACTATTTAAACACCTTTTTCAGCGACGGCATGCTTAGCCATGCAAACCATACTATGCACTACATGGGAACACAGGCCGTCGGTTTTGTGAAAAATCACACCGTAGACCCCGTTGCCCGCTACGCGCGTGATGTGGCAATGTTTCAAGGTGGAAAAGCTATTGAGGGAGCCGGTAATTTATTATCGAAAGTACGCCCTAACAGCAAATTTAGCAGTCCGGCGCCGGTTTCTCCGACTTCCAGAACAGGTTCGGCTTCGTTCAACGGCAATGGTCAAGACACCATGTCCCAAAGTGCAGAAGATGATATGGATAACGATACCCCTATTATACCCGACACAACTGTAAGCGATGACAATTCTGCTCCTGAAATAGATAATAACGAAAACAACACGGATGAAAACAAAAAAACTTCCGAAAACACAAAACAAAATGACGAGCAGCAGACATCAGGTACAAAACAAACTTCGCAGCAAAATACAAATGAGCCGCCGGAAGATGCCGAAGCTCCGTCTGCCATGCAAAAAATAAATAATTTCACCCGTCCTACCGGTCACAGTCTGACTGTCGGCAACGCTTTTAAGGCGGTAAAACATCCTCAGCAAGCTTATCGCACCATAAAACAGCTGGCTCAGCAAGGCGTGCAAGATTGGCAAAACGCCGATTCTCTAAAAGATAAAGGCAAACTTGTTCTGAAAAACAGCGGTCAAGTTGTGATGCGAAGTGTCCGCGGCAATGCTATAGAAGCGGCAAACGCAGCTACCGGCATAACCGGAGGATTTTTAAAAGCCGTAGGCAAAAAAATGCAAAGTAAACCGGCTCAATGGCAAAAAGAACGCCAAAACCAGAGCAGCACGCATAATGCCGCGTATTATGAGCAGCAAGAGCAAGAAGCAGAAGCTCGGTATCAGCAAGAACAAGAAGAAATCAATAATTCATATAATTCTTAGGAAAGTAATATGACAATGCGCCAAACAGTTTCAAAATATATTTTAGAAAAATTATCGGTACTCACGATGATTATCGGCTGTTTGGTTATGTCCGCCTCTCCGGCAACAGCAAACTGCAACGGCACAACGCCAAAATGTTCTGCGGCACTTGGCTATGAATCTTCCGGCGGCTGTCAACCTAACAGACACGGAAACAGTCTGGTCGGTAGTGCTTCGGCAAAAGTAAAAGCAAAATGCGTTGCCAGCACCACAAGCGGCGGTTGTTTCAATTCCGTACCGGTCAGCAGCGTAACTTCTTATAACCGCAGCGGTTTTCGTTCCCCAAAGCGTAATCACTACGGCAGCGATTTGGGAACCGGAGGAAATACAAAAGTTTTAGCCTATGCGGCAGCGGATGGCACGGCTGCCGGTTGTTCTATATCTACGGGCGGCGGCCGCACGCTTGTAATTCGTCACACAAAGCATTGCGACGGAGCCGGAAAATCCAAACCGAATTATTCCACAATTTATCGCCATCTGTTTAAAACTCTAAAATGCAGCGGCGAAGTACGCAAAAATGAGAAAATCGGTGTTGTCGGCGGTTCTAATGCCTCTAGCCGCGGCGGTCCTGTCTGCGACAATCCGTTACAAGCCAAAAACTGCTCACCATATTATGCCATCCACCTGCACTTTGAGGTGGTTGACGGCGCGATGTCCGCCTCCTCTACCTATGTCGGAGGCAGCACCACACTTCAGGCTTCCTGCGGCGGATTGCAAGCTCTTTGCGGCGGTTGTCCGGCCAGTACAAAATCTTGCGGCGGAGGTATGTCTCCATATTCAAACGGACAAACAGCCTCCGGAAACGAAGCCAGCGCCACAAACGGCAACGGCACCCCAAACGGCATGCAGTTTGATGAAAACGGTAACCCTATCGGCGATGGCAGCAAAGAAGCTGAATGTGTTTTATCAAACTATTTGGACAGCACAACCTGCACCAGCTGCGATATTTTTAAAACAATTTTCAACGCGGCCAGCAATTTGACTGCCACCGCCATATCAAAACTTGCGGCTCCTAGCAAAACTATTGTCTTAACCGGATTTTTGATTTGGCTGGCTATCTATATTCTAAAACAAATATCTTCATTTCAAGGCGCATCTCCCGGAGATTTGCTTAAAGGTATCTTGATGCAGGGAACCCGTGTCGCCATTGTTGTATTTATATTATCGGGAGCTCTTTATCAAATTATGGATTTAACCATAAATCCGGTAGTGCAGACCGGACTGACTTTTGCCAATATGCTGAATCCGGACTCCAATTGCGACAGTTCCAGAGACTATATGCAGGGAATTGTCGGATACGATTCGAAAAATGGTATGCAAAGCACATCGCAGGGCGGTCTGCCGCGCAGCATGGGCGAATCTATTATATGCACAATCAAAAATTTGGAAGACAGCGTTGGAGTATTGGCATCTTTGGGCAACTATTCGGTTTGCTTATCTTTTCATGATATGGCTGTTTTTGAGGGCGTGCTGCCGCATCTCGGCTATTTGCTCTCTGGATTCGGCCTATGGCTTGCCGGCCTGTTTTTGCTTTTTGCTTTTCCGTGGTGTCTTATAGACTGTATTTTGCAGTTGTGTATCGCTGCGGCCATGATTCCGTGTTCTATAGCGGCATTTGCATTTAAATCTACAGCAAAATATACAAAAATCACTTGGGATTTCTTTATGAATGCTATGTTCACATTGGTATTTATGGCGGTTTTAGTCTTTATTTTGAACTCTATGTTCAAAGAATGGATTGGCTTAAATGATGATACTTTAACCAACTTTGACCCTGGACTGCTAATCACGGCCTACAGCAAAAACGGCTTAGCTTGGTGGGGAATCGGAGCCTTTAAGATTTTTGCTTTTGTTTTCTTATTTGTCTGCTTCATAGATGAAGTACCGAGCATGGCCAACAGATTTGCCAAGGGCGCACCTTTTGGAAGCAAAGGTATAGGACGTATGGTTGGCGGCACCGTAGCCAAAACAGGAGCCAAAGTTGCAGCCGGCGCCGGCCACATTGCCGAACAAGGAGCCGAAACGCTTGGAGAAGCAGCCAATTCCTTAGCCGGAAATTGGGTTCGCAGTAAAACAAACCAAGTCAAGGGCATGGCAATATCAGCTATGGGCGGACGGAAAATACGCGATGAAAACGGCGAAGTTGTCGGATATCAGGCTCGTTTTAAAGTTCCGGGATTCACCCAAACCCGTACAGTCACCAAAGACGCAAACGGAGTATGGACGCAAACAAAAGAAACTCATCAGACCACCAATGCCGATAAAGAATTTAAACCGATGAAAGACGCAAACGGCAATTCAACTTTCGGCGTAAAAACATTTGATGCGGAAAGCGGAAAAACAATTTATGAAGAAATGGAAAAATCCATTGATCCGACCACCGGCAACATTATTTACAGCTCCAAAGACGGTAAAAGCAAACTTGTTACCGATGCCAACGGAACTATTCTGAAATATAAACGAAACACAGATACCGACATGCAGCAAGAGCGCCATCCGGGAAGCGTGCAGAATACCAACGATTCGTTTATGCATAAACGGGTTATGGTGGATGCCAGAGGCAACATTATCGGCACCGATATAGAATTTAAAAACGTAAGCTCTAAATATCTGGTAAACAAAGACGGCAGTACCAATATGCATGCCTTTAATCAGATTATGACCGGCGTCAGCGACAAAAACAAAGCCGATGCTCTGTCGGCAATGGCTATTACCCACCTGAAAGCTCGCGGTCAAAATATGGATAATCGTTTCCAAAATCGTAAAGTCAACATGGATAAAAACGGCGGTATTCACATAGAACAAACTAACCGCGACGGCAGCAAACAAACTGTTTCGGCACAAATGATTGACGGACAGATGGTTATCCAAAATCAAATCGTTGACAGCAAAGGTAACGTCACCATTCAAAAGAGTAACGGCATCCAAAACAAAACTACGTCTTATATCCGGCAAAAAGACGGAACTTTTCTTAAATCCGTAAAATACGGCTTTACCGATGAAGCGCACAGCCGCAGCCGCTTATCCTCCCCATTGGATGCCAATGGAGCTTGGGGATATGGCATGAATCCGCAAAAAGCGATGTCAGGATTTAACAATAAAGAGTTCCAAGAACATTTAGACCAACTGCAAAACGGTCAAAAAGATGATGTAAAATTGACCGCGGCGCAAGTAAACATGGAACTGAATATTGATTCGGAACAACGAAAAACAACCGATATACAAACTTTACTGGACAATATGCAAAATAAAAACGCTGCTCCGTCCATAAACGATTTAACAAATTTAAATTCGGCCGTAAGCAATGAACGGATGAATGGCGTTATGGATACACCTGAACAGCTGGCCGCACGCGAGCTGTTGAGAAAAGAACTTGCAAATATTGCCGGAAATCCGAAAAACTTGGAGCGGCTTAATGGCAAAGAGTTAAAAGAGGTTGTTATAATGATAGACGCCAATAGTCTAAACCCGGACGGCTCTCGCGACGTTCAGCTTGACAATTTGCTGGACAATGCTATATCATTGTTGTCACCTCAGCAAAAATCTGAGCTGATGCTTAACGAAAACTTGTCTCAACAGCTTTCGGCAAAATTGATACTATAATAATCGGCGAGTGTGAAAATGGTTAATATGTTTGATGATATTTATGGCGAAAATGAAATACCGGATGGTTTTGTAGATGAAAACGGCTTGGTTCATAACCTGAAATATCTGGAAAACGGCGATACTCTTGACACAGTCAGACAAAGCGACGGCTCTTATCTAACATTGATATACGGGGCAGACAACACACTTAAAGGAAAAATGCTGACCGATAAACATAATAATCAAAAAAAGATTGTTTATCAAAAAAACGGCATTGAAGAAACCATAAAAACCAGCGATGGCTCATGTCTTTTACGCAATTATGATACCAACAAAAATCTGGTTTATGAACTATCCTGTAATAAAGACAAACGCTTTCATATGCGCCTGATTGACAACGGGAAGCTTGTCAATGCCTCGCCTAAGCACTTGTTTCAGCTTGAATCCCAAGCGCAGGAATGTTTGCGCAACAGACAACCATTGCCAATGGATAAGGCGATTATCCTTAACTTGGTGAATACTCAGCTAACAGAATATTCAAAAGACTTAAAAGTTATGGAAAAATTAGACCCGGAAAGCGTGATGGCGCTGACTCTTTTAACCGACATACGCTATCAAGGCCGCGATGGCAAAATAAATCAACCTTTTTTAGATGTCTTGAATAAAACACTTATTTTACTAACCGACAAGCAGCGGGCAGAATTACTAAAACGCGGCAATTTGTCTGAAGGTTTGACAGAAGCGCTTGAAAACGGTTGGTCGTTCATTCAGGTTGCCGGCACATCAAAACGCCCAAAACAAAAAGGTTCTGCCAAACCTTTCCACTCAGAACATATCAGCAAAGAAGACGAAGATTTGCTTTACCGCTGTTATCAATTTAGAGGAGCGGCAAACTTCAAAGAGCTTGACCGAGCATTGGAAGTTCTGAAAATTCTTAAAGAAGACGGAGTTGACACCGCCGAGGTGGAAATTTTGGATGCAATTTTACAAAAGCAGAAAAATCACTAGATTCTTATATTGATTTCGGCAAATACCGCTAAATTTCTTTGTAATTTCCAAACTTTTGTATAAATTTATTTATTGGTTTCCGGCAATTCCATCCTTACGTTTAGGCAAATATTTCACAAAGTTGATGTACACAACTTTGTTTTTTGTCTTGATTTTTTTATTCTTTTTTCTATTATGTCATAAAGCTATTATTTATGGAGAAATATGATATGGAAGAAATTATTTTCCCAAATCAAATCAGAATGCACAGAAGATTACGCGGTATGTCTATGCAGGAATTGGCTGACCACTTAGGTGTCAGCTTATCGGCAATTTCCAAAATTGAAAAAGGTTACCGCCGTCTGAATCAAGAGCAGCTCATTCAGGTTGCCGAACTTATAGACTGTTCTTTGCAGGATTTATATGTTAATGAACAAAATTCTCAGCAAGATGTGGTTCAAGCATGGAAAAGAGAGCAGGAAAGACGCTGCAAAATAAACCAGAATGCAGGCTTGAAAACACTAGGCGCCGGTTTGCGTCATATCCGCACAGACAAAGGTCTGACGTTGATAGAAGTTGCCGAAAGCGCTGATATGACTTTGTCTGTATATCACCGCATAGAAATGGGGCAGCGTGAAGTTTCTGACAAAGAGTACAACAACATAGCCAAAGCTTTTTCCATGACTATTGACAAGCTTAAAGCCGAAATCAAAAAGCTGGATTCCGATGGTGTGCTTGAAGATATTATAGAACATAATGAAACACGTTATAAACTTTTGAACAATTCTCGCTATTCTAGTGTTGCGGCAGCGGCAGATGAAGAAGATGAAATCACCATGATTCCAGTTTTCGGTGCCAGCAATGCGGAAGGCAATATCGTAATTGACCGAGACAATCCTGTAAAAGAGGTTATCTGCCCTATTCAACTGCAAAACAAACCTGAGGCCTATGCTGTTAACCTTTGCACTCGCCGACTTGGCTCATTGCTGCCTAGCCGAGCCATTTTGTTTGTCGACAAAACAGAAGTTGTCAGCGCCGGAGATATTGCTTTATATTATATCAGCGAAACCGAAACAAAGCTCATAAGTGTCCGCGAAGATGAAAACGGACAACTTTATGGTCTGCGCTGGAATCCCGATGAAAGAACAAATTTCAGTAACAGCGATTTAACAAAAATTCATAAAGTTGTAGCTATAAACCTGTAATTTTTGTTGCGCAACGCTTATATTTTAATAAGAAATTTACTCTCTCCTGTTTATAATGGGGAGAGTAAATTGTTTTTAGGTTATGAGGCATAAAGGTGGCAGATAGTTTTTTAGTTGAAGATACAGAATATTCTAATGCTCAAGATGAGGAAGACCCGATTCTTGTCGCGCAGCGCTACTTAAACATCTTTCACCAGATACATATTTTTAACGCCGCAAAAAAAGAAGAATTTGACAAATCTTTAATAGAAATGGATGATAAAACCAAAGAATTGTTGGCCACCATTCCGGGTGGACGCGTTCTTTTGGAACATGTAAAGGAAATAGAAGAAAAACAGGGTATAAATTCCGGTGAAACTTCTGAACTTATAGCTCAAAATATTGAAGAAGAAAAAAAATCCTTAAAAAATATTAAACAAACATCAAATGTTGCGGCAGTCGGTGGAGAACTAACACTCGGCTCGGATTTTGCCGAAAGCCTGGCAACATCTCTGGCCGCAGCGCTAAAAAGCAACAATGTGGCTTCTTCCGGCGGAAACATGGAAGATTTGGCTCAGCTATTAAATAAATCATTTAACGCTTATGCCGCCAGTATGCAAACATTAACGCGCAGTTTAGTCAGCCAAAACAGCAATACTGTAATGCAGCAAACCCAATCACGGCAACAGCCATTGTCTTCAAACGCAAATATTCCGCCGCAAAGCATGGCTGCGCAACAAAATAACACTTCTACGACGGTTAATAACATAAATATGGACACATCATATTTTAACAATATAAATCAAACCCTTATGCAAAATGATGCCCGTCGTCATCAAGATATGATGCAAATTGTTGAAGCTCTTAACAAAAATATTCAACCGGCGGCGCCAATCGGCGGAGGAATTGTTTCAGCTGCTGTCACAGAGGCTCAAACTTTGGCAATAGCCGACTCTGTTACCGAAGCCTTAAAACAAAACAGCACTCAACAAATGGAAGCCATAAAAGCTTTTGGAGAAATGCTTGTGCAAGCTTTCACCCAATCTCAGCAGGAGTTAGCTCAGACTTTGGCGCAATCTGCTCCACGGCACACCGTAAAAGTAGTGGTTTCTCAAGATGTTGACGTAGAAGACCAAACCGGCGTAACAACTTCCATAAACGCTAAACCAGCGGTAATTTCAGCACCAACTCCGCAACCTGCACCGCAGTCAAAGAAAAATGAACAAACACCGAAAAAAGAGCAAAATCAAAAAAACGACAAAGCTAACTTTATCAAAAATTTCAGCGATAAAATTAGCGAAACAACTAATAAAATAACTCAAAATATCAGCAATGAAGCCAAAAATACTTCAGATACGTTGCTAAATCGTATCAATAAAAGTCTGAATAAAATAAATGATTTA
>ERZ1034949.840-NODE-840-length-17198-cov-7.899551_pt1 | contig 17198 bp, 8 predicted proteins | sample MGYA00520590_ERZ1034949 | MGnify/ENA primary metagenome ERZ1034949 (study PRJEB33766, sample SAMN09781752) | gut metagenome | biome: gut microbiome | host: Homo sapiens | place: Madagascar | study: EMG produced TPA metagenomics assembly of the PRJNA485056 data set...
TGGCAGAGTTTTCGGCGGTGGTGCTCTGGCTCTGCCAGTGGAACAGGCTTTCGTTAATGGAATAATCCTTGTACATAGTGGTGGGCGAGTAATCCTTGTCCGCCTTGTTCAGGGTCACAAAGAATACGTCCAGCTGCTTTTCCGGGAGCCATTTCACACCCTCGCGGACGGTAGCAGGCTTCAAAAAGTCCAGCGCCACCAGCAGTTGGTCGCGGGTATAGGTGCAGTGCAGGTCCAGCGGGCAGTCAAAGCCCACATCCACCGGTTCGTCAATAAAATCAATGCGGTCATATTGATACTGCAAAAGTGTCTGCAGCTCCCCCAGCAAAACGGGACTGTCTGAGAGAGCATACAGGTTATCGAGAACTTCTTCATCCTCCCAGCTTTCTGCAGTTTTGCCCCAGAGGGTCACATAAAACATTTGCAACATCCGCTGCTCTACCGGCGGCAGGGCTGCAAAATTGGTGTTATCCAATTTCGGCAGAAGCCCCAGCAAAAAACGGATCCACCTGCGGGAATCCACGACTGCAAAGCGTGCAAGGGCTTTGGTCATGGTCTCTTCCAAAGGCTCTGCAAAATCGGATGCCGCCCCTGCGCGGACGCACAGCCTGCTGAAGCAGACCTTTTTGCTGTAAATTGCACGCGGGTCGAGATGGTAGTAGTCGAGGAAGTTCCCCAGTGTCAGGGGCAGGCCGGTATCCTCGGTAAAGGAAGCCGCCCGCGCCACAAGCCCGGAGGTGCGGTCATAGGAGGCGCTGATATTATCCAGCACATATTTGGCGGCATATTTCTCCAACTGAATATAGCAGCCTTTAGGTGCAGAGACAAAGCCCTCTTTGAGCTCCCGGCTGACGCTGCGGGTGGTGTTGGAGAGCAGTGCTGCGAATTTCTCCTCAAAATTATACTTTTTGTTGGCCTGTCCGATGAAATCCAGGACGGTCAGGCAATCCTTGTTTTCTGCCAGGCGCAGACCACGCCCCAGTTGCTGCAAAAACACGGTCAGCGACTCGGTAGGACGCAGGAACAGCACCGTGTTCACCTCGGGGATATCCACACCCTCGTTGTAAATGTCCACCACAAAGAGGAATCGGAGCTCCCCGGAAACCAGCCGCTGCTTGGCGGCGTTGCGCTCCTCGTCAGGAGAATCGCCGGTCAGCGCCATAGATGGGATGCCGTGGGTATTAAAGTAGCGCGCCATAAATTGGGCATGAGCAATGGAAACGCAGAAGCCCAAACCCTTCACATCGTCGATATCTGTGACATATTTCAGGATGGAGTTTACCACAAGGTCAGCGCGGCGCTCCGCCACCATGCCGCTGAGGGTGTACAGGTTGGACAGCTCGTTTTTATCGTAGCCGCCGGTACGCCATTTCAGGTTGCTCAGATCTGCGGCGTCGGTGACGCCGAAATATTGGAAGGGACAAAGTAGTTTCCTGTCGATGGCCTCCGGCAGACGGATCTCGGCGGCAATGCGTCCGCCGAAATAGTCCAGAACGCTTTTGCCGTCCATGCGTTCCGGGGTGGCGGTCAGTCCAAGCAGGATTTTCGGCTGGTAATATTCCAACAGCTTCTGATAAGTGGGTGCAGCTGCATGATGGAACTCGTCCACAACGATGTAATCGTAGAGATCCGCTGCCGTTTTGGCGGCAAGCTCCTGAGAATTGAAGGTCTGGATGGAAACAAACAGATGGTCGATGCTGTCGGCTTTGTGGCTGCCCACATACAGCTCGCCGAAATTTGCATCCTTCAGCACCGCCCGGAAGGTGTACAGGCTCTGCTTCAGGATTTCCTCCCGGTGTGCTACAAACAGCAGCCGGCAGGGCTGCCCCGGATGCTGCCTGCAGAAGCGCTTGTAATCCAGTGCGGAGATCACGGTTTTGCCGGTGCCGGTAGCGGCGACCACTAAGTTGCGGTTATACCCCCGAACAGTGCGCTCGGCATCCAGTCGGTCCAGAATTTCCTGCTGGTAGGAATAGGGCAAAATATCCAGGGTATAGATCCCGCTGTGGTCGGCCTCGCTGTATTTTTCAGCCTTCAGGGCGCGGGTCAGCCGTTCCCGCTGCCCTTCATCGTAATATTCAAACTCGCTGGAGTTCCAGTAGCTTTCAAAGGTGGCTGCGATCTTTTCGATGGTCTCCGGCAGGTCCTTTCGGGTCACCTTGACGTTCCATTCCAGACCGCTGGAAATTGCCGCATTGGACAGGTTGGAGGAGCCTACATACGCCGTAGTAAAACCGGTGTCCCGGTAAAACACATAGGTTTTTGCGTGCAGGCGGGTACGCTTGGTGTCATAACTGACCTTGATCTTTGTATTGGGCAGCGCGCGCAGCTCCTCGATGGCTTTTACGTCCGTAGCGCCCATATAAGAGGTGGTGATGATGCGCAACTCACCGCCGCTTTGCACAAACTGCCGTAGCTCGCCCATGATGAGGCGCAAGCCGCTCCACTTGATAAAGGAGACCAGCATATCAATGTGGTCGGCGGAAACGATCTCCTTTTTCAGCTCCGTGTACATCTGCGGCTCATGGATAGCGCCGGTAAACAAGGAACTTTGCGCAATGGAGGTCTCCGGGCGGTCAAGGTCCTTTGCGCTTTTTCCTGTAGCAAGGCGCGGGTCATTCTGCTGCAAAAGCGCAAGAAGCTGCTCTGCCCGCTGGTCAACACCGAGCGCGGCAAAGTCAGCTTCCTGTGTGGTGTTCTGGATGGTAGTCACGATCTGGTTTGCCAGCTGGATCTGAGCCTCGATGCCGCCGCCGTTATCCTGCACATTTTCAAGACCCTTCTGCACCACATCGGTCAGATACTGCGCCAGCACCTTGGCAGCCTCCGCCGTGTCGATGGGCGCAGTGGACTTGCGGGCTTCCGGGATCTCTGCAAGCTCGCGGTTCAGCGCGTTGTTGATGACCTGTTCATACAGTCCGGGGTAGAGCATAGGTGCACTTCCTTACCGTTTTCTTTTATTATAGCGCCCGTTAGAAGAATATTCAATGATCGAGGGTATGAGATATGCTTTGCGATTCTCTACCACTTAGATCAGGGTGACGACTCGCATGATGTCAGCCTTGCGCAGTTTGCCACAACAATGCATCCTTTCAGTCCGTATTCAGCCAATTTTAGCTCTAGTTAAACATGAGCGTTATCGGGAAGAAAATAACAGTATTTATATTTCGAACAATAGGAGCGGAACCTTGAAAAGAGACTCCACGCTTATTGTTGAACGAGTGGGAACGGTGTATTTGATATACAAAAACCATTCCGAGATTTGTAAGACCTTTGCATTGATTTCGTTCGTTTGTTGGAGTAAAATAAAAATGGTTTGTTATAGACCGCCACCATCCGTGAATGAACGATGTTGAGGGTTACTATGGAATACGTATCAATTAAACAAATCTCCGAAAAATGGGGCATTTGTGCAAGACGAGTGCAGACCTTGTGTACAGAAGGCCGCATCGAAGGAGCACAGCGTGTTGGGCACCAGTGGATCATTCCTGCAGATGCTCCAAAACCAAAAGATGCTAGAGTAAAGAGCGGAAAATACATTAAATCGAAGAATGAAAATGGAGAAGATATAGATGAACAGAAAACCATATAGTGCAGGAGCCGTGAAATTTTCATTCTGGTTTATTGAGTTTCGGAAAACGGTCCAGTTGCTGGCAGAGGGCAAGAGCTTTTCGGATATTAAGCTCCTGAACGAGCAGGAAAACATTTATAGTGCATCCACAAAGGCACGGGCACAGATGATCTACTCTACCGTCACGGCACGCATAAAGATGCTAGACCCCAGCTTTTACCCGGTTTTCCTGAGCAGCGATATTGCAACGCAGAAGATGTTTGCGCTGGTAGCAGCACTTGCACACGATACGCTTTTCTTTGACTTTGTGTACGAAGTAGTGCGGGAAAAGATGCTCCTTGGAGTGGACGAATTGACCGATGCGGACATTCGGGTGTTCTTCAAGGATAAGCAAGCGCAAAGCGAGAAAGTAGCAGCCTTTCAGGACTACACGCTGCATCGGCTGGGAGCGGCATACAAAACGCAGCTCTATGAGGCAGGAATGCTGGACGGAAACAAGGGCAGCTCGCGTAAGATCCTGCGCCCGATTTTGGACATTGCGCTGGAACGCTGGCTGCAAGACAATGGATATGCCATTATGGTCAATGCGCTTACGGGGGTAAGATAAGATGGAAACTGTGTATGGATGCCTGAGCGACCGGCTGGATGAGATGGAAGCGGCGATCCGGAAAACGTCCTTCCGCAAGGGAACCGGCAGAGCCAACGAGGTGAACTACTGGGTTTTCGACTATCCACCGGAAAAAGAGCTGGAAGTTCGTGCTCGAATCGAGTATATGAAAGGCAAAAATGCCCGTGGCGATGATGACTTTGATCTGGTGGTATTTGATCTCTACGATGTCATCATTGATTTTCTGGAGAAGAAGCACTTTTTGGAAAAGTGTTATGACTTTGAAAAGAAAAACGGGATGGAGCGGATCACCAAAGCGGTTACCAACGCCATGAAGATCAATGACAACGACAGCCTCATCGTGCAGTATATCAAGGAACATACGCCGGAGAACGCCATCGTGTTTTTGACGGGTATCGGAAAGTGCTATCCGATTTTGCGGTCCCATAAGGTTCTGAACAACCTGCATCAGGCATTTGTCCGCTGCCCGGTCGTAATGTTCTTTCCGGGCACCTACAACGAACAGGAACTGATTTTGTTCAACGAGATCAAGGACGATAACTATTACCGGGCATTCCGGTTGGTGAAATAAAGGGAGGATACAGTAGCTATGCAGATCAAGGAGATGTTCCGTAAGGAGATCGACCGTGAACTTCAGGGCGTTATCGTAGTCGGTCAGGGCGCAGAGACCAATGTTGCACAGGAACTGGAAGAGTATGTGGTGACCCGTGAATTGCAGCGGCACTTTGCGGATTTTTTTGCGGCTTATAAAAAAGGTATTCTGGGCACCACGCCGAAAATGGGCGTATGGATCTCCGGCTTCTTTGGAAGCGGTAAATCTCACTTTTTGAAGATCCTGTCCTACCTGCTGGAAAACAAGCAGGTGGGCGACAAGCACGCACTGGATTTCTTTATCGACGATAAAAAGATCACAAACCAGATGGTTCTGGCAGATATGAAGCTGGCAGCAGACACGCCGACGGATGTGATCCTATTCAATATCGACTCCAAAAGCGAATCCAACAGCAAGGAGAACAAGGATGCCATCGTGAACGTGTTCCTGAAGGTGTTCAACGAAATGCAGGGGTTCTGCGGCTCCATGCCCTACCTTGCGGATTTGGAACGCCACCTTGCTGAGGCGAACCAGCTTGCTGCGTTCAAGGAAAAATTTGAGGATGCCTATGGCGATGCGTGGGAGGATTCCCGGCAGGACTTTGATTTTATTCAGGACACCGTTGTGGAGGTTCTGGTGGAAATGGGCTTTATGAGTGAGCCCGCCGCCCGCAACTGGTGCGAAAAGGCAACGGAGCCCTACCAGATCAGCATCGAAGACTTTGCCAAGCGTGTGAAAGCTTATCTGGATAAGAAGGGCAGCAACCACCATGTTGTCTTTCTGGTGGATGAGATCGGTCAGTATATCGGCGATGACTCCAAGCTGATGCTGAACCTCCAGACTGTAACCGAGGAACTGGGCAAGGAATGTCAGGGCAAGGCGTGGGTCATTGTGACCTCTCAGCAGGATATCGACTCCATCACCAAGGTGAAGGGCAACGATTTCTCTAAGATCCAAGGTCGCTTTGATACCCGTCTGTCCCTGTCCTCTGCAAACGTGGATGCCGTTATCAAAAAGCGTATTCTGGAAAAGACCGACACCGCAGCCCAGAGCCTGCGGCTGATCTACGACCAGAAGGGCACCATCATCAAGAACCTCATTGTTTTCAACGACGGTGTGGAGAAAAAGCTGTATGCCAATGCGGAGGATTTTGCAGAGGTGTACCCCTTTGTGCCCTATCAGTTCAACCTTCTGGCAAGTGTGCTGACCAGCATCCGTACCCACGGTGCATCCGGTAAGCATCTGTCCGAGGGTGAGCGCTCTATGCTGGCACTGTTCAAAGAGTCTGCCATGCAGCTGATGAACGAAGAAACCGGTGCCATCGTACCGTTCCATAAATTCTACGATGCACTGGAAAACTTCCTTGACCACAGCCACAGCAGCGTGATCATTCGTGCCTATGATAATAGCTACATCAACCCGGAAAAGAAGGAAAGAGACGTCTTTGCCATCAACGTGCTGAAGACCCTGTTTCTGATCAAATATGTGGTAGAGATCGAGGCAAATGTGGACAACATCACCAGCCTGATGATCTCCAACATCGACGATGATCGCCTTGCCCTGAAGGCAGAGGTGGAGGAAGCCCTGAAGGTGCTGATGCGCCAGATGTTGATCCAGAAAAACGGCAGCGTCTATGTGTTCCTGACCGATGAGGAGCAGGAGATCAACAACGAGATCGAAAAAGAAAACGTGGAGATGCCGGAAGTCCTCACGAAGATCGCTGAGATGATCTTTGAGGACATCTTCCCCAGCAAAAAGTACCAGTATCCGGCATTCGGCGGACGGTACACCTTCCCGTTCAACCAGATGGTGGATGACCGCCCCTACAAGGCAAATCAAAGCTACGATATCGGGCTGCGTGTGCTGACCCCGTGGTATGAGGGCGGCGTGGAGGACTCTACCCTGCGGATGATCTCCGGGCAGGGCAAGGAAGTGCTGGTGGCACTGCCCAACGATGACTCCTTTCTGACCGAAATGCGCGCCTACCTGAAGATCGAGCGCTTCCTGCGTAAGAATACCTCGGTACAGCTTGCAAAGTACGAGGCCATCAAGGAAGCCAAGCGTGTGGAGATGCGGGAACGTAACAGCAACGCCAAGCTCTACCTGACCGAGGCACTGAAGGATGCCACCATCTATGTAAACGGCGATGTGCTGCGTACCTCCAGCAAGGAAGTGAACAGCCGCATCAACGAGGCAATCGGTCGTCTGGTGCAGACGGTCTACCATAAACTGTCCTACATTACCGCCCCCATGGGCGAGACCGACATCCGCAAGCTGTTCCGCAGCAGCAACCAGCTCTCCCTCACCTTGGAGGACAGCTCTGAGGCAAATGTCCATGCGCTGGATGACGTTCTGCAATTTATCGGCGGCAACTCCCGGATGCACATGAAGACCTCCATGAAAACCATCAAGGATCGGTTCATGAAAGCTCCCTACGGTTTTGTGGAGGACGATGTGCAGTGGCTGGTGGCACGGCTGTTCAAACGGGGCGACCTTGCCTTTACGGTGAACGGCGAAAGTGTGAACGCCAATAATCGCACCGAGGAAGAGCTTGTGGGATACATCACCAAAAAGCAGTTTGTGGACAAGCTGCTGATGGAGGTTCGTGTCCGGGTGCCGGAAAAGCAGAAAAAGGCTGTCCGCACCATTATGAAGGAGCTGTTCAACGTGCTGCCCACGGCAGAGGACGAGGACACCATGATGAGCGAGTTCCGGCACTACTGCGAGCGCACCATCACCTCCATCGACCGTCTGGAGCCCCGGTATCAGCTTTACGCCTACCCCGGCAAACAGGTCCTTGCCGAGGGCAAAAAGCTGATGAGCAGCCTGCTGCAGATCAACGCTCCGCTGGAATTTTTCAAGGAAGTCAGCGACGGGCAGGATGAGCTGCTGGATTTTGGCGAGGATTTTGAGCCGGTGCAGAAATTCTTCAGCCCCAACAGCGAGCAGGAGCAGATCTTCCGCCGTGCACTGGATATGCTGGGCATTTACGATGACAGCAAGACCTATATCGTGAACACCGCGCTGGAGGATGTTGTCCGGCAGATGCGCAGCATCGTGGGCATGAAAACACCCTACCGTGAGATCCCCAAGCTGCCGGAGCTGCGGGAAAAGTTCATGTCCCTGTACAACGAGATTCTGGAAGAACAGTCCGCACCGGTGGTAAAGGCCATCAAGGACGACCGCAACCGTGTGTTGGAGGTGCTGAACGACAAGCCCTACAAGGACGCAAAGCACAGTGGCTACATGGAGCGGTTCGAGGAGCTGCTGGACGGTGCTGTGCACTGCAACAATGTGTCGGTGCTGCGCAGCTATCAGGATAAGTCCGATGCGCTGAAGATCCGTCTGCTGAACGAGATGGTGGACGAGGACAACCGCTTGGCACAGCAGGCACTTGCACAGGCAGAAGCGGAACAGAAGCGTCTTGCAGAGGAAGCCCGCAAGCGTGGCGAGACCGTCCCCCAGCCGAAGGAAACGGTAGTGCAGCCGGTCGTCAAGGTGCGCACCACTAAAAATCTCTCCATCAAAACGGTGGCACGGGCAGCGTCCTGGCGGCTGGAAAGTGCAGAGGATGTGGATAAATATCTGGATGCCCTGCGGCAGAGCCTGCTGAAGGAACTTGCCGATGATTCGATCGTGAACGTGGAACTGTGAGGTTGATTTTATGAAACCTGAAAGTATTGCGGAACAAACACTATATAATACTGTACGCTTAGAAACATTAGACGGTGGTTCCGGAACTGGTTTTTTCTTTAATTTTGAGATTGATGGGAAGAGCATTTTGATGCTTGTTACAAATAAGCATGTAGTGAATAATAATCCGAATGAAACCATGCGCTTTGAACTTCACCTGATGGGCGATGATCATGGAGATTCCGGCGAGAATTATTTGGTAACATATCAAACACAGTGGTTATTTCATCCTACGCATGATTTGTGCGCTACATTTACCAAGCCACTATTCGATGAAGTTTATCGTAGAACTGGAAAACGAGTCTTTTGCCGTATAAACGAAGAAAACTTGATTTGCGATGAAGAACATTTGAAAGAGTTAGATGCACTAGAAAGCGTTTTAATGGTTGGTTATCCACGTGGATTGTGGGATCATCTTCATAATTATCCATTATTCAGAAAAGGTTTTACTGCAAGCCATCCGGGGTATGATTTTAATGAAAGAAGTATAGGTGTTGTAGATATGGCTTGTTTCCAAGGATCATCAGGATCGCCTATCTTTATTTTGGATAAAAATGGATATGCAGACAAAATGGGCAACCAATATTGGGAAAAAAATAGATTTATTCTGTTAGGTGTATTATTTCAAGGTCCAACAATTGATATTAACGGGGATATATCGATTGTCGATATTCCGACACAGCAGCGAGCAATTGTTCAGTCTCGAATGATGATGAATTTGGGATATTATATTAAGGCATATGAATTGTTAGCATTTAAGCCGATGCTAAAAAAACTTATTGACGGTGAGTGATGGAGACGTAGCCATGAACAAAACAGCCATTAAAAACTTTGCCATCTGGGCACGGAACAAGCTGATTGCAGATATCTGTTACCGTGCCGGACTGATGGGCATTACTGAAAAGGGCATTGCAGACCCTCTGCCCCAGAGCACGCTGGATGCCCAGTTCTACGATATTGGCGCAGCGGAGCCGTATCTGGTGGCAGGCGAGGCCATCAAGCAGCGGCGGCAGCTGGTTGAGGTGATCCGGGATAAGGAAAAAGACTCTGACTACCGGACTGCCTATCAGTATGTTATGGAGGAGGTTGCCTATACATGGTTCAACCGCCTGATCGCGGTGCGGTTCATGGAGGTCAACGACTATCTGCCCTCCCACCTGCGAGTGCTTAGCTCCGAGAGCGGCAAGGTGGAGCCGGATCTGGTCACCACCCCCTTTGATGCTGACCTGCCCTTTACCACCGAGGAAGAAGCCCAGATCATCCAGTGGAAGCAGGATAACAAGCTGGACGAGCTGTTCTGCTTTTTGTTCATCAAGCAGTGCAATGCGCTGAATGAGATCCTGCCCGGCCTGTTTGAAAAGACCACCGACTACACCGAAGTCCTGCTGAACCTTTCGGTGGTGGATCAGGAGGGCGTGGTGTACAAGCTGACCCACGATATCCCGGAAAAGGACTTCAACATCGAGCAGGGCGGTCAGGTGGAGATCATCGGCTGGCTGTATCAATACTACAACACCGAGCCTAAGAAAGCTGCTTTTGAAAAGAACGGCAAGATCACCAAAGAGGAGATCCCGGCGGTGACCCAGTTGTTTACTCCGGACTGGATCGTCCGCTACATGGTGGAAAACAGCCTTGGCCGCCTGTGGGTAGAGGGTCACCCGGACAGCGACCTGCGGAAAAACTGGAAGTATTATCTGGACGAAGCCCCGCAGGAGCCGGAGGTGCAAGCAAAGCTGGCGACGATTCGCAAGGAGTACGCCGCCCTGAGCCCGGAAGACCTCACCCTCATCGACCCCTGCATGGGTTCCGGGCATATTCTGGTCTATGCCTTTGACGTGCTGATGCAGATCTACGAAAGCGTGGGTTACAGCCAGCGGGATGCCGCCAAGAGCATTCTGGAACACAACCTCTACGGTCTGGACATTGATGACCGTGCCTATCAGCTTGCCTATTTTGCCGTGATGATGAAGGCACGGCAGTACAACCGCCGCATCCTCAACGGCGAAAACACCTGCCACGTCTACGCCATTCAGGAAAGCAACCCCATCAACCGGGCTCACCTCAAGTTTTTTGGGGCGGACCTTTCGGACTTGGAAAAGAACACCGCCAAAATGCAGTTGGAGGGCCTGCTGGATATCCTCACCGATGCCAAGGAATACGGCTCCATCCTCAATGTGCCGGAATATAACTGGGAACTGCTGCGTCGGTTTGTGGGCGGTATTGACGATGAGGTGCAAATTTCGCTGGAAAGTGCCGGTGTGGAACACACCGCCGAGGAGCTGCAAAAGCTTATTGACCTTGGTGAGACCATGGCACGGAAGTATTGGGTCGCGGTCACGAATCCGCCGTATGCTGGCATGAGTAAGATGAATGCCAAACTCAATAGTTTTGTGCAGGATAATTATGCAGACTATAAGAGCGATATGTTCTCAGCTTTTGTGGTCAAATGTTCTACCATGACGAGAACAAACGGATATTGCGCTTTCCTCACTCCGTATGTATGGATGTTCATTCAGAGTTATGAGAAAATGCGGAAATATCTGTATGCGAATACAACGATTGAAACGCTGATTCAGTTTGAATACTCGGCTTTTGAAGAAGCAACCGTTCCAATTTGTACATTTGCATTCAGAAAAGGATATATTGCAAAAAAAGGCTGTTATCTTCGTTTAACTGATTTCCGTGGAGGTATGGAAGTTCAGCGTCAGAAAACGATTGAAGGAATCAACGACCATAATTGTGGCTACTACTTTGAGCAATGCAGCGATAACTTTGCAAAAATTCCGGGAAGTCCCGTGGCGTATTGGGCGAGTTCTCATGTTTTCAAATTGTTTTCAGAAGACTGCTTGAGAAGCCATATTGATGCGCGAAATGGTATGTCTACTACGGATAATAATAGGTTTCTGCGATTTTGGCCGGAATGCAGCTTTGAAAAGATTGGATTTTCGTCTAAATCAGCTGAGCAAGCAAAAGCAAGTCGAAAAAAATGGTTTCCTTATAACAAGGGCGGAGAGTTTAGAAGATGGTATGGAAACAATTCGTATGTTGTTAATTGGTTTAACGATGGCGAGGAAATGAAGAAATGCGTAACAGAAAACTATGGAAGTTACAGCAAGGAACTTAGAAGTGAAGATAAATATTTTGCAGAGGGAATTTCGTGGTCTGCATTAAGCTCTGGTAACATATCAATGCGTTATTCGGAACCGGGTTATATTTTTGATAGTAAGGGTTCTAAAGCATTTGTGCGTGACAGAACGAATGTTTTTTTGATTCTGTCATATTTGAATTCTTGTGTGGCACAAAACTTTTTGTGGATTTTATCCCCGACCTTAGACTACAATAACGGTAACATTGAAAAACTTCCATATATTTCTGCTGGAAACGATGATGTAATTATCGATTTGGGAATTGAGGCAGAAGAACAAAGTAAAGCTGATTGGGATTCCTTTGAAACCTCTTGGGACTTTACCACCCACCCCCTTGTGTACTTGAGCAAAGGCCTGTGGGAGCAAAGTAATGTGGCTTGCATGATGGAGCATTACTATGGTGAACTGCCCAAAGTAAGCTGCCCGCTGGAAATTTGCTATTTGTTGTGGCAAGGCCAGTGCAAGGAGCGCTTTGACCAGCTGAAAGCCAACGAAGAAGAATTGAACCGCATTTTTATCGACATTTACGGCTTGCAGGACGAACTGACCCCGGAAGTGGAAGAGAAAGATGTGACCGTGCGCAAAGCCGATTTGCAGCGGGATATCAAGAGCCTGCTCAGCTATGCCGTAGGCTGTATGTTTGGCCGCTACTCGCTGGATGTGCCCGGGCTTGTGCTGGCTGGCCAGCCCTTTGAAGAGAAGTTTGTCCACGCCAGCAACGCTGTGACCGGAACTGGTGTTTTGGGTGCACCGGGTCTGCTGCGTGCGCCGGGCGCACTATACCTCCGCACCGAGGATGGCGTAAAACAGTGCACCTTTGCCCCGGATGTGGATAATGTGATCCCCATTACCGACGAGGAGTATCTGGAGGACGATATCATTGCCCGCCTGTGCGACTGGCTGAAGGTGGTGTACGGTGCGGATACGCTGGAAGCAAACCTGGATTACATTGCCAAGGCACTGGGCAACAAGGGCACCACCAGCCGGGAGATCATCCGCAACTACTTTGTGAACGACTTTTTCAAGGATCACTGCCAGACCTACTCGGCCACCGGCTCCGGCAAGCGCCCCATCTACTGGCTGTTCGACAGCGGCAAGCAGAACGGCTTTAAGGCACTGGTCTACCTCCACCGCTACACCCCGGATACCATCGGCACCCTGCGTGTGGACTATCTGCACAAGATGCAGCGTGTGTATGAATCCGAGATCAACCGGATGCAGGATATGATGGACCACACCACCAACGCCCGGGAAGCCGCTGCCGCCTCCAAGCGCAAGGACAAGCTGACCAAGCAGTTGAAGGAGTGCCGGGACTACGACGAAAAGATCAGCCATCTGGCACTTTCCCGCATTGCGCTGGACCTCGACGACGGCGTGAAGGTGAACTACCGCAAGCTCCAGACCGCCGCCGATGGCAAGTTCTACGAGGTGCTGGCGGATAGTAAGAACATCATGGTGAAAGAGAAAAAATAATAGTGGGTTAGAGGAATTGGCCTATGGATATGATTTTTAAGGATTTGAGGGAATTTGAGAAAAAATATGATGAAAAAGCCATAATGGCCTTACATCAAACTCAATGCGCATGCGGAAAATGTCGAGAAATGGATTTTACTGATGTAAGGGTTACCATAGGCGCAGTTCATATTGAAATACCAGAGTGCCCAGTTATGAAATGTCCAGCGTGCGGGGAAATGCAGCTTTGCCCAATAATTCCAGCAGAAATCTATAAAGCATATGATAAAACGCGGAAAAATGGAAATTTTTGTAAGCTAACAATGAGGAACAATAGACGATTTGAATGGGCACATGCATTGAACTTGCAATACGATTCTAGAGATTTGTGCATCCCAGGATTAAATGTTGATCTCGACCCAATGCACCCAGCAGGCTACTCTTGCCCAGTGTTTTTTAAGAAAAAAATATTGGGTGCATTTTACAATGATGACGATTATGTGCTTGATTTCTTCTCTGAGAGTTATGGATGTATTGCAAAAAAGGGAACAGATGGGTTTGAGTATGATTGGTTGGTTCACTTTGGTATTAACAAAAATGATCGAGTCATAATGTTTCTTGGTGATCTAGACGCAATTGATAAAGAGGAAACGGCGGCATATCTTCTTAAAAGCTACAATATCGAGTCGGATCATTGCGTCGTTGACACTGAACTGTATCGGGCACAAATGTATTGCGTTCCAAGTGAGCCAATTATTGAAAAAAGGATTCTAATATTGAAGGATTCCTTTTATCGGCGTATACAAAAGAAATATGGCATCAGCTTATTTCACTTACAGAGCGAGTGTGAGGAGAAAAAGAAGCGTTTGCAAAAGCCTTTGCATTATACCGAAAAAGAAATTAGTACAAATATAGATTTAATGGACGGAATCCTTAACGAAGGCATTGATAGTGGAGAGCTTAAAAGGCTTTATAAAACGTTTTATGATGTAAACCCACCTGAAGACATTGAGACTCAGACTAGAAAGATTCTTGAAAAAATAATCGCATACAAAGATGAGGAAGCAAGTCGGATTATTGGCCCATTATATGCGTTGAATGATTTGAGAAACTATTTCTCTCATTTGTTATCGCAAAAAAAGATGAATAAATTCAAGGAAAATGCGTTGAAAACACTCGGACTCTCTGATTTTGAGGACTATAAAAAACTTTATGATACGCTGATAGAAAGACTTTATAAACTTTATCAATATTTGAATATTATAGATTGGTAAGAGAAAACTTATATGGCTGAATTAAACCTAAAACAAATCATAGACCGCCTGAATGCGGAATTTACCGGTGACACCCGCAAGCTGGTGTTCTGGTACGATGACAAGGCAGACTTTGCCGAGGATATGGAGAATGTAGAACTGGAAAATGCGAAGATCTACCATCTCCAGCCAGATAACCAGTTCTATACCAAATACTTTCTGGAACGGGTGGACACCACCACCAATTACCTTGTCTACGCCCCGTTCCCCAAGCCCGATGTGCGGGAAAACCACTTGGAGGACACCCTGCTGTACTCCCGACGGTTCTTTGCCGACCGTGCCTCACTGCTGTCGGTAGACCTTGGCATTGAGGAAAAGTATAAGCCTATCCTCGAAAAGCACATCAAGTTCTTTGCCGATAAAAAGCGCACCCAGCGGTTCTACGATCTGGAGAGCGAGAATTTTAACGAGGAAAACATCCTCACCGGGCTGCTCAGCGCCATCTGCAAAGCACGCACCTGCTCCTTTGAGGAGGTGGTGCGTGTCGTGCTCACCGAGAGCAGCCTGTCGGAAAATGCCTACTTGCAGCAGTTTGAACAGTACGATCTGCTGCCGTCCTTCTGGCGGCTGTGCGAGCAGCATTTTGGCTATACAGACGTAAAGCCTACGCTGGAACGGCTGCTGGTGACCCTTTTCGTCACCTATACCGCCCGCTATGTGCAGACGGAGCTGCCTGCGGCGTGGAAGTCCTTTGTCTCCTACAAGGCAGGCAACATCATTGCCTTCCTCGACAGCCTGATGAACAGCGTCCTCTACCGGGATAAGTACGATGAACTATCGGATCATGTGGCAAAGGGGCTGAACGTCTATCAGGCGTTCTCCGGCTGCCGTGCCGATGATCTAGTGGAGTGCGATACCTTCCTTGCAGTGGATCAGGTACTGGTCAAGTGGCTGATGGGGCGGCTTCTTGCCGAGGATACCGGGGCAAAGCTCAACGAGCTGACCATCCCGGAGGTGTGCGAAAAGCGTGCCAAGATGCACTTTGGCAGAAAGACCGACAAGACCTACCAGTTGCTGCAAAGCGCCTATTGCATGGTGCAGGCGGCAAACTATCGCAGCGCCGAGGGCTTCAAAGCCATTGTGGACCGGTATCTGTCCGCAGATCATCAGATAGACCAGCAATACCGGAAGTTCTACTTCTATTACGACAAGCTGGAAAACACCGAAACCTTTGAGCCGCTGCGGGAGCTGGTGGAGAACATCTACACCAACGAATATCTTGACACCCTTCTCCCAGCATGGAACGAGGGGCTCCGGCAGGAGGAGGCTTTGGCAGTGCTGCCCTTGCAGCGGGATTTCTACAACGCCAACCTGCGCTACGCCAAGGAGCGTACCGTGGTCATTATCTCCGATGCCATGCGGTATGAGGTAGGGCAGGAGCTTTTTGCCCGGATGCAGGATGACCCCAAGTGCTCGGCGCAGTTGAGCGTGCAGTTGGGCGTGCTGCCCTCCTACACCCGGCTGGGCATGGCTGCGCTTCTCCCGCACCGCACGCTGGAAATGACCGATGACTTTCAGGTTCTGGTGGATGGCACCCTCTGCGATACGCTGGCAGGGCGTCAGCAGGTGCTGCAAAGCTATGTGCCGGACAGTGTCTGCATCCAGTTTGACGTGATCAAGAGCATGAAGGTGGCAGACCTGCGGGATGTCCTTACCAAGCGGCAGGTCATCTACGTGTACCACAATCAGATCGATGCCCGTGGCGACAAGCCCAACACCGAGGATGAGGTGTTCAACGCCTGTGAGGAAGCCGTGCAGGAGATCATGGATCTGATCCGCCGCATCAATGGCAGCGGAAACACCCATCACTTTATCGTAACGGCAGACCACGGCTTTATCTATAAGCGAGATAAGCTGTCCGAGAGCGAGAAGATCGCAGGCAAGAGCATGGAAAATGCTTTTGTCAACCGCCGCTTTGTGGTGTCCGCTGCTCCGCTTCAGGATGACGGCATCGGGCACATGAGCATGGGCGCAGTACTGGGCAATCAGGATGCCAAGGTGGTTTCCTACCCGGTCAGCAGCAACGTGTTCAAGGTGGCCGGTGGCGGTGCCAACTACGTCCACGGCGGCTCCTCGCCGCAGGAGATTCTGGTGCCGGTGCTGGATATCAAGATGGAGCGTGGGCATCAGGAGACCAAGAATGCAGAGATCGCACTGGTCAGCATTCTCCACAAGATCACGAACCTGATCACCTCTATGGATTTTGTCCAGTCGGAAGCCGTCAGCGATACTGTGAAACCGGCAAAGTACCGGGTGTTCTTTATCTCGGAGGACAACGAGAAGATCTCCAACGAAAACACCTATGTGGCAGACAACCGGGAGCTCAGCGCACAAAAGCGCATTTTCCGGTTGCGTTTTACCTTTAAGAACAAGAAGTACGACAAGGATAAGCAGTATTATCTTGTGGTCTACGATGAGGATACAGGTCTGGAACAGTGGCGGCATCCGGTGATGATGGATATTGCCTTTGCAGACGATTTTGGTTTTGGATTCTAACAAAAAGGAAGGCGGGGACACCGTATGCTAATGATGGATCAGGCAGCAGAGGGAAACCGGGAAGAACTGCGCCGGAAACTGCGGGAAAACTTTGATGGTCGCATCGTCCGCAAGGATCTGACCAAAAAGATCAAGGAAGGTGCCAACGTACCGGTCTATGTGCTGGAGTTTCTGCTGGGGCAGTATTGCAGCTCGGACGATGAGGAAATCATCGAGCAGGGGGTGCAGAACGTAAAGCATATTCTGGCGGACAACTTTGTGCGCCCGGATGAGGCGCAGAAGGTGCTTTCTCAGTTGCGTCGGAACG
>ERZ1034949.849-NODE-849-length-17103-cov-15.033670_pt1 | contig 17103 bp, 31 predicted proteins | sample MGYA00520590_ERZ1034949 | MGnify/ENA primary metagenome ERZ1034949 (study PRJEB33766, sample SAMN09781752) | gut metagenome | biome: gut microbiome | host: Homo sapiens | place: Madagascar | study: EMG produced TPA metagenomics assembly of the PRJNA485056 data...
TTTTTCTTTCTTTTTGCTTGCGCTTTTTGAAAGTCTTGTGGCTTCTTGGATTTTTTTAGGTCTTCTACCTGAAATGTCTGACTAGCAAAAATTTCCATACAGGTACTATAAGCAGACAACACCTCTCCACTCATTCCTAAGAATTTAAAAATAGTTTCTGGATTTTCCTCTAAACCACCAGTGCGCAACATTGCATAAATCAAGGCACGCATGATTTTTAAGTCACTAGGCGATAAGTTAGCAGAAGAAATTTTTCCTTCTTTTTTGTATAGCATGGCATTCATATCAGATTCGAATTGCGAATAATCTCCACCATATACATCTGCTATAAATTCCATTGTTTGCATAGTAAATGAGATAGGGAATTCTACACCTTGAATAGTGACAGTAGCAGAATTTTTTAAGTCTTCAACGTGAATTCCATAATCAGATAACCGAGCCATTAACCTGCACCTCCAACTTTAGCCAATGTTTTCCACTGTTCTTCATCGTATACAGGTTGAGCAATGAATTTATTAAATAATTCGAGAGAAGCTCCGTCTCTATTTGAATCAAAGCTTGAATACATTACGTTGTTATACTTCAATCCAGATGAAATGAAGTTCGCAGTTACATCATCAATTTTCGTCTCATCATCAGCAGTAGCATATTCTTCATCAATAACATTGGACAACTGTGTTTTGGGATACCAAACAGCTTTCTTTCCACCGTTTTCAATATTTCCAATAAAACCAAATGCGAAATAAGGAAATTCACGAGCAGTATTTCTGCCAAAGGTTACACCACTTTCAGCAATCAAACCTTTCAATTCGTCCATAACAGCAATTGGAATTCCTACATGATCCAGAGCTAACTCATGTTTTGTTTCTCGACTTACACGCCGAAACATTTTACTAGATGCCCATTTTTCAAGAGCTGTTCCATTTCCCTTTATTCCTAATTTTGTAGCAATTGGCAAACGAACAATTTCGCTATAAGTTGGTGCTTCTCCAACAGTATCAGGAGTCGCCATCATACCAATTAATATATCGTCTAATCCTTCAAAATAGAAAGTATCTTGCTTTCCCACTTAGATCACCCTTCCCACATTTTAATAATTTTCTTTGTCATAATCTCTTCAATCTGTTGCTTATTTTGTTCATATGTTCCACTTGCAAAATGTTGGGCTTTTTGATCGGTTGTTCCATTTTCAACAAATCGCCAATAAAAAGCCGTATCTTCAAATTGGACTTTTACTCGATCATTCTCTACCACAACTTTCACATGATCTTTCATATGTTTCTTCTTTAATAAAGATTTAGGTATCCTTGGCAATAGTTGCTTCATGTAAAAATTAGCAGCTTCTTCTAAAGATTCTATTGATGTTTTTTTCGGATCTACCTTTGAAAGATTTCCTAAAAAATCCGCCATATCAGCAAATCCGTTCACATTATTGGCCATTTTCCACACACCTCACATATGTGTAATAGTTGGTCACTGTCTCATCATTTTCGTCACCTTGTATACCCACGAAATCGGCATAAGGGATACCTACTTTTTCCAAAGCTTGCTCAATGACTACTAAGTCCTGCTCTGTTCCTAACGTAAAAAAAGAAATTTGATAGTATGGCATCTTTTTATATACTTTTCCGGAAGCCATTTTCTTATTAATACTCACATTTGAATACACGATATATGGATACATTGTTCCTAAAGTAGCTTTATCTCTAAACACAGGTAACTTAGTTGATTTCAATGCTTTTATTAATTCATTGAAGTTATTCGACATAAGCTAAACTCAACTCCATTTCTCTTGTATCGGGATTTGTATAAATCCGAGTAATGTTATACGTCACAGAATCAATTTTGAGCGCATTTAGCTTCTCTGTGATAGATTTATCCCATCGAACTTTAATTCGCCTGACAACGTCTGTCTTGGCTTGTTGTGATAAATATTTTTCTTGAGAAGTCACACCAAGTTCTTCATAGAAAATTGGGCGCTTGAATTCATAAGCCGTAGTTGGACGATCGTTCTCATCTGTTCCTGTTTTGATTTCTAGCAATTCAGCTTTCCATCTCAGATTATTTGTCTGTCTCTTCGACATTTTGAATCGCTCCTTGCACAATAAATGGCGTCATAGCATTCATAGCTTTGTCGAGTTCATCCTCTGAAACTCTATATTCATAGGCAATACTGGCAACCATCAAAATAAGATATTCTTGTTGGCCACCAGTTGCTGTTTTGACATAATCTTTTGCCATATCTAAATAAAAAGAGAGCAAAGAATCATCCATGCCCCCTTCAAAATGAATATGTGATTTGAATTTTTCCTCTAAAGACAATTCTTTAGTTTGCTCTTCCATCTTAACCACCAACTGGTTTTGTAATTTCATAACGATATACCGCTGGTTCAAATGGAGAATAAACCAATTGACCATCTAGCAAGTTGTAAATTTGGAATCCAATTTGATTTTTACCAGAGAATTTTTCAACAAGTTTTTGAATCTCCAAAGCACCAATGACTTCTTGGATTTTGAATGCAGAAAAATCGCCAAAATATAAAACTGGCGTATCTGGTTCACCTTTTTTATCTGCTGCATCTGTCCAATCTACAGGATAGCCAACTAATTGGTAACCAATTCCACCTTCTGCTTGTGTGAATGGTCGCAATAAAGGAAATCCATCGTCTGTTTTCATTTTTTCAATAGCAGTCAAAGCAGCTCGATTAATAATAAAACGACCTTTTTTCATTACTTCTGTCACTGGTGTATTTTTAAATTCAATTAATGCATCATACAATTTTTGTCCAGCACCTGCGGCAGTTAAATCTAAAGGTTTCTCAAATGCTACAGCTTTTTTTGCTAATGCACCAGGATTTTCATTTCCAGCGTCATCTCCATTGAACATATAATTGATTTCCTTACGCACATAAGCTTTTTTCAATTCTTCGACAACAATATCTTCAACTGGAACACCAGACATTTTTAGTAATTTCTTAGTTACTGTTGCCAAAGCATCAAATTCGGCAGGATCAAGCAAAATTTCATCAAACTGAATAGCTGTTTCAGTAATATCAGTTGAACGTTCTTTCTTGTTAACATTCGCATCTGCTTTTTTCACAAGAATTGGATATTTTACGTCACCTGCTGTACGTACCACTGTTCCGTATTTACGCAATAAGTTTTCTTCCTGTGCATATGTGATTACTTCAGAAGCGATTACTTCTGGAACAGTAACTGAACCATTGCCAGTTTCAATTCCTAAAGCTCTAGCTTCTGCTTCAGAAATATTTCCAATAACAAAATTAGCAAATGCTTTTCGTAATTGTTGATCTTTTTGTGTCTTGGTCATCTTACTTCTTGCTTCCAATCCTGATTTAATGGAATCTAGCAATCCATCACGTTGTTCTTGCGAAATCATGCCTGAACGATTTTCAGGATTATCTTCTCCCTCTCCGCCTTCATCAGCACCATCTCCACTAGATTCATCGCCAGAACGATTGTCAGTATCATCAGTGCCATTTCCTACACCACCATCTTTTCCATCTCCTGCATCGCCAGGATCACCATCATCTACCAACGCATCTTTGATTCCATTTAATTCTTCAATGACTGCATCAATTTCTTGTTGCACACCTTCGATGTCTGCTTCACGCAATTCACCAGATTCGATTTTTCCACGTAACTCTTCCAGTCTTTGCTCTTGACGTGCTTTCAGTTTTTTTAATAATTCTTTATCCATAATCTTTTCCTCCTAAGCTCCTAGTGCTTGATTGATTTTTTTGATTAAATTTTTTCTTTTTTCGACTACTTTTTCTAAGTCTTCCTTGCTTCTTAAAGCTGCTTCGGTATCTTCATATGCTGGCAACGGCACGATAGAAACTTCATACAATTCCACCTCGTGAATCGTTCGAAGCATTGGTGTAGAGTTGTAGTCCCATGTTTCTTCAGTTGGTATGAATCCAAAACTGCATTGATTGATATCGCCACGTTCCATCGATTTGATCAAATCCCTAGCAACTGTTGTATCTGGAAGATCAACTTCAAATTTCAACCCACGTTCATCTTCTGATAAACGTAGCGTGCCGCTTTTTGTACGTCCTAAAACATTGGACCAATCATGATTGAAAAGGCAGCGAACATCTGAACTACTAATAGCCCTTGAAAAGGCACCGGGAGCTATCACTTCATCCAAGTCTTCCCACAATCTTGTTGGGCTATTAAAAACTGCTGCATAACCACTAATCGTTCTTGTTTGTGTTTCTTCATCAGAACGTGTTGAAAGATTGGTGATGTCAATCGTTCGAATTTCCTTTTTCTTCATTTCCATCACCTCCCTTCAAGTTTTGATCATTCGTTGGTAAGGAATCATCTGTAGCATGTTTTTTCCCAATTTCTGTCAAATCATTTGATATATAAACAGCTTCAGTTTCTGGCGTTCCTTGTTTAGGAAAACCAAGCATTTCTGCCACATTATCCGGACTTGTAATTCCAGTACGAACGATGTTGTATCCAATATTTGTTTTTGTTGAGTAAGTAACGAAATCCAAAATATTGATTTTCCATTCCACTCGATAGCCAGAATTAGGCATAAAAAAAAGAGCCGTGTAATGCTCGCTCTTGTTCTTCAATATTGGTTTGATTGCTTTATTGTGTAGATACATCATCGCTTTTTCGATATCTGTCTTCATTAATGATTGATAGGTATCAACATTTATACCTAAGAATTTCCCCAAATCCTTTTTGTACACGCCTAGATAGTTCAAGATCGCATCGTCATCTACTGGACTTTTAAGTGTATCGATTGAGTAACCTTTACCAAGAGGAATCATTTTGACTGAATGATTACTGTCATCCTGTGTTCCTTCTAACTGATCAAGTATTGCTTTAACAATTTTCGTTTGGGCACTGTTATTCGGATTGATATGCGCATCCAGTTTAAGCATAAAAGCGAGTAAACCGCCTTTAGTATATTTATCCGTCAAAACCTTTTCTGCGCTTAGAACGCCTTCTAGTGTGCTTCTTGCTAAATCGATTATTCCTGCACCTTTTAAAGAATCTGTGCCGATATTCTTAATGTGACGAATCATCTGACTTGGTATTTTTTGGCCATTCATTTCAAACTCTTCTTGTAGACGCTCATTTATTTTAGTTGTCACACCGTATGCTAAATGAAGTTGATCTCGATCAGTCAATGGGAAGGTTTCTCCATTAATTAGTAGCGTGTTCGTCTCAAGTTTCGAAAATTCAAAGCCTGTTAAATAATCATTTGGGCTTTGCAATATTTTAAGCAAGAAATGATTTTTTACTTCGTTACCATCTGGACCAATAACAATCGGTGTGGCCAACGCTACCTGATTAGATATGTCTTGAACTAATTCATAAACATCAGAAGATTCCATAATTGAATTGTCTGTGACATATCTTTGAGTGTAGCGAGTGGTTTGACCAAATATATCTTCAATGTAGCCCCGTTTTTCCATGAATGAATATACTGCGTTTGAAATTCTATCTCGAATTTTCATCTTTTCTCACCGCCTTTCTAATTATCTATAAATACTATCGAGATACTCATCCAATTCGTTCGAATCAATATCTGTCATCTGATTCATCGTTTCTTTATGACCACACAAAAACGCCACGAAACCGTCAATCTTTTTCTTCGACTGGCGTTTACTTGGGGCTTTCTGTCCATTTATATTAGTGATCGCTACAACGTTCAATGTACAATATAAAAATAATGGATTATCAAATTGAATACGTTTCTCATAAAATAATCTTTCAACATCATCAAATGGCGAATTCAATACTCTAGGAAATTGAGGTACTTCAACACATTCCAATCCTAAATTCTCTAATTTCTCAACAAACTTATCGCTCATTGCTGGATCATAATTTACTTGCTGAATATCGTATAAATTCATGCAATCTTCGATATACTGCAATATTTGATCTTGATCAATCATTTTGCCATCGCAAAACTCAACAAATCCTTTGTCAGCCAAATCACTATAAGGAACATTATCTTCTTTTTCTCGAAACTCTAAATTTTCATTCGGAATAAAATAGAGTTGCTTTACTTTAAGAATCGCTTTACCATCTTCATCCCATGTTGGAAAGTTTAAAGATACACAGGTCAAATCTCGTATACGTGATAAATCTAAACCGATATAGCATGGTTCATTACTTAAATCACCAAGTTCTTGCGTGGTAACTAAACATGGCTCTACTTGATCCTGTTCAAAGAAATTATCTGCGCCATTCACAAATACATCCAAGTGTTTCGTTAGAAATTCAGCTTTGGAATGAGCTGACCGTTGCGCTGTTTTAAATGCTGATTCTAAAGCAGATAAATCGACTGATATTCCCCAATTAGGATTGCACATTTCCCAGACTTTTCTATCCGTCCAATCATAATTTTTATTTGGCTCATAGATTAGAACAAAGTTTGAATCATTATCATCACGTTTCAACACTTCTTTTGATTCGCGATATACACGCATTCCAACAGACGACGAACCTTTCCCAGCAGTTGAGATATTAAACATCAATGGCTGTGGTAAAGATATTTGAGCAGACTTAAAATTGTCATACTGTTCCATTTTCTCTTGCTTATGCAATTCATCATTCAACACAAAATATGGATTTGAACCCTCGATATTGTCAATATTCTTGGTTTGAACAATAAATTTATTTGAGTAAGCCATATCTTCATGAATATAGTCATAAGTAATACTAGAAACAGTTCCCTTTGGTCCTTTAAATATTTTTGTTCCTTCAAGTAGAATTGGATTGTTTAAAATGGTAGCCGCAAAAGGCTTAGCAGCATATTGAGCTTGAGCAAAATCAGAGGCACACGCATAACAATCGACTGATAAAGCACCTTCACCGTACATTGCATAACCTAATGAACCTACGGCAATCAATGTTTTACCATTCTTTTTTGGGATTTGAACATAAGCCTCACGAGTAACGCGAACAGTTTGACCTTTTTCATTTTCTTTAACCCAACCATAAATCCAAGAATAAATAAATTTTTCCCAGGATTCTAAAAGAAATGGTTTTCCCACCATTTCTCCTTTTGTGTGAACAATAAATGTTTCTACCCAATCCATCATTTCATTCGCCCGATCTACATCAAACCAAATGTCTTTTCTTTTTTTCCACCTATACCAACGATCTATTGCTAAACGAACGGTTTTAGGATACTTCTTAGGTTTCTTTCTTACTTCTTTTGCAAATAAATCAGCATAATTTACACCAGGTTCAATCATTTTTCAGCACCAGCCTTCTTACGCCATTTATTTCTGTGCGCTGCTAGTTCATCTACTGGTTTTACTTCCGGACGTGTAATTTCTTCATCTTTTCTTACAGTCGAACCTCCAGTAATTTGTCTACTATTTTTTGCTTTGTTCGTTAATCCTAATAAATCCAGAGCTTTCATTTTCTTATCAGCCCAAGTTTCTACTTGTTGCGCTAACGGATGTTTTGATTGATTAGTAGCACCTGATTTATTCGTGAATTTTTGAGTTTCTGGAAAACCTTTTTCTTTCCACAATAAATATTTATGTTGGTATATTTCAAAAATGTCCAGATATGATTCAATTAACGGATCAAGAGTGATAGTGTACAAATCAGACTTACGCATTATTTCTAAAATACGAGCTTTTTCAGCACTTGCTTTTTCATCAATAATCGCTTTACGTTGCGCTTTAGTCGTCATTTTTGTATACACCCCCCTTTGTTTTTGAAAAATTTGACCTAACGATGCGCTTGACTCCACTCTTCCCTATCCCTCCACGACAAAAAAATTTAAAAATGGATAGGGGGGGGCTTCAATTGAAATACGAAGGAAAAACTTTTTTGTCTTTCGTTTCATTTTCAACAATTGGATGACATTTTGAACATAAAAGCATGAGATTGTTTGGATCAAGCTTAAGCAGTTCATTGTCTTTGATTGGTACAATGTGATGGACGTGTGCTCTCTTTCCAAAGATGAACTGACCACACCGCTGACAGTGGCCACCTTCTCTTTCATAAATAAATTGACGCATATCTTTCCATGACTGTGTTCGATAGAATGGTTTGTTCTCATGATGATAAATCGTCTTTGCTTGTTGCTTCTTTTTGCGTGATTTACTTGATCGTTTGTGTTCAGCACAATAGATCCCCTTTGCTATCTTGTTCGTGCATCCATCAAACTGACAGTATTTCATTCTGCTTCACGGATAAACTTTAGGATGTCGCCTTTTGCACGGATAGCGCCAGGAATATCAATGCCATGTTTCTTAGCATATGCACGCAATTCTTTTACAGGCATGTTGTCAAGTTCATCCGTTTTTTCATCGGACTGATCATTAGTAGCTTCGTCTCCATCAAAATCAGCAGTGGCGTTTCCATTACTTTCTAATTCTTCTCCTGACAACTGAATTTCTTCATCTCCCTTGAACAAGACACCATCGCCAACAATCGCCTTGGCAACTACAGTCATATCAGATTGTTCGCTTTTATCAAAGTTAGGTTCTTGCCCTTTCGGAACCACAACAATCTTTTTCTTTTCTGAATCCCAATACTCAGTTCCAGTAATTGATGATCTAATTTTTTTCATTACCATTTTGATTCTCTCCTTTGTAATTTGTACTGATTACTTTTGCACCCATTCGTTCATACCACTTAACAGTTTCCTGCAGATTAGGTAAAGTGTGAGACAGTAACGTTATTACTAAAAACTCAAAACCTGTGCCTTCGTTTACTACTTCAACATGTGCATAATTACCATCCCAATGATCTCTCAACCCATTAGGACTATTCTCAGTTTCAATTGCTTTTTTATAAACTTGCCCCATACCCGCTGTAACATCAATAGTAAGTGCCGCTTCATGAAAATCATTCATAGATAAAACTCCTTTCAAAATAAAAAGACCACTCAACGAGTGATCTCATATGTAAAAACTACACCTCAGAGGAGCTCATGAGGTATAGCTCTAGCATGCTATATAATTGAGATTGCCTATTCATCTTGTAGTAGCCATAGAATAGTATATGGGTCTGATTGCCTCCACTACTACTCAATCTCAATGCGGTTTTGCTAACTGGTAGCTTGGGATCACCGCAAACCCAAAGTCGCTGGCAAGGAATCGAACCTTGCATGAGTACAATAGTTTATTGGTAAGGGACTTTTAGTATCAGACATACGTTCCTAATACATATGTACTCTATCCCTCAATGCGTCTACCCTTTCCGCCACAGCGACATATTGATGAAAATAAATGGTCATAATATAATTTTCTTATCAGCGAGTGGTCCGCTGAAATAAATATATGGAGGTTGATAATTATGCTATTCTATTTTTTTAATAACAACGCTGACAAACACGGTCGACACGAAGTCCATACGGATGCTTGCAAATTCCTACCTGATATTTCGAATAGGACATATATTGGACTAGAAGATAATTGTAAAGATGCTATTGCTAAAGCTAAGAGAATTAATCCTAAAAAGTCCTTTGATGGTTGCTATTATTGCTGTAGACCATGCCACAAAGGTTAATTACCATGAGGAGCAGTCCCATCTGCTTCTCTATTTTTTTGTACAGCTGATCTATACTTTTCTACTGAGTAACACTCAATTACTTTTTCTAAATGATTTTGATAAACTTTTAGAGTCTCTTTCAAACGTTCGTTTTCTTCTAACAAAAATTGTTTTTCTTTTTTCAAATCCATATTAACACCTCCACTTACATAATAAACAGACAGCAACCCGTTGATAAATACGAAGAAATTAACAAGGAGCTTGTCACTTCCTTTTCATTTATTTTTTTGTTTGGTTGCTGTCTATCAAAGCATAATTACAACGATAAGGGAGACTGCCTCCCTTCGCTTATTTTGTCGAATTCCTCATCTTTCGACAATAATAGAATATCATGCTGTATACAATACTGACATAGCTACAATGTTCGAACATTTAGTGAACATTGGAATTTTAAAATAAACTGATTTGTTCAGGTTCGTCTCTTCGATTATTGTAATAATCAATCTCATTAAGTTTGTTTTGTCTATTTACCTTGTTCATTTCATATTCATCTAGAAAAGACAAGGTTTTACGAATTTCTGCGTGTCTTTGTCTTACATAAGATGCACTGTAGCCAATCTCTTCCGCTATTATCTCTAATGAACAACCCTCGACATACTTTTTTCGAATAATCTCATTATCAATTCCTTTAAAAGAGTTAATAATAGCCAGCATTTCTTTGCGTTGCTCTTCGAGTAAATCAATTTCATTTTCTATCTTTTGAATATTTTCTTCCAAAGAAGCTGATCTAGAATTCTTTTCGATTCGGACGTCTGCTAAATCCCCATTGACCCATCGATTCAATTCAAGCTTACTTTTATTAAGATTCCACTTTAAGTAAAGAATCTGCTCATCAAGTTCTTGATAATCTTTTAACCACTGAAATCTCACAAACGCCACCTCTTATGGTAAAATAGTATTGCGCTGCTATCTCGTTAAGAGGTGGCTTTTTTTATTTTTTCTTAGCCGTCCCATTCTGAATTGCCTTTTGTTCCAAACGGCGTTTTTTCTTCTTGATTTTCGATTTCGTCTTTCCCATTATTTTTGATTCCCCTCTTGGATGATTACCAACATAAAAATGAAAAAAATGATAAAGATAAAAGGATAGATCATTCTTCTTCATCCAGCACAACAACTAGCTCATCAGTATCTTTGCAACGTATTTCAAAAACATTTCTATGTGAAAAACGTCCAAAAACCTCTTCACGAGAATAATGAATGCATTCACCTTGATTAACTGTACGAACCCAAAAAGCAGTTCCAACTCCAGCCACATCTAGCAACTCTTTTACTGTTATGATCATCACGCTTCCTCTCCCTTTTCAGCACAAAACGTACTTCTCATCAATACGGCATCTAGTGCTTCGTTAATTAACACGCTTGTCCATTCTAATAACACCTCATAATCTTCCCCATCAATATCACCTTCTCCAATATTGGCTCTAACTAACAGTTCATCTAACGTCAAATCATTTTTACTTTCAGCAATGATTTTTTTTAGTGTTTCAATTGATATTTTCATTCCGCTTCCTCCTGCTCCAATCCCCACTGTGCAAATGCTGCTAGGACTTCTGCCTCTTGTTTTCTAGTCAATCTTGCAAGTGCATTTCTAGCTTTCAATAATTCCTCAGCTCCATCTTTTTCAAGCCGAACAGGTGAAATGGATAGTGAATCAAAGAGAGAATGAATCGCTTTTGTTAGTGAACCTTCTGACCCTGCATTGATTTTCAGTTGCTCCAACACGATTTTCTGGTTGTCGTCTAACTGTGATTGCTGACTTGCTACCTCATACATTTTCTCGAAAATATAAGCTTTGCGTAGGTAAAATTCATCATCCGTAACTTTGATGATATAATCTCCGTAATTTGCTTGTGTAATACCTTCTAAATTTGAAATACATAGATCGTATCCACTTGTTTCTGCATTAGGTACTAGTTCCCCATTACACCATTCTTTCACTTCTAACAGATTTTTATTAGTTAGCTGTATAGCTTCGACAACTACTGGTTTCTTTCTATATTTCATCCTTCCGCCACCTCTTCATTAATGAGTATCGCTCTTTTTTTCTTAGCTAATGTTTTATCTAAACAAATTATTTCCGTTTCTCCTCTACGTAAGAACAAAGCTAGACAATCATGTTTTTTTATTTTATATTCCACAACTTCATTCACTTTTTTCATTTCAGCAAATTCTATTGCTGTTTTTAAATCAAGTGTATAACTGATCCAATCATTTTCATTTTTTGAGTGAGTCCGATACGCGAGGAACTTACTGGGCAAATTCGTGAAAGCAGTTAATTCCTCAGGTCTCATCAAGCTAATTGCTTTATTCCTCCTTTTTCCGCTAAATAATTTCTTCCAAACAGAAATAGGAGCATAATTAGAATCTTTTACCCATAAAGTCGAAAGTAAAAACCAGTATGCGTAGTCACTTAATTGGTTAGCTAATTCTAGAAATACTTCCATCTTCTCTCCTGGCTGAGTAGTCATAATAATTGAGATTAATCTAGCGTCTCTTTCGTTATACTTGAAGCTGGTCGATATGTTTTTCATCCTTCTGCCACCTCTTCCACTGGCACAGCAAATAGCCAGAATCGCTCATCTATTGCTTTGATTTCCGCTTCTGTTAGCTGATAAGCAGATTTTTCCCACCAACATAATTCAAATTTATCATTAAAACAGAAATCATTTCTGTCATTAAATTTCTTGATAAGATATAAGTCACCAATAATAACTTCATACAACTGCTCTTTCTTGACTTCGTATCCGTCTTTCATGCGAATGAGGGTTTCGATTGGATTGTTTTTCGAATTGGCAAACCATTTATGGAATTCATTACGATCTCCTTTGCAAATCTCCATCGCTCTAACACATTCGTAGAATATTGGAGTTTCTAAATTATCCTTTGCATCCTCAAACCACTCCGCCACGAACGAATCAACAACTGGCTGCTGCGATTCATTTATTTTTTTCATTACCGCAATACCGGCATTTATACCGTCGTTATAATAATCAGCTCTTATGTCTTCACTTTTCATTTTATGACTTTCTAATTCTTTGATTCCTTCTTGTATGTTCATCGCTGTTCCTCCAATAACTCGCTATTTTCGTAGACATTTCCGATAACTTCATAGGAAGTGTGAAATACTGGATCATAATAAATTCGATATTCTAAGTCCAAGTCTACTAGCTTACAAATTAAGCCAGAATGACACTCAGAGGCTTGAATAACAGCTTTTTTTATGATCTAAGTGATTAAAACCATCACTTACACTGAGAAATACTATATCTCCCTCAAATATCTCCACACCATTCTTATCTCTCAGTCCTGTGGATTGCATGACAGCACAGTCTCGCATATTCAACGAAAAGTCGTCTTCAAAACTACGCCAGTTCTGAAATCATTTACCATCACAAAAAACTAATTCTTGTTCATCAAACCAAAAACCCGTCTTTATATTTAACGCTCGAAACTTCGGTATCATTTGCTGTCCTCCATGTATTCGTCTAATATCTCTTTATATTTCTCTACAAATTTGAAACGATCTTGATGAAGTTTCTGACTCCAACCAGTTTGCTTATCAAGCTCATGCATCTGATCGAACCCTTTTTGAATCTCTTTGTAATAAAACTCGATGTTTGCAGCAGCTTTCCAATGTCGAGCGGTTCGAACTCCTGAACCAGTTTCAGCCATTTCCAACTTAACTAATTCCGCTCGTCCTTTTGCTTTTTTATCTTTCTGAATCTTCATTATGATTTTTTTGAGAATGGTGTCACTGTATTGATTAATAAGATCCATTATTCGTTGTCTTTCTTTCGAATTAATAACATTGGTTCTGGCATAATCTGATCATCTTTCAAAAATTCATTTGGATAATGCTTTCGTAACTTTTTATTATTGGTAAATGTTTTCAGCAACCACTGACTCGTTTCACTTTTGTTCTTGCCAACAAAATATATTTTTCCAGTTTGTATTCCTGAAAGTTGAATCATCATCTTCACCTCAAATCAAATTTTTTCTGCTAGATGGAGCAAAAGTAATCCGACATCAAGAATCTTTTGATCCATTATTTCAGCTACTTTGCTTGACTTAACTCCTTGAGAAAAGAGCAAGCGTGCTTGCTCTATCTCTTCGTGAGTCCAAATAAATTTGGCTTCCTCAAGGATAATTACTGGATCGGTTGCTCTCATTGTTCCTCTGGAAAAATGATGTCATCCTTATGTTTGGACCAGGTATTTGCATATGGAGCAAAGTATTGTCTAGCTAATTCGATTTGATCAATTAAAGCAGTTTCTGATAATTCATGATCTGCAGCAATTTCATTCATACTATCCCCTTCATCTAAACGGATAAGAACGTCTCGAATATTTACGGTGACATTTTCTGGTAGTTGTAATGTCGTTGCTGTTTTAATAAAATCATCAACAGTTTCTTTTGATACTAGGATTGTTACATTTTCAACTTCTTCCACTCCATCGCCGATATCAAGTGAAGTCTGCTCTTCTTTGAACATTTCGATTGTGCCATCTGAATTCACAACATATTCAATATTTGGTTTCTTCGTTTGCTTATTTACTGGTACTGTGTATTCGATTGTTTCTGGTTGAATTACCACAGTCACTGTTGAGCCAAGAAACTCCGTTAAATTTTCAGTACTACCTCTCAATGATCCGTTGCTAACAACTAGTAATACTTCTGTGTTCCCATTTGATTTTGATGTTACTTTCTTTAATTCTGGTCTGAAATTCACCTGTTTTGTCATTTTATTTTCCCTCCATTAATTTCTTTTTTCTTCGTTCCGTTTGTCTTTTCCGCTGCTGTCTTGCTGATTCAAAGCAGTCCATTTCAATAAACTTATTGATTTTTGAATCGAACTTAGCAAATGTCACTGGAAAGCCATATCGATGGGCAAACATCTTCATTTTGAGCATAGAGATTGCATCTTGATAACCTTTGACATCAATCACTTTCTTCACTTTGCCGTTCTCATAAATCACAAAATCGGCTCTGTAATAAATCGGCGCAATCTTACGATCGTTACATAAATATCCTTCTTGCAATAAAACATTCTCTTGCATTGCGCAATAGGTTTCAGATAAAGGCATAAAACTCATGCCATTTCGTTTTAGCTTCATGTAGTATCTAGCTTCTGCTTTAGAATCAAAAGTGATGCCGTCTACTTCATGCTTTTTGTTTCCGTATTTGCTTCTTGTTGCCATTTGCTATGCTCCTTCTTTAGTCTTTCGAGTCTTTCTTTCGAACGTCGTCCATTGTCATTGCATATTGGACAAGGTTCACAGGTTGACCATCCAAGCGAAGTTTTGTACCAAATGACCATTTCATCATTACATCTTAAACAAGTCATTTTGCACCTCTCATCCATGCTTGATTACCCTTTGGAGTGCATTTCTCTTTCTTTGCTGGCTTAGTTTTAATTTTTGCAAATCGTCGGTCAGGCTTAAACGTTTTGAATATTTCACCACCACACGTATTTGCAACTAATTCAGCTGCTTCATAGCTCTCATAATGATGTGCTTGTTCAGATGAAATAACACCTTTTCCGTTTTTGTCTAAATAACACATTTTCTTAATTACAAAGGTCAAACTGGATTCCTCCTTTTGTCTGTTGTTGTTTTGAATACGGCTATGTTTCCTTTTGTCCCGTTCATCACACGAGAGAACACTCGCTCGCCGTACGCGTGTTTTAATTGCTTTGATGATAAATTAGTCGTGAATATCGTAGCTTTGTTTAAACGGGCTTCTGTGAGCGATGTGAGTACATCGACATCGTATGGTGTTGCTTGATTGTTTTCTTCCATTCGACCTAGCTCCGCACCTAAATCATCAATCACCACAAAATCTGTCTTTTTTATTTCAGCCACCAACGAACCTGTCACAGCTTTTCTTGCTTCTGGATCATTCATCGCGAACTTCAATTGCTCTAATAATTCTCGATAGCTTATAAATGAACAGGCAACTTTATAATTAGATGCCCTCATCACTTCTTTGATCACTGCAGCACCTAGATGAGTTTTTCCGGCTCCTGTTCTACCAGTAATAACCGCGTGAATCGTGCTACCACTTACGATTTTTTTAGCCCATTCTTGAGCCATTCCTTTTATTTGTGCTGTTTCCTGATCGACTACTTTGTATCCATCAAAATCAAAGGTCCATATGGCATCATCTGTAATCATTGAACTGTTAAGCATTCGATTGATAGCGTCCTTTTTCATTGCTTCATTCGCTTTTTGGATAGCTTCTTTTTGATTTTTAGTTACCATTTCCCGATAACCACAAATCTTATTGATACATGTAGGACCGCATCGATCAGTACCATCTTTATTTTTTGTTTTCCAGATATACAATGGATCACCACATTTCGGACAATTATGATCTGCTGTTTTTAATCCGCCGTAAGGTGCAGCCATTGCACTTAGTTTTTTATCCATTACCAATCCTCACCTGTTTCTGGTAACTCATCATTAGAAATATTTTGTTGCTTTCTTTTATTTTTTTGGATAGCCATCTTATCGAAATGCTTTCTTAAGCTAGTCGGTGATAAAATCACTCCAGACCAGAAATCATTACTAGTAGCCCACACAATCATGTCTTGAACTTCTCTACCAGTTCGTTTGTCAGATTCAATTGTTAAACGAATCGTATTCGCCCATTTATCCAAATCAGGTTCTTTGATGTTTTGATTTTTTCGAATTAGTTTTAATAAAAGAATGGCCAATTTTTTATTTGGATCATCATCTGCGTACACGCGTTTTTTGCGTGTTGCGACATAATTATTATTCTTTTCATTCTTCTCATTCTTTTCATTCTTGTTAGTTGTTAGTTGCTTGTTGATTGCTTGTTGATTCCTTTGTTAGGTCGTTGTCTTTTGATTGGTAAACCTCCCAGTTGACAATAGTTATAAGCCTATTTTTGTTTGTTGGTTCGTTTGTTAAAAATTCATATCTTTCAAATCGTTTTAAAGCAGTTCTGATATTCTGCAATGAGATACCTTTACCACATTTCTTTCTAATACTTTCAAGAGAAGTGACGAATTGACCTGGACTTGCTTTGTATGGTTCGCCTTGCCATTCCCATTCTCTTTCTTCATGATTAGCCATTGAAAGAAGTGTTATTAAGATAACTTTTTGTTCTGGTGTAGATTCTTGCCAAATAGGTTTTTCAAGTAGTTGGCGATAAAGCTTTATCCATCCTCCGGTCATTTCATCACCACCACTCTACAAATCGTCCATGCTAGTGAATCCAGTAATTGAAAGATTACCTCTACAGTACTCGCATAAACCGCAATGGTTCGGCTTCTCTTCGCCATTTTTCACTCTGACAATTCGCTCAATTTTTTCTTTTAATAAGACAAGTTCGTAATTCATTTTGTCTTGTTCAATTGTTATAAGTCTTGCTTCACTTGGTGTTTGTTTAGAAACTGCTGCAATAATCGGTGTGAACGTCTTTCCGTATTGCTGTAAAAGTAACTCCTGATATACAGCCATTTGAAGTACATATCCAAAATTGACTAGGAATGTTTCTCTTGATCCATAA
>ERZ1034949.852-NODE-852-length-17056-cov-4.412270_pt1 | contig 17056 bp, 21 predicted proteins | sample MGYA00520590_ERZ1034949 | MGnify/ENA primary metagenome ERZ1034949 (study PRJEB33766, sample SAMN09781752) | gut metagenome | biome: gut microbiome | host: Homo sapiens | place: Madagascar | study: EMG produced TPA metagenomics assembly of the PRJNA485056 data set...
ACCAAATGATGATACAAGTATACCAAAGGAAAGAGGGGAATTTCTACATGGTTGACAAGAACATTTCGACAAAAACCGCTACAAGATTAACTGTAAACCGTGATAATTACATGGACAGCTTGAAAAATAATATTCTGCTCTATCTTGCTGATATGTGTATGTCGCTCAACGAATTTTCCGAATACGTAGGTGTTCCATATTCAACTCTGAATACCATTGTTTACGGTTCACCAAAGGATGTTAAATTGTCCACTGTCGTAGCCATAGCACTAAGTCTCGGCATTTCGTTGGATGAATTAATTGGAGCCGGAACGATGGATGACAAAATGAGGGAGTCCGTCCGCTTATGCCGTGGACTTTCAGAACATTCCTTATACCTGATACGTTACATTATCCGGCATCAGGCAAAGATTTATTCAATCCTTGGAAGCAAGCACAAATACATTTCCCTCATTAAACCACAGCTTGTGAATGGAATAATCGCAACGACAAATGGGACTAACCCATACTGTGTTGACGATCTTCCAGAAGATATTAAATCAAAAGCTTACCTCGGGATGCTTATGCCCTGTGATTTCTATATGCCATATTATCTTCCGGGTGAAATCATACTCATAGCGGCTGACAGGAAAGCGCAGGGCGGTGAACGGTGCGTTGTAACAAGCAACGGTGGAATTTATATCGTGGTGAAAGATCATGTGATAAATGACGGTATTATGGAATGGAAATATGTTCCGCTTATGTCGCAAAACACAGCATTGCCAGATAGTATCATCGATGATAAATTAGGATATATTGTTGGATTTCTGAACCATGATGGTTCCTGGGGAATCAGATAAAAAGAAAAAGGCCGGTATGATTCGTTTCGTACCGGCCTTTTATATGAGGGGAATCGAGTATCGGTGTAATACTCTATTAACAGTATACCATATATTTACAGAATATCAAGTGCCTAAAAATGTCTATTTTTCCGTTTGTGAATGGATCAGTTGTACTGAATAACCATACGGGTTCCAGCTCCGACAATGCCATCCTCTTTGATGCCGTAGTGCTTCTGAGCCGCCAGTACCGCGTTCCGGGTCTTGGTGCCATAGACACCGTCGATGTTGCTCTTCTTTTCGCCCTTTCTGTCGGTGTAATACTCAGGCAGGAATCCAAGACGAATCAGGTGGTACTGAATCCACTTAACATCGTCTCCAGACATCTTCGGGCCGACCTTCGGGATGTAGATAACCCGCTCCGGTACCGGATACGGATTTCCTACAGGCTCTCTGGTAGGGATCTTACCGTACCAGATATTCAGGTCTACCTTGCCACTGATTCCGGGTACATTTCCAGCACTTGACCACTGCCAGCCCTCCAGTACATGAAGGATCGTCGGCTGTTTCTTCACGTTCGGCAGCTGCTTGATAGTTCTGGTGCTGGTAGACGGGTATCTCGCAATCCAGAATCCATGCTTTACGTATCCGGCCCAGGGCTTGATGTAGCTGTTGTAGAAGCTCAGTCCAGTGTACACACCGAACTCATATCCAGCACCGGTGATCACTTCTCCGTATGCATTGATGATGGCGATCAGGTTCTTTCCCTTGCCTTTCAGGCAGGCATCCTCTACGTCCATCCACACTTTGACCTTACGTCCATTCAGGATATTCAGGACTTTCTGGGCGTCTGTACGGGCCTTTGCCGCTGTGGTGGCGTAGGAATAGTTGTACACGCCTGCAAGTGGCATATCCGCCGCCTTACAGCCATTCCAGTTCGCTTCGAACCGTTTGTCCGGGTTCAAATCCTTCCGGATAACCTTCGGGATTGCACCTTCAACTCCGGCGGCTTTCACCTTTTTCCAGTCGATTACGCCATTATAGGCGGAGACATCAATTACATTTTTTCCCATTTTATATCACCATTCCTTTCAGTTTTTCGAGATCGATGTCATTGTGTTTGGATATATTGATAATCATATTATGCCTCCATATATTTTATACCTTTCCTTCTGCAATCCATCCAAGTTCATGTTTTGCACTTCCTGTACTAGCACTCCAACTTATAGTACACCCTGTAGTCGTTATATCAGTTATGCTTATATTCCAGTCAGATGCAAGGGCGTCAGCGCTTGGGTTTGGAGAATACCAATTTACAGACGGAGGTGATTTGAACGTTTTCCCAAAACTAATTCTTCTAGTTCCTCCCTGCCAGTTGTTTATGGATGCCTCAAACGAACCGGCAGCTGCTCCAATTCCAGATGCTGAATCCAAATCATAGGCGGTTCCTTTGGCACTGACAGCTACATTCCATGTTCCGGAGCCCTGTGAATGGGCAGAAGTGACGATTGCATATGTTTGCTTTACAAGCACAACGCTCTGCTCATTATCTCCTGATATAGACACAGATGGATTTGATTCAAATGTAACGCCATACTGAACTAGTGTACGCACACCGTGCCAGTTGTTAATCGCAGTAGTTACATTTTTTGAAACTTCCTTGTATGATACACTTGCGCTCCACACGGCATACATCGTCGAATTTCCCGACAACGTAATGCTATCTCCCACACTGTATTGTGCGCCGGAAGCACTGTTGAGTGCCCATTTTTGGAAATTATAATATGTCCTACTAAATCCGCTGCTTCGAAGTGCGAACGACGGGTTTTCTACATTTTCATTATTATAGTACCGTGTGTTGCTTTGAGACGCTGTGCTTCCGCTCGTCGCCCCGTTTCCATTGTAAGACAGCGTGATCGTCTGCTTAAATACCGCATACAGCGTGATAGGGCTTCGCTCCATTACCTTGCTACTAAGCACACTGCCTGAAGCCGTAGAATCTTCCCGCCAGCCCGCAAATGTCCATCCGCTCTTCTCGGGTGTGAAGGTGGTCGGGGACAGGCAACTTTGCCCCTTTTTTACCTTTTCTTGGTATGATACGCCGGAATCTACCATGTAGGTGACCATTTTTCCGGCGGTATACACCTCTACTCCGTCATGGATCCACGTTTGCACTTCTACTCCGTCATGAATCATGGATTCCATTTCTATATCAGCAATTTTCACTCCCATGCTTCCACCTCCGATTACTTTACTGATTTTGTAACCAGTTCGCCGGTAGATGCATCGAATGAAACAATTTGCAAACTTTTGTTTACCATTTCATTCGTTTTATTTATGTCCGCAGCACCAAACGTATCCCCTGTTTGCTGATACTCCGTGACATCATTGAAACTCACTGTGCCATCGCTGTTCGTTTCGAGATTGTATTTTCTTTTTGCAGATGATTCCGGAAGAATATCGTCCTTGTAATCAGTTTTTAGCAAAGCCATTACGCCCTCACTCCTTTCCCATATCCAAGCCTAAACGACAGGCGTTGTAAAGCGTTCTCTTGTCTTTCAAGCAGATTGTAAATTTTGAGAGTTCCAGATTCTAATCGATTCAGTTCATTCCAATCAATAAACGCTCCATTGTCAGAAAATGTTTGTTTTGTACCTATGTCCTGCGTATATGCCGTACTGTTTATCTGTTCCAATGCTTCCTCAAACCCATTAAATTCACGTGCATAAAAATAATCGGCATAGCTTTGTTTATCAACTCCCAAATCTGCCATAGAAAAGAATGTATAAAGCTTTTCCACATAATCATGCAGATATTCGAGATTTCCCCGTATTCTGTTGTAATCTGATATATTAAACCGGTCACTGCTTTTCCAATCTGTTTTAGGTGCTACCCATGCCATTACAGTACCGCCTTTCTCGCTTTTATAACTCCGCTCCATGCACCGCTGAATTTCAATTCGTTTTGATATGCACGAATCATTGTCTTTTCCTGATTCTTCAATTCTAGGAAAAACAAATCGTTTGCATCCACACGCGGATCTCCATTCCATGAAACCTGATAGTCAACATCGCCCAAGTAGTAAGATGCCAACCATTCTTCCATGTCCTCCGCAAGATCGGCACTGCTTACCAACGGATTTTTCCACGTAATTTCCTCACCCGTGTCATTATGAGATTTACGATAATACTGTTCGTCCACAGCATACTCGTAGCCCTTTACGCTGTATTGCAATGTGACATCTGCCCCGGTGGAATTCGTGAATTTTAGTTTTGCATAGTAATTACTGCTATCCACGATTTCCATCTGTACTGTTCCCGTTTCTGATTCCACAGAAAGATTATAAGATGGGTTTGAAAAATATACAGTCCTCGTAGTTTCTCCCGGAGAAACAGTTGTTTCTTCAGATGTTAATTCCTTTTGTTCGGTACCATTTCTATAAAGGCTTCTTTTTACTGAAATTGCTTTTATCCTGCTCATTCGTGTGGATGTCGGAGATCCGGTCAAATTGAAGTCTCTTGAAAGTGTATAATCGGTAGCATCACCAAATCGGACACGATCCACTGTAATTCTTGCGTTTGGATGGCCTTTTGTAAACTCGATCTCCATTTTGTCAAACAAATCAAGTTCTTCCGTCATAACGGACTCAAGCTCCGGTTCGTCAATCAAAAACTCCGCAACCTTCTGTTCCTGGTAATACGTCGTCACCTTGTACTGCTGCGGAGCAACGTTTCTGAAATGCACCACCATACCGTAGCATACGAACCCGGCTTCCAGTTGAATCGTAATGACAGGATTTGTTATAAAATAACCGTCTTCATCCGCAATGCTTCCACTTACATATCCCACATTGCTTAGATAATCTCCACTTTCTGGCAAGAAGTGAATCGTTGCATCCGCAATGGAAAAATCATTGCTCGCCATTCCATATGCGGATTTTTCAATATCGAGCATAATATTGCTTGCACTGCTGAACGGGGCCTGCCCCTCCACTTGTGGATACAATTCTGTACTCGGGTACAATTCCAGTGACGGGTAAATCATATTTTCTGGAACCGATACTGTGGTGTCAGGCACGAAGGACGACCGAATATTGATTTTACCAGACCGGTCTATGTTCAAAACGCATCGTCCTGCGTTTGATATGATCTGCAGTGCTTCCGAGTGTTTTACCGCCGGAATCGGATTATAAACACGAACAGTTTTCAGATATGGGTCCAGGAAGTATTCTTCTTCATTCACTCCCGCATCGGTAAGCACATCAACTGCCAAATCATATAGAGATATTCCGCTCGCACGATATAGGCCTTTGTAGTATGTTCCGGTCATTTTCCAATCCAGAACATCAACCATAGTGAACTTTGCTTCCGTGTCCGTTGCGCTCCATGATTTCAGATACGTGGTGAATTCAGGAACCCATTCTATATTTCCGTCTCCCAGCACATCATACCCGAACGCTACTTTCATTTTTTGCCCCTGTTCCAGATATGCAGAAGCAGATTCCGGATTGTCTGGATTGTAATACAGATTCTGATTATCTACCGTCAGCGTCATGTCCTGGCTGGGAAGCGCTTCGCAGACTGTTGAGACAAATTCTTTATAGGCGTAGTTCTTTACCTGCTTGTTTGAAAATGTGTTTGATATTCCGCACGTAAACTGGTAGATTCGCAATCTCCCGTTTCCGTTTACCATTTCCAGCGGCTGAATAATCAGGTATGTTACCGCATCAAATGTATCTTCCGTAACAAAAATGCTTTCGGAATTTGAATAGGTTCGTTCTCCATGATCATAAATCACTTTGAGCGAAGTCGGGTAATACTCACCAAAATCAATTGTTAATCCCTTTATGTCCGCAATGTTTCCGTCAAATGCTACACATATACTTCCAAACAGGTCATTCGTCACAATACCGTCATTGTAAAAATGATTTACAGGCGCCGGTTCTGGAAGAAAAAACATACTGCCATCTACCTTTGAAAAATTTTCTTCGCCAGTGGCATATACGCTTATCTGCGGTTCTTCTTTGAATGCATCAACATTATTGGAAAAATATGAAAAATCATTTTTATCCTCTGGTGCTTCTATATTTTCCTGCGCTACGGAGCTGATAATACCGATTCTCGCCGATATGTACCCGCGGTTTCGAATCGGCAGTTGCATCATTTCTTTGTATGTAGAACTTACATTCTGCATATACCATCACTCCAGTCCGCAATCAATGAGATTGAATTTACAGTTTTCGTACTTTGTCACGATATGAGAATCTTTGTCTACGAACAATGGCTTGGCCGTCCGATCCCCCGGATACATTGTGATGGTAATCGGGCGACCAGTCCGGTAGTCTTCAAATGTCACCGGTACATAGAACGGTTCCACTGCTTTCAACATACTCTGCCAGACTTCCGGTTCAAGGCCTGCCCATTCCATATTATCCAGTTTATACAAGTCACGGCCTACCCGCTGGCCGATTACTGCGTTATTCGCATTTCGACCAGCATTTACCGTGGTACTAATTGTGTACGTGAATCCGACACGCGGACAAGGGAAATCATATCCATTGACATTAAGAAAGGAAGATAAACCTCCACCGCTTCTTACCGTCCTTAACATTTTAGTCCTCCACATATTTATGTGAAACTGAATCCGTTTCTGCCAAGCTGGTTGTTAATCACATTTACCAGTCCTCTTCCGTCAATCGGGTCTTTGTCAGCTGTCTCTCGTGTGTTCTGGGCGATCTGCGCCAGATACGGGGTAAGCACATCGGCTACTGCCGCCCTTACTCCGGCGGAGATTCCTTCCACGATCTGGTCATTGTTTGCGACCGCTGAACTGCTGCCAATCTGTCCGACCATCTCATTGATTCCATTTTCCCTCGCCATGAAAAGCTGTCCGGTCTCTGGGAATCCGCCTGTTGCATATCCTTTTACTGAAATGCCACGGGATGATACTCCTCTTACAGAAGCGGCAGCCGCCTTAACAGCATTGATGGCGCTCATCATGGAATTGCACATACTCTGTACCTGGTCATTCAGTGATGAAACAGCGCTTCTTACCTCTCTGCAGGCGCTTTGTACGGTCGATACGTACTGGCTCCATCTAGCCGCCCAGATTTTATTTACCTGAGTCATTCCGATATCAACATTCTCGACCAACTGATAAAGCGAAATTGTAACAAATTGTAAAATCTTCTGAATCTGCTGCCGTGTTGTATTGGAAATCTGTATCAGTTTCGTTGTGATCACGGTCATAAGCGCCGTCATTGCAGTCATTCCAATCATGCGGAATTTTTCTGCGCTTAACTGCGTCTTAAACGTGTTGAGCAGCATATTGGTGTATGCCAAAATCTGTGATTCTGAAGATGCCAGATCTGTAAACGGTTGAAGAATACCCTGCATTGCATAGGTTCCTACCTCATCAGCCATTACCTGACTTGGGCTGTGAATAGAAAACGCATCCTTAAAGCCTTGAACAAATCCTTCTTTAAAATCAGAAACTTTGCTTTTTATTGATTCCCAAGTGTTCTGAAGACCGTTCCACAAACCCTCTATGATATTCTTTCCCAGGTCAAGGAATTTTTCCGGAAGGCTTTTGAATTCTTCCCAAAGCTTTGTTACAATCTCCGGGACTTTTTCTGTGCAAAAAGTAACTGCGTTGTTCTTCCACTCCGTAAACTTTTCCATAACTTTGTTGAAGGCTTCCTTAATTTTTTTCGGTAAGTCCTCATGGAAAAACTTGGATATATTTTCAATAATCTCCGGAACCTTTTCCTTTGCTGTAATGCCAAAATTCACGACCCAAGAAACGAACGTTCCCAGAGCAAATCCAAGCGCATATCCTATCTTCTCCGGGAGCTCTGAAACATACGTGACTATGTTTGTTACAAGTTCCCCAAACTTTTCCGGAATGCTTTGAATGAATGGAAGCGCTGTCCCGTTCCACCACTCCGGTATCACAGTCGTAAAAAATGATGTGATTTCAGTCCAATGGTCTTTTATCACAATGACAAGAGTTGCTACTGCTGCTACAGCTCCTGCGATTGCAGCAGCGAATGTGGCTGGAATCGCCAGTATTACCGCGCTAACTCCGGCAATGGCAATTCCAATCACCATTAGTGCTTCTCTAAGCCAACTAAAACCGTTTCTCCACATGGAGAAGAAACTGGAAACAGCAAGCGTTGCACCACTTATTAAACCAGTTATTCCCATTATCTTTGTCTGTAAGGCGCCGAAAGTCTCTATCATTCCACCTTCCAGCCCTTTTTCCGAGACTTTTGATGTCTGTATAACGGTCGGAATATTGGTTAGTATATTTCCAATTTTCTTGCCAACCATCTTTTTCACATCATCGCTCATAAGCACACTTGCGATTTTTTTTACAGAAAGTGCGCCGATAATGATTGCCACTGTTTTGAAATCAAGTCCTTCGAGGAAATCAAGAATTTTATCTTGTACCTGTTCCCACTTGATATGCGTTACAGCTGTTGTGATCATGTCTAACAGCCCGTCTGCCCATGTGTTCAGAGTTGCCGCCAGATCTTCAAAGCTAAATGTCTCAAAGAAATTATTGATTCCGTCCGCAATGTTGTAGCCAAATTGCTTAAAATCAAAGGTCTGGCCAAATGACAATGCTGCATAGATCACTGTATTCAATGCGCTTGCAATCGTTCGTCCGACCTCTCCAAACAGTGTTGTTCCGTTTGTTCCGGCAAATAGGCCGTTCAGGAAGTCCGCAAGACCTTTTCCGAAACCTCGTGCTTTCTCGTAAATGCTATCCCAGCCAATGCTCTGCATTGCTCCGATAAGCGCATCCCGGATATACTCGCCCAGCTGATACAGATTTTTGATATTGCTTTCAAAATCTTTGAATATGGTATCCGTCTGAACCAGTCCGCCCAAATCTCCGCCAGCACCACCGGCACCACTTCCAGAACCAGAGCCGGAGCCGTCATCCGGGCTGTTAATATTCAGCTCATCTATTGCAAGGACATTGTCCTTCATCTTTTTTGTGTTTTTAGCCGCCTGTCCAGTACTATCCGCCAGATCGTCCGCTGACCCTGCCGCACTTGAAAAATCGTCTGCAACACCGCCGCCAGACACCTCGTATTTCCATCCAAAGATAGAGCCGAGTGCATTGGTTACTGTCTGCGCAAAAGAAATTACCTTCGCCATAACAGTATTCAGCATCCTGATAAGCGGCTTGAATGCGTTGATAAGTGACGTTCCAACAACGCCGGCCAGTGCCTGGAAGGACTGTTTAAGCATGACGACCTGATTGTGCCACGTATCAGCGGTCCGGGCAAAATCGCCCTGTGCCGCCGCTGTTCTCTCCATGACATACTGATACCGCAGCATTGCTTTCTGTGCCTGCGTCATGGAAGAAATATCTGCATCCAGGCCCTTTTTCATAGCCCATTCTTTCAAAGTGGCCTGAGTCAGGTCGATTCCATATTTTCTAAGTGGCTCCGTCTCTCCCGAGAAAATAGCCTGCAAGTTTCTCGCCACATCTTCTTGGCTTACGTCATAGAAAGATGCCATATCCGCAGTCAGTTTTGTAAGCTCCACAGACATTCCGGCCATTTTGCCCTGGGAAAATCCCATGGCAGTTCCCATTGCTTGGAACCGGCTGGCCACCTGCTTTGCCGTCAGTTCTGACATACCATAGTCCTGAATAGAAGTCTTTGAGAAATCTTGTATCAATTTCTCGTAATCTCCAAACGTGGTACGGACCACATTTTCGACCTCGGTAAGGGAAGACGATATGTCAATGGCGTCCTTCAGTTTTGACATTCCACGGATGATCAGCCAATATGACGCATAGAATTTTCCAAATGCCTTTGCCAGAGAAAATGCGCTTTTCTTCGCTCCGCCTGCAGAACTCGAGAACGAAAGCAGATTCTTTCCAAGAGAACTTGCTGCCCGTCCGCTGGATGCTCCGGTCTTTGCCAGTTTTGCCAGTGCATTTGTCATATCAACGATATTCTGGCTTACGTTAGGAGCCTTTGAGAGCGTGTCAAACAGGTATTTAAGGTTATCTGCCAGCAAAGGTATATTATTTACCGCCCGTCCGCTTGCAACGCTTCCTAACTTGCCTATCGAAGCCACAAGCTCTGTCAGGTTCTTATTATCGAAAGACAGCGTTCCAATACCGTTCATCTGTCGTACAAAATTCTGGATCTGTGCAGACAGTGTGGGCAAATTTGCAGTGGCCTGTGTTCCTGTCTTTCCACCCAGTTTGTTGATTGCCTTTATGGTTTCCACAAGGCCCGTGGTGTCAAAATTAAGGGTTCCCACGCTGTTCATTCCCTGGACAAACTGTGCCAGCTGATCCTTCATCTTCAGCAGGTTATCCGTTCCCTGGGTTGCGTAGGTTCCGCCAAGTTTTGAAATTGCACTGGATATATTGATAATTCCGCTCGTATCAACGGACGGCATGCTGGAAATTTTTTGAGACAGTGTCTGTAAAGAATCCCCGATACTTTTTATTTTTCCGCTATCAGCCGCTGAAATTTTTCCAATAGCTGTAGACAGCGTAGTTATATTTCTGGACTTAAGTCCAGCCGAAGCGGAAGAAATACTTTTCAATCCATTTGAAACACCATACAGTTTTTGCGTATCTATAGATACAACTGTCTGTAGCTTTTCAAGGCTTCTGGTTAAAGTATTGATTTGTTTTCCCGCATTCGTAGCGCTTGTCTGTATTTCAATTTGTAAAGAATCAATGCTTTCCATTCCGCACCGCCTTGTAAAAAAGGAACAGGCTTTGAAACCTGTTCCTCCTAAATCATTTTTTATGGGCTATATCCCAATTTGCTTTCATCGTCCGAAGTCTCATTACGAGTGCTTCTCTTTCTTTCTGTAATTCATCCTGAGTCATTTCCTGCTCAGCATCCTTCATAAGCGGCTCTTTTATATAACTGCTTGATGCCTTTTTCCCGGCCAATACATGCTCTACAGACACAAGAACGGCAGACAGGACATAATTTCCGCACCACGACCAAATTTCCGCATCTTTAGTCTTTTTCTCAATGAAATAGGCTTCCGCGTACGGGCTTAAATCGCTCGGGCACATTTCGTCAATATCTTTTGCTGTTATTCCATGTCCTTTTGTTGCAACAAGCCAATATGGCCGGATATTTTTGCAGTAATATTCCCAGGTTAGTTCTGGGCTCCCGCTTTCTCCTTGGCTCTCTTCGCACTCTCCTCCGCCGCTTTCTGTTCCTTCCGGAACATTCCGGCTAAAAAACCGTTTTCAATCAGCTCGTTCTGGATGGTGCTGTACAGCGTCTGAATATCACTTTCTTTCATTTCAAAGTAGGTGTCCAGCAGGTCAAACGCTTCTGCCATCTTTGCTTCCTTATCCTTCGGATCGTTCATGTTGAATCCAAATTCATCGGAATGGAATTTCTGCAATCCGACAAGCAAAAGTTCCGGCAAAAACAGAAGAATCTCGTCCACAGATTCCATATCACCCTTGCTTTTTTCAAGATTGACCAGTTTCCTGATAATTCCGCTTTTTACTGTAGCGGCATATCCAAAATAGATTTTGTACTCTTTTTCGCCAATTTTGATTTTTGTCATGATTTTCCTTTCCCTCCCACATATAAATGGGAAAGGGCGACCCGAAGGCCGCCCGTTTTACCAGAATTTATTCAGTTCCTCTTCGACCGTATCCGCATTCATGTCAGCCGCCACGGTCCTATTTGCTTTCCGCGACTGACTTTCTATTCCCCCTCCGACGGCTCAACCTTCGTATCGCTTCCAATCATCTCGTCAACGGTCAGGTTGATCTCCATTGTCAGAAGCGAATTCTGGTCCTTTCCGGAAATCGGCAGTTTGGACGGCGGCGCCGCCACAATAAACTCCGCTTTTGTAAATCCAGGGGTAATGGTCTGGAACCACATTCTTTTTCCGCCGGTTAAAGCTGTGTAGTCTTCAATTACCTTTTCCCATTCCGCGATAGTATCATCTGTCTTGTTTACAGTAACTGTAAATGTATCAGATACCGTGTCTCTTCCTGGGATATTTCTTGTCTGCCGATCTTCCAGGGCAGAAGCGTCAATTGCCTCCGTCTCTACCGTAACATCTCCGAGTGCATTAATTCTATGCAGAAGAGTAAACGCAGTCGGCTTTGTTCCTGCTGTGGTCTCTACTCCATAGGAAAAAGTAACTCCAAGAGAAGAAACGCCTGCTGTTTTTGATGCCATTTCTTTTCCTCCAATAAAAAAGAAGCGTTTCCGCTTCTTGTGAATAGTTACAATATGTCGTTTGCTCCAATCACACGCCTAAACCGTGCTGTACTTCTGTATGTGTCGCCAGTATCTCCAAACTCCGGCATTGCCGTAATTTGAAACTTCATTTGTTTAAATTCATCAGCCACAATAGACATAACTCTTTTTGCGTCGCTCTGGCTCGTGTTCGTTGTTATGTCTACCTGGAACGTTTCTCGGACTCCATTTATTGAAATTCCTTCTAAATCAGTCCCAATCTCGGCTCCCGGCAGCTCATGGATATAGACCGTCGGGAACGTTGCTTTTGCTGTTGCTTTGGAAATGTTTGTCAGATATGCGTTCGGATATTTCTCCTTGATTTTTCCTTCAGCCCTCGACTTGATGACAGAAAAAATCTTTGTCTCTAAATCAAAAGCCCATTGGTTATCGCTTGCCATTATCCAAACACCTCCCTGGCAATTTCTTTGTAACGCTGAATTATTTCCAGGCTTGCGCTGTACATGGGCATTGTAGCTTTTACGCCATGCGTATAATGCCATTTGTTATCATTTCCCAGATAATACCAGCCATCTTCAAATGCGTGTATCTGTCCTGGGTATGTTCCAACGCCGAACCCAAGCTCATTTGCTTTTGGATTTTCATTCCCTCTGTTGTAATAAATTCCTGCTCCAAATTCTATTGCCAGCAAAGTGTAAAAAGGTTCCCGACCTTCCGCTTCTACCTTCTTTCCGGTTGCGATCAAAACAGCTTTGCATCCCATATCTGTCGGCTCCCGCTCAATCTTTAATCTTACGGTCCGTCCTAATGGGCTTGCTGTCACCTTTTCTATCGCTGCTTGCTCCCCCGCTTCCGCCAGCTTTTCAGCCAATAGCTTACATTTTCTTATCAGCTCCTGTTTATAATCTTCCAGCTCCCGGATAGCGTTCTTTATGGAATTCTCTGACAATTCCATTGATATTTTTTTCTTTCCCATATTTTTACTTTACCGTTTTCTGAAGCAGATACAGATCCACGGTAAGCCCCTCGTCAGCTACGCCCTTAACCGTGTAATCCGCTGATGTAGGCTCCGGGAAATTGTCTGCGTCAAATTCTACCTCCGACTTCTTCCAGACCAAATCTCCGGCTTTTAACGGCAAATATCCTTTGTCCGTGACAATCTGCACATAGGTGCTTGAATCGTCAATACCGAACTCTTTCACCAATACTTCGCTCAGCTTATTGCTGATATTTGCATAGAACTCTTTTGGATCCGAGTATCCAATTTTTTCATCGGCAATCAGTGGGATTTTGTTCCCGTCACCGTCCACGTAGTACTTGATGTTCCCATCATCGTCTTTTTCGTAAACGGTGACCCGCTGGCCGTGCTGGGAATATTGCATCCGCTGCTTATTGATGTCAAGCATTCTTCATTACCTGCTTATACACCTGGTTAACTCCGGTACTGGCAAGTCCGCTGACAATTCCTACCGCAATAGCCGTCATCACATCTCCAGCCGGAAAATCCGGCATGACATACAGGCCAACAACACCCAGGATTCCACCTGCAGCGCCTACGATTACCGGAATCAGATTATCCTTCACCCGGTCGGACGCCTTTGCGCCAAGGCCAATCAGGTAGCAAATCACAATGATTGCCAGAGATGTTCCAATCTGCATGATATCCATTACTCTTTCCCTCCACTTCTTAAATGTAATTCCTGTATCTCGTTATACATTTTGGTCACCATTCCATTTCCACCCAGAGCATGGTAGGCGTTATACATTTCAACAAAATTGTCAAACGCATATGATGGAATTTCGCCCAACTTGACGTATTTATCGTGATACTCAATCAGCTGCACCCGCAAAAGAAGCATTGTTCCCTTGCTATTTGCATCTCTATCCTTTTTCTGCTGTTGCAGAAGCCAGACGATATAGCCCAGAAAAATAGGAAGGGCTATGATGTATGTCTGTAATAAAAAGTCTTTCATTTATATCTCCTGCATTTTTATTTACGCACTGCCCACCGCCGCCTAAAGTGCGTCCCTGCTATCTTTTTCGTGAGGTCACGAAATTGATAACGCACAATCTTCTATAAAATTTTTACAAACGGGAATACCCCTGCGAAAAGCTTATCACGGTCTTGCCAGTTCCTGCTTACTCCATTCTCTGTATAAGATTCCATGAAAGCTTCTCCGGCCTGCGAATGGTCATACACAGCCAGATTGACGATAACTCCCTCGTATTTCTTCATATCCTCGTCGATCCGTTCCTGCGTATAAATTTCCGGGTACCCTCGCCTGTTTATTACTTCCTGCGTTGCCTGGTCAATCAGTTGCTGGATTCTCGGATTGTCCTCCTTATGGTCAAACACGGTCTTGTCAGCACCTTCCGATTCTTCAATATGAAATTGACCCAGCCGGATTTTCACCTGATCCAAAATCGTATGTGCCATAAAAAATCCTCCTAAAGTTCAAACAGACTGATGAAATATTCTTTCAATGCCGCTCCGGTCATTTCCTCGTAGCCAGATACGTTATTCTCGGCTGCAAGTGCTTTAAGAGCGTCGGTGCTCATTCTGTTGATTTCCGTCTTTGTAAATGGCTTCTCAAAAGGTAAAGAGGCGTGTTCTGCCGCCTCTTCGATCTCTTCTCCCGGAAGATACCATTTCCCTTTGTATTTAACTTTGTAGTCAAATTTCATAGGGTTTTCCTCCTTAGTAGCACTTAATCACATAAGTGCTATCCATTCTCTCATAGGAGGGAAGCACGATCTCGGAAGCAGTAGTCTTTGTGTGAACCGGGTCGCTTGTGGTGGTTACGGCCACTGCAACACCAGTATTCACAATAGATACGTCCGCCTCTCCGCTTCCCATAAGGGTTCTCTCTTCCGGTGTGGTTCCATACCAGGTGTTTCCCAGCGCTCCGTCCGGAATCAGTGTCGCAAATCCGTCCGGATAGAATTTTGCAGCTGTGCCGTCCTCTTTTTTGTACTGCTTAGAGTACACGATGATTCTGATTCCGAGTTCATTGGAAAATACTTCCTTTACCCGGTTGTCGTTCATAAACACAGTCGCCGTGGTGTTCTGTGCCAGAATTGCGGACTTAATCTTTGCATTCTGCTTCAGATAGTCCATAGTCTTTCTGGAAACAATCATAATGGACGGGCGCTCGCCTGTTTCTGCCTCTACTGCATCTAGTGCTGTGGCAATGTCGTCCATCGGGTCTGAATTTGTGGTGTCTGACCACTTGTCGGTGTCAGTTGTCAGGCTCGCAAAGTTATTTGTCTTATATGTGCCGTTCGGGTCGTAGTTGTAGGCATAGGTTACTCCATTTGCTTCAATGGAAATCTTTGGGGAGCCGTCAGCCGGTGCCAGAAGCTGCATAATCATTCTTTCCGGAACAACGTTCGCACCATCAACCAAAGTATTGGCATCATCAAAGATTCTGCTCAGAACCTCCGCTGCGTACGGGTCAGTGCTGTCCTGAACCCGCATAATCTCCTGCTCATCTGCTTCTTTTACCAACATGGACTCTCTAAAGAATGCCATTTCGGTTTCTGTAAGTTTGAATCCCTCACGGCTTCTCAGAGTAGACACAGCATCGAAATTGGACGGTGCCAAGGACACCGGAAGTCCCTTGGACGTCTTGATCCATTTCAGGTCAAGTCCCATTTTCTTTTTTGCCGGGAACAGACCGGCTCCCAGATATGCAATGCGGTTACTTGCCACTTCAGTATTGACAAGCGCAATCGCCTTTGATGTATATGCGTCTCTAATATTCATTTTATCCTCTCTTTCTACCGATAATTCTTACGGTAATTACTCAAACACGATAAGGGGCAGTGCTGTTTTCACGGCTGCCGCAATCGTAATTCCTGCATTTGCGTTCGCATTCGCTTCGTTTACGCAAGCAAAAGCCTTTACGATTGTTCCGTTCGGGTTTGAATCGTATACGTCTGTCAGCAAAATTCCAACAGCAGCCCCGTCGGAAGTTCCAGCATTTACTTTCTTTCCGGTCGCATCAATCGGGTTTCCAGCTTTGCAAACGTGCTCAGTAAAAGCGGAATCATCCAGAGTAATCTCTTCAAAAAGCTCTCCGCCAAGCTTTCTTTTCAGGATTTCTTTCTGCATGGTCACGGTTGACTCTTTAAACTTCATTTTTTCCTCCTTGCTACTTCAAATAGCTTTCTACAATAGATTCAGCCGCTTTATTGGAACCGGATAAGGTCTTTCCAATTGCTTCGGCTGTCTTTTCTGCATCTGTTTTTGTATCTCCGCCTGCACTTCCACCGTTCGGATTTGCCTGATTCCCAGCAATTTCCTTTTCCTTAGCCTGTGCGGCGGCGGTTTCTTTCTCGGACATAATCTTTCCAAGTTCTGTATAATCAAGGCTCCCATCGTCCTTTACGATTTTTTTCGCCTGATCCGCGGTGATTTTGAAATTGGTCATAGCAGATTCCCGCTGATCCCGGATTGCATTGGACTTCTGCATATCAGCAATAGTCTTATTTGCCGCTTCCAGTGCCTTATTCGCTTTTTCGATCTCAGACAGGTTTCCGGCTTCCATTTCGTCCAGCTTCTTCTGAAGCTCGTCTGCTTTTTCAGCCTTTTCCTTGTAGTCAGCCGCCTTGTCTTTTTCCTTCTGGATTTCCCCGTTTACCTTGTTCAGATAGTTAGATACCTGCTCATCTGTCGGTTCTGCGATCCCCAGAGCGATAAGGTTCTGCTTTGCCTGTTCTCTTGTCATTTTGATTACCTCCGATTCACTACGCTTTTTTACGCTGGTTGCTATCAGCCTGTGATTTCTCCTATTTCACGCATAGGTGCAATTTTTATAAAATAAAAGCAACCGCCGAGATTCACTCGGTAGTTGCCTTATTTGTTTGATTTTGAGTATTTAATTTTTCTGCAATTTCTTTCGCCTTGCGTTCCTGTTCTTCCACCTCGTCAATAGTTTTCCATAGATTATCAACGTATGGTTTGGACAGTAGGAATGTCTTTTCTGCGTCCCCCCACAGCCCAACAGTTTTA
>ERZ1034949.854-NODE-854-length-17023-cov-14.345592_pt1 | contig 17023 bp, 24 predicted proteins | sample MGYA00520590_ERZ1034949 | MGnify/ENA primary metagenome ERZ1034949 (study PRJEB33766, sample SAMN09781752) | gut metagenome | biome: gut microbiome | host: Homo sapiens | place: Madagascar | study: EMG produced TPA metagenomics assembly of the PRJNA485056 data...
TGGAAATTATAATAATCTGAAATCAATTTCTTTAATAAAAACAAATTCAAATTATTCTTGCCGTGAGGATGCGTTGATTTATAAAGAGCGCTATATAAAAGCGATACAGAGCATTCCGACAGAATTTTGGCCCGTTGTCAGAAGCGTCTGTATAGAAGATAAAGAGTTAAAAGCAGATAAGAATATTATTAAGCATAGTTTGCTGAGTAAACAAGTTGTATATCATCTGAAAAGCTTGCTGGTGCTGGGATTGGAAAGGCTTGTTAAATTTTATTTTCAAAAAAATGAAAAAAGTTCTTGACATTTGGTTACCTGTGTGATAATAAAATTACTATCATGTAAAATTGTGTTTTGATAAAACTTATATTTTTAGAGATTAAGCTTTTGATTGAAATCAGCTTAATCTCTGTTTTTTTTGGAGAAATATATTGATGCTAAAAGCTATAAAAGACAGGCTTATTATTAAGCCTGATAAACTTAAACATGGCCGGATTATTTTTAATGATATTAAGAATAATATTGTAAATCAAGGTGTTGTGCAAAGTATTGGCGAGGATGTTACATGGGCAAAAGTGGGAGATAAAGTTTTGTTTCATTGTTTTGATGAATTGCCTTTACCGCAGGATGACCTGGTTGTCATACGTGAGAAAAGCCTTTTGGGTAAAATTATAAAATAATAAATTTTTTAATAAAACAGGCCTCGTTATTTTACGGGCCTGTTTTTCTATGGGGAAAAATTATGGAAAAACAAAATAATAGCAAATTATATCAGGAATGGCTTAGCAAAATTAAGTCATCTGAAAAAACTTATGGCGATTATTATGCGTTAGTTGAAGAAATTCGAAAATATTATCGCAATGAGCGCAATCGTAACAAACAAAACATTTTTTGGTCGTCGGTAGAAACGTTGAAACCATTCCTATATTTCAGACAGCCGCAGCCGTTTATCATTAGAGGAAATAAAAAAGCCGACGCTGTTGAAAATACTGCTTGTCAAATTTTGGAAAAAGCTTTGGATTGGGATATGAAGCAATTTGACTTTGATAGTGTCATAAAATATGCGCGCAATGATTTTTTGCTTTCCGGTATGGGTATATTATGGGAACAATATCAATCCAGCTTCAAATATATAGGCAATGTGATTTTAAAAGATAAGGAGCAGGTTACAACTCAATATGTTAATCCTTTGTCTTTTTTGGCCGATATTGATAAAGTAAATGTCTGGGAAGATGTTGAATGGATTGCTCGCAAAACTTTTATGAATGTAAGCGAGATTTATTCTAATTTTAATGAAGATTTGGCAAATTATTTTTGGCAGCATAATTTCACCGACAAAAGCATCTCGGTTTATGAAATTTGGGATAAAAAAACTCGCAAGATATATTATCTCAGTCCGGAATATCCAGATGATTTTTTGCAAATCAATGAAGATACTTTGCATTTGAGCGGATTTTTTCCGTGTCCTAAACCGATTATGGCGACACTTAGCAATGACGGAATTGTTCCGGTGCCGGATTATGTGGAAATTAAAAGTCTGCTGGATGAACTTGATGGCGTAAACAACCGAATGCGCCTGACAATGCAGGCTCTGAAAGTTTCCGGTTGCTATGACAATTCTTTTCCGGAGCTTGCAAATATTTTAGATAAGGATGTTACCCTTATCGCTTTGAACGATTTTGAAAAATTAAAAGACGCCGGAGGTATCAGTGGAATTATAGATTTTGCTCCGATTGAACAATATATCGCAACTTTGCAGGTTTTAGCTGAACGACGGCAGGTGCTGACCGAAGCCGTTTATGAAGTAACTGGTGTCAGCGATATTATGCGCGGTTCGTCAAATTCTCAAGATACTGCAACCGCCGTGGTGAAAAAAACAAATTTTGGTACTTTGCGTAACCAGGACCGCCAAAATGATATGCAGCGTTTTTTGAAAGATTTGCTACGCATAAAAGCAGAGATTATTTGTGAACAGTTTTCTCCCGAAACATTGGCTTCATTTGCTTCCGAAGATGCCGCAAAAAATCCGGAATTGATTGGACAAGCCATCGAATTGCTGAAAACTCAAAAGCTGCGCGATATGGTGATTGATATAGAAACAGACGGCAGTTTTGACATCAATCGGCAAGAAGAAAATATTCTCAAAGTCTTGTCAAACATCAATGAAATGATAAGTCAGGCTTTTGGCATTGTTTCACAGCAGCCGGCGTTGCTGCCTTTGTATAGGCAAATGATTGAAGCTGCGGCGGCAACACTTTCAAATGCTCGGCAATTTGAAAGTGTTTTGGAGGATGCGTTTGATAAAATAAGCCGTGAACTAAATTCTCCGGATATGCCAGTAAAACCTACAGAAGATAAAATGCTTGAATTTCAAAATAAAAAAATGGAATGCGATTTTGCCATTAAAAAAGAACAAAATCAGCTTAAACGCGAAGAACTTGATTTAAAAAAGTTTACTGAGCTTAACAACATAAAATAAAGGAGAAAAAATATGCCTTATGATAGTAACGGATTGTTTACGCGTATGCACAGCTGGGAAGACGACCGTAAAAATGAAATAGATATTGTGTCTGACCGTCATGATGAAGAAGACGATAATTTTGCCGATGGACTGAGTGAATGTCTGCTCAAAGACGGACGGGCTCCGATGCAGGGTGAGCTTAAAATGGGAGGGTTTAAAATTTGCAACATGGGAAAAGGTACGGCAGAAAAAGATGCTGTTAATAAAGAGCAATTGGATGCGGCTGCAAAACAACAAACCGAACTTTTGAATGCGTTATTTTGTGTCGGCGATATAAAAGCGTCATTGCAAAAAAATAATCATGACAAATGGTTTTTGTGCAACGGACAGGCGATAAGTCGCTCGGAATACAGCGATTTGTTTTCTTTAATCGGAACAAGTTTTGGCGCCGGAGATGGTACTTCCACTTTTAATCTTCCTGATTATCGCGGCAAATTTTTGCGCGGTTTAGGCGGAGATTCGGCTTCAGATATGCAAACCACTCAGCCTGAAGGCTTGCCGAATATTACCGGTCAGACACAAGCTCAAGACGGTTATTTGCGCAATCCGGCAGCAAGCGGAGCGTTTCAAGCTTCATTGTCCGGCGGTTCTTCCCGAAGTGGAGACGGCGGAAACAGCGCTGCCTATTTTACATTTGACGCCGGACGCTGTAATGCAATTTATGGCGCCAGCAATCATGTGACGCCGGTTAATCAGGCTGTTAATTATTTTATTAAGGTGAAAAAGGAGTAATAAGCAATGACGGGAAGAATTTTAGCCGGTTCAAACATTGTAGAAGTCCGGCAAGGAGACAGTTTTAATATAAAATTAAAATTTAATGCGAAAAACAAACAAATAGATTTATCCGCGATGACAATTACTATGCAGGTACGGCAAAAAAATGATGATGCTTTGGTTTTTCAAAAACAAGCTGAAAAAGTTGACGAGGCTATAGGTGTTTATCTGCTGAGACTGTCTCCGGCAGAAACTTCTGCTCCGGTGGGTAATTATAAAACCGATATTCAGGTCGTGTTTGCCAACGGAGATACAAACACAATTTTTCCGGCAGATGTGAATAAAGTCGGAATATTTCGCATAACTCCGCAAGTAACAAAGTGAGGTAAATATGAATGAAAATATAGTTTCCGTAAATTGTGTCGAAACTCAAAACATTGAAGTTTATTGGCAGGATGAAGTTGTCTTGAATTTGGATGTTGAGCTTATGTATGTGAAATCAGGTCAGACAGAAATAAAAGAATATACTGACAAGGAAATTCTGCCGGAGCTTAAAAATTATAAAAAACAAGCGCAAAATGCGATGGAAAAGGCAGAAAATTCCGCAAATGCGGCGGCACAGAGTGAAGCAGAGGTTGCGCAAAATTGTATCAAAGTGCGGATTGATACGGAAACTGCCGAAAAAGCAGCTGCCGCGGCCGCTGAAAATGCTGCCGCGGTTTCTGTTGATGCACATATTGTCAAACAGTCAGCCGCCGCAGCGGTTGAAAGTGCGCAAAATGCGGCAGAAAGCGCAAAATCAGCGGCAGAAAGCGCAGAAATTTTTGATGATGAGCGTTTATTACATAGATTTGGTGATGAAATAAAATCCGGCGTATTGGGTGTCAGCGGTTTATCTGTGCAAAATTCGGATAGTGACAGTGCGGTGATTCAAAAAAATCTTCAATTTTCTTTTGCCGATAAAATAGAAACGGCACATAGCCGCAGTTATGTTATGAGTGATAAAAATGACAGAGTTTGCGGACAGATAAAAAATGTGGTAAATCCCGATAAGTCATCGCATTTGCTTTTAAGCGCGAACAGTTATGCGGCAGACGGAACAAAAAACACGGCAGAACTTGGAGTTCATATCACGGCAGACGGACAAACATATGTCACCGTGCCTACGCCGGTTGCCGGCAAACCTACGGAAGCTCTAAATCTTGAATATGCTGATGCTAATTATGCAAAATTGACATCGGTGAATGTGTTTAATGCAAATACTTTTAATAATCGCAGTATATATAAAGGAGATAAATATGCCGTTGGAGAAACTCCGAATGAACATATTTTTACAGGTTTCAGGTCGCTGGATAAAAATGATACAGAATATGGTTCAATTTATACGGATGTAACTCCGGAAGGAGCGATAAAATCATCATTATATGTTTGCAATGCCGACAATAAATGCGGTGATATGGGAGTTTATATTGATAAAAGCGGCAATGTTATGACAACAGCACCGGCCTGTGAATGCATAAATTCTATTGTCACCACTTTATTAAAAGCCTCAGGATGCTGCAAATTTGGTAATCGCCTGTTGTTTCAATGGGGATTGGATGGGGTGGAAAATGGCTCTAAGATTTTGTTTAAGCAGCCGTATGCCGACACATCGTATGTTGTTTTAACACAGGTTACGGCTATAACTGGGAATTTGGCTGGAGCAGTTTCTGTTTTTTGTGACACCATTTTGAAGACGACAACCGGTTTTAGCGTCGCCGTTTCTTCAAATGTTGCGCTTGAATGGGTTGCAATCGGTTATGTTTAGATAAGGAATAAAAAGATGAATGATAGTTATAAAAATCAGCAAGATTGTGACGGGCAGTTTGTTATCGGATTTAGACTTTTTCCTGATAAAGCAGGTGAGTTTAATCAGCTTATATATGAAAAAATGTCGCAATTTTGTAATAAACACGGTTATGATATCAAAGATTGCCGTCCGGATTATTTTGAAATAGCCGAAACAACGGATTTATCGTCTGATGTTTTGGCCGAGGTAGTGCGTTTGTCACGAGATGCCTTTATGAATACGATATTAGCAAAAGCCGATAGATATGAAAAACAATCCGCCGCCGGTTTGCCGACTGCTGACAGTTTAGAAACATATAAAAGGTATTTGCTATATTTGGAATATTTGCGGAAAATTCCTGAAACAGATGAATTTCCCAATATAAAAGTTTTAGATTTTGTAAGCTGGAACGAAAGTGAAAAAACATCTCTCAGTAATATTTCAGAGGTTAAATGATAGACGATTTAAAAACAATCGCGCTGTTTGTGCTGATGGCGATTGCGTCAGCATATGTGCATTATAAAGGTTTTTTTCAGGCTACAATAGATGCCGTTTTGGCGTTTTGCATGGGGTATATTATGTATTTGCTTTTGGATTATGCCGCACTTTCAGGAGCAACAAGAAGCGGTATTTCTTGTGTGGTGATTTTGTTTAGCCGCGCGCTATATGAATGGGGAAATGAATTTATCAAAACAAAATTATCGGCTTTAGTTGCCGGAAAGGCCGGTAAAAATGACTGAGTATGATTTACAGATTTTTGCCCGTACTTTGTTTGGCGAAGCCAGAGGCGAGGGAGATGAAGGGCTGGAGGCGGTGGCTTGTGTTATTTTAAACAGATTTAGGGCAAACAAATGGTTTACCGGATATGAAATGCAAAATGGCAAAAAAATTCCGAATGTGGCTCAAACTTGTTTGAAAAAGGCGCAGTTCAGTTGCTGGAATAAAAATGACGTCAATTACAAGATGCTGTGTCAAAAAACAATTACAGCCTACGGATTTCAAAAATGTCTTCAGGTGGCGCAAAAAGCTTTGTCCGGTAATTTGCAGGATTTTACCAACGGGGCGCTGTTTTATCATACAAAGCAGATAAAACCTAAATGGGCAATTGGTAAAACACCATGTTATATTGCAGGTAATCATTTGTTTTATAATGATATTAAGTAAGGATAAGAATAATGGTCAAAAAAAAATTACAAGCCTATTCTTTTGCCGAAAGTTTGGAAATGTTAAATCGTCTACAGCAAATGGCTGTTGATGAGGGAAATATCAATTTAGCTCTAAAGGCGGAAGAATTAAAATGTAAAATTGCCGCTATGCAAACCGATAAAGAAAGTTCGCAATCGGCGGAAAACTTAACAAAAATTTTGGTGGATTTTATAAATGACAAACAGAATGATAGCAAAAATACCGAAAATATTTGCTCCGCTGATGAAACGTAAGTTCCGTTATAAGCTTTATTATGGTGGGCGAGCCGGCGGAAAATCATATGCTTTTGCCGATAGTTTGCTTTTTTTGGGACGTATGAAAAAATTGCGGATAGCTTGTATGCGTGAAGTGCAAGACAGTATTAAAGATTCGGTGCATAAACTTTTGAGTGATAGGATTAACTTTTATGGCTTAACTGATTATAAAATCAGCGAAACAAAGATTGTAAATCAGCTCAGCGGTACAACTTTTATATTTAAGGGTTTAAGAGAGCAAGATTCCGGCAACATAAAATCACTTGAGGGAATTGATATTGTCTGGCTGGAAGAAGCGCAGAAAATCAGCAAAAAAAGCTGGGAGATTTTGGACCCGACAATTCGTAAAACCGGTTCGGAAATTTGGATTTCTATGAACAGGGAAGAAGAAAACGACCCGGTTTGGCTGGCTGTCGGAGCAAATCCCGATGAGCGGACTTTGGTGGTTAAAGTAAACTATACCGATAATCCGTTTTGTCCGGAAGAAATGCGTTATTTGGCGCAAAAGTGCCAAAAAGAAAGTCCGGAAGATTATGAACATATTTGGCTTGGAGCGCCGGTTGCGGTTGGCAGTCATAAGCTGATTGCGCCTAAATTGGTGCGTCAGGCGTTTGAAACTAAGCTGGAAAATCCGTCTTCTCCGCTGATTATCGGGCTGGATGTGGCGCGTTTCGGCGATGATAAAAGCGTGTTTTGCTTTCGGCGCGGGCGAGTGTGTTTGTTTTTTGAAAGCTATGCACGTTTGGATAATGTGGAAGTGGCAAATCGAGCCACTTTTTTTATCCGCCAATATAAACCGGCGCGGGTGTTTGTTGATGCCGGCGGCGTGGGCGGCGGTGTGGTGGATATTTTGAACGACCGCGGTTTTAAGCGAGTTGTGCGGGCAGTAATGTTTGGAGCAAAGGCGCTGGCTGACGACCGCTATCACAACCGCCGCGCTGAGATGTGGGACGAGCTGCGGATATGGCTGAGCGGCGAGCAAAAAGTGGAATTGCCGAATGATGAAAATTTGGCAAATGAGCTTTGTGCCGTTAACAAAAAATATGACAGCCGCGGACGTTTGCAGTTGGAAGAAAAAGAAGAAATTAAAAAGCGGTTGGGCAAGTCGCCGGATATGGCGGATGCTTTGGCGCTGACTTTTGCCGAGCCGGTTTTTGAGAGGTCAGACGAAGAGTGCGGACGTCTGCCGGGCGACAGCATAGAAAGTATGTTTCGCGCCAATAAATCCACCGATGATAAATGGTAATTTTTTTAGAAAGGATAAAATAAAATGACTTATAGACCAAGAATGGTACGTGAAAACGAGGCTTACGGCTGGGTGCCGGAAGATGAGGCTTATGGCAGAGTTTCTAATGTTCCTACACAGCCGGAACCGGAAGACGAAAACGCTTACAGTGACAATGAACTTGCTCCGGAAAGAAGCTAGGAAGAATATCGTGATGATTTTGGTAAAAAATAACTTGCAATTTGCAAACAGTTGATTGATAATGTTTAATACAACTTATTAGTGCTACAGAGGAATGAAAGAAAGATACTGAGATGGATATGATTAAAATTTTATTTTATGGTATAGTGTTAGCATTATTATCGGTTTCATTTTTCTTTGTACCGCGCAGAATTAAATTTATGTATATAGGTTTTGTTGCAGGATATTTTTTATTTTGTACAAATCAAAATCTTTTTTCTGTAATAAGTGCCGGAAATGAGGTTTTGTGGACTTTAGGGAGTGCAAAATTAAAATAATGACTGAAACTTGGGATTATAAAACAGTTAAATATGTATTTTTGTGCTTTTTGATAATATCATTTGTTTTAGCGGCAGAAAGCTATGTACATTATTTTATTGAGCCTGATACACCTGAAACTGCAGATATTTTAGCAACAATTTTTGTGCATTTAATACCTTGTTTATATATTCCTCTAGTCGGTTTATTTTGTTTATCAAAATGCGTCTGTATAAGTTATTTTTTGTGCGGGGTTGATATTATGTATTTAGTATTTCAGCTGCACTGTTTGCTATATCGCTATCTATGGCCGGATTACGGCGATTGGTGGATATGGAAATATACTATAGAAAAGTTAATTAAGGAATAAAAACATATGAAACGGGTATTTTATTTTGCAGCAGCACTTATCATTTTGGCGGTTATTGGTTTTGCCGGATATTTGTTTTTTGATAAACAAGCCTATTGCTTGGATATTGGAAAAATCTATGACCCGGTGCAAAAAATCTGCCGTGATGATTGTTTGAGTTGGAACAACCAAACCGGATGCGTGCCGATAACAGATGAAAATCGGCAGAAAAAAGCCGCTGGAAAACTATAAAAAAATAATCATTGGCTTTATGAAGCAAAACGCTTTGTTGATATGAAAACAAGGCGTTTTTTTATATCCGAAATTTGGAGAAATATGATGACCTACATCAGTAAGCAATTCGCGGAAGATGTGCTTCTTCCGGACGAATCTGTCGCGTCTTCGGTCGCGGACGTTGACAAGTATTTACGCGCCACGGGCTTAGCTCTGGCCAGCGACTATTCAGCCGAATATTATCAAAATATTCGCAATCAACAAGAAAGAGAACGGCAGCAGTCTTTGTTTGCCGATTTTCTTTATAACTACAAAAGGATGATATGGAAATGAATGATTTAAGAAAAGAAATTGAACGTCAGTTCAAAGCATTCGGCTTATCTGAACCGAATGTTGATGCAGACGCCGAAATTAAGGCTGAAGCAAATAATGAAGCGGAAAAAGTGCTGATTGCCGCTCCTGCCGATTTTGAACCTGAATATGCGGCTGCGTTCAGCGAACTTTCTCCCAAATGGCAGAAATATTTAAACAAGCGTGAAGAAAAAATAAAAGCTGAACGTAAGGAATTATCGGCAAAACTGGAGATTATAAATTGGCTTAAAGGTTTTGATGATGTTTTACAAAAACGCTGTGGCGAAGAAGGTATTCATAGTTTGCAGGAATGGCTTAGCGGTTTAATTTTTATAGATGAGCAAATTCACAGCCGTCCGGCGGAAACCTTAAACGCCATAGCTAAAGTATTTAATGTTAAAGCTCAATTTACTGAAACTCCTCAAACAGAAATAACAAATAGGATTTTAGAAAGACTATCAGAACTGGATGCCGGTTTTCATAGTCTTAGAGATTATTTGCAGCAACGTCAAAGCGCTGATTTTAACAGTCAATTACAAACATTCGGCGCTCAAAAAGATGAAAACGGACGTCGTTTGTATCCGTATTTTGAAACTGTTTACAATCAAATGCGTAATTTGCTGCAAAGCGGACTGGCTGCCGGTTTTGAAGATGCCTATAAACAGGCGGTTTGGCTCAATGCCGATGTCCGTAAAGAGTTGATTGCCAAACAAATCAACTCAGAAGCCGAAGATGCGCAAAAGGCGCAGAAAGCGGCGTTTTCTCCGAAAGGAAAAGCAAAAGCACCGAACAGACCTCTGACTTTAAGGGAAGAGATTGAAAAAAACATGGCTGCTTTTATGGATTAACTTAAATTTTAAAAGGATAAAAAAATGACAAATAAAAACTACAACGAAGTGTTTACCGTAACATTGGCAAATCGTTCAAAAGAAATGGCGGATAACATTTCTAAAAACAACGCGTTGTTGGCGCGCCTCAGAGATAAAGGAAAAATGCGTCCGTTAAGTGGCGGTTCCAAAATTTTGGAGGAATTGGAATACGGCGAGGGAGATATGGTGTGGTATTCCGGATATGACACTATCAATTACACCCCGAAACAATTGTTTACGGCTGCGGAATACGCATTGAAATTATGCGCTGTTCCCGTTGCTATTTCAGGCGAAGAATTGCTGATGAACAGCGGTCCGGAACAAATTATGGATTTGTTTGAAAAACGTATTTCCAATGCGGAAAAAACTTTAAAAAATCAGATGGCTGCGGCATTGTTCAGCGACGGCACTGGTTCTTCCGGCAAAGAAATCGGCGGTTTGGCGTTGTTGGTTGCTGATGACCCGACATCAGGCACCGTTGGCGGTATAGACCGCTCGTCGGCCGGAAATGAATTTTGGCGTAATCAATCTGTCAGCGCTGATGTTGACGCTTCAAACATTCGTCAGGTAATGAATACGTTATATCACAAATGTTGTCGCAACGCGGATAAACCGGATTTGGTTGTTTGCAATGACGCTTTGTACGCAATGTTTGACGAATCATTATCGGCTTTACAGCGTTTTTCAGACCCTAAAATGGCCGATGCCGGTTTTATAAGTCTAAAATTTAAGGGAGCCGATGTGATTTTTGATGGAGGTCAAGGCGGTCATTGTCCTGAGAATCATATGTATTTTTTGAATACTAACTATATTTATCTTCGCACACATAGAGACCGTAACATGAAAATTATCGGTGGTGACAGATTAGCTGTAAATCAAGATGCTTTATACCGCATAATCGGTTGGGCCGGTAATATGACTATGTCTAATGCCGCGGTTCAAGGTGTGTTGATTAACACTAAAGAATAATTATCCAATAAAGAAAAGGAGTGAATAAAATCACTCCTTTTCAATTTGTTATATAAATTTTTTAAAGTAAAAAAGGAAAAAACTATGGATATGGAATATGCCCTGATTCAGCAAATTATGAATCAGGGGGAAAGTGAAAAAAATGTGGCTGCGAGATTTTATGATAAAGCAGTCAAAACAAACGAAGTTGCTGAAAATGGAATGCCTGTTTTCAAAAATGTGACTTATGTTGAAATTCGCCTGAAAGATAATAATACCGAAGTGTTTAATCAACCGGCCACAGCCGAAAAAATCAGACGTTTTCCCAAAGAATATGCCTTATATCAGCTTTCTAAAAAACAGATTGAAAAAGGTACGCCGCTGGAACAATTTGCATTTCTGACAGCGGCTGAAATAGCTACTTGCAAAAGTCGTGGCGTGTTTACGGTTGAAACTTTGGCGGAGCTTGACTTTGACAAAGTGCAGAGTTTGGGGCTGCAAAATGAACACGTTTTAGCACAAATGTTTTTAGAAAAATCAAATAATAACAAAGCATTGAATGATTTTGTTGAAAAAGAACTTGAATATGAGCGAGAGATAGAAGCTTTGCGCGAACAGCTAGCTGTTGTCCAACGTGCCTTGAACAATGAACGCAAAAAAAATCTATTTGAAAAAGGAGAAAAGCTGTGAAGACAATTTTGGAAATATGCCGCGAGGTTGCAGATTTGGCCGCAACCAAATGCCCCGATAATTTGTTTGATGCCAACAGTCAACAGGAAAGTATTTTTCTGAGTGTGGCTAAGTCGGCGCTGGACAGCCTGTTGCGTTATGGCGATTGGCAGGAGCTGACTAAAGAAGGGTGTTTGCGTACGGTTGAAGGACGCACTCAATATCCAATATCCGAATTTTTGCCGGATTTTTATTGTTTGCTGAATAATACGATTTTTATAAAAGACAGTAAAGAACGGATTATCGGCGCGATTACACCGGAACAATGGATGAGAGAAAAGTACTTTTATAGTTCGGGAAATGAGTTGAAATTTAAAATTCAGAACGGGCGTTTTGTGTTTTTGACGCCGCCGCCAGGAGGAATGCGTATTGTTTTTCAATATCGTTCCAATGGAGTGGCGTGGGATTTTGATACTTTTGAGGAGAAAAGTTCCCTGACTTCAAACACGGATGTTCCGGTTTTTGACGAATATTTGGTTAAGCTGAATATCTTGTGGCGTTGGCTTAAACGCAGCGGTTTGGATTATGGAGAAGAATATGATGAATTTCAGCGTGAATTAAAAAAACGCTTTGGTTCTGAACATTCGTCCTCTGATATAAATTTAGCAAAAAGTGCGGAATGCGCAGAATTGGGAGGAGTAATAATCAATGAGGTTAAAATCGGTAATACGGGGCAATAAATCGGTAAGTTATACGCTGCCGGCTCCGATTAAGGGACTGAATGTCCGCGATGCTTTGTCGGATATGAACGCTGACTATGCCATTGTTATGGATAATTATATGCCGACAGATACAAAGGTTGCATTGCGTAAAGGCTATGTTGAATATGTAAAATTGCCTGAAAAAGTATGTACTTTATCTGAATATAAATCAGGGGATAATGGTCGTTTCTTGGCTGTTTCCGGCGGCAAAGTATATAACATCAGTTCGCAGAAAAATATTTATGCTTATGAAAATATAAAATTTTCCAACAGTTATTGCCGTACGCAGCAATATAAAAATTATTTGTATTTTGTAAATGGCCGTGACACGCCCAAAGTCTATTGGCAGGACGGCGATAAAAACGAACATTTTGAAGATTGGGGGTTTAGTACTGAAAATCTTAATGCTGCTCGCATAGCCGGTGTCGGCCTTTCTAAACAACGTTTGTGGTTTATTGAAGGAGGAACGCTTAAAGTTTGGTATCCGGAAACAGCCGGAAACATAGCCGGAAAATTGAATTGTTTTGATTTTTCGCAGGTTGCCCGTTTTGGCGGAGAAATTGTGGCGATTGCCAATTGGACTCAGGATGGTGGACAAGGAATAGATGATTTGACCGTATTTATCACATCGGAGGGAGAAGCATTGGTCTATACCGGTTCGGATATTAACAACGCCGACAAATGGCTGCTGCGAGGTTCATATAAAATCAGCCGTCCGATAGGATATAACTGTTTGGTGCCGTATCAGGGGGATGTGGTAATAATTTCTGAAGACGGATATATTCCGTTATCCAAAGCGCTGCCTTTAGAGCAGGCAAATGCATCGCAGATAGCTTTCAGCGATGCCATACGTGGTCTGGTTTTGTCGCGTACTTCCCGCAACTTAAAAAGTTATGGCTGGCAAGGAATAATTTATAGCCGAGGCGGCTACGGTTTGTTCAATGTGCCTGTTTCCAACCAATATGAGCAGCATGTGATTAACGTGAATACGGGGGCATGGTGCCGCTTTACGGGGATTCGCGCGCATTGTTGGGGAATGTATGGCCAACGATTGTATTTTGGCTCAGATAAAGGAGTTTTTAGGTTTGATGAAGGTTATTCCGATAACGGAATGGAAATCAGCGGTTGTGTTGAACAGGCTTATAACAATTTGGGAAGCAACAGTATTAAAAAAATTCAACTATTGAATCCGCGTACAAAATCAAGTTCCGGTTATTCGTTGGTTATTTATACCAACATGGATATGGAGACGCGCAATATTGGCTATAAAGAAAACCTGTCAGTTTCAGGTTTGCATAAATGGAACAAAACAAAATGGTCTGTTTCATCTAATCCGTCAGGTATAAAATGGGGTGCCGCTGAAAGCACTTCTATTCGCAGTCAATGGATAGCAAATTCTGCTACAGGATATAAAGCCAGTATTGTGTTTAAGACCAAGACAAAAGGAAATTTGATAGAGTGGTATGAAACCGGAATCCGCTATGAAATAGGAAATGGTGTGCTATGATTGATGAATATGAGATTTTGCCGGACAAAAATGACCTTATTACAAATTGGGTATGCAAAGGTTTAGGTTGCGGCAAAGAATGGCTGGACAATCATCTTACTTTTGGTTTTGCCAGATGCGGAAAAATGATTGGAGGCTTGATTTTTCATAGCTACCGCCAGAATACAGAAGTTTGGTGGACTGTTTTCACCACGGACAAGCGTTGGTGCAACCGCCGAATGCTAAAGACAATGTTTAGCATTGCGTTTAACGGCTTAAATTGCCGCCGGATATCTTTATTGGTCAGCAAAAGCAATGCTGCCAGCTATAATTTTGTTAAAAAACTCGGATTTCAGCAAGAAGGAATGTTTAGGGCATATCGTGAAAACGGTGAAGACTGCTACATTTTCGGTATGCTGAAAGAAGAATGTAAATGGATAAAAGAAAAGGAGAAAATAAATGAGTAAATCAATAGGAAAAGTTTTTGCAAGTTCTTCAACCGATAAATACGGTTATGAAAAGAACTATCTGAATTATCTGGGTAATTATGATACCTCAAACTATGACAACACCTTAAAGAATATGACAGGGCAGGCGCTCAGTATGAGTCAGAATCTGGGTAATATGCCGGAATATCAATTTTCGGTAAATGGCTCGGACGAGGCTCGCCAGAGAGCGGAAAACGCTGTGTATCAGTCGGCTATTGACAAGCTTACGCCGCAATATCAGCAGCTACAGGCGGATTTAGAGACTGGTTTAGCTAACAAAGGCATTGGCGTGGGCAGCGAGGCTTATCAGCGCGCGATGAACGACCTGCAGCAAAAGCAGAATGAGGCGCTGAAGCAGGCGGCTTATCAAAGTATTGCGGCGGGGCAGGGTGTCTATAGCCAAAGTTTGAGCGACAATATTAACAGTGCGAATTTCAATAATAATTCGCAGCTGAATTATATTCAGCAAATTAAAGCGCTGCTTGACGGTTCGGTTTCCGGCTATCAGAATCAGGCGAACTTATACGGCACGAATAAGGATATTGAAAAGCGTCTGACATCGGCGCGTCAAAGCGGCTGGGATAATATGTCTAAAACCGCGCAGACAATAGCCGGAGCTTTTTCCAGCGGCGGCGCAAGTTAAGCCGCTCTGCAGACCGCAGAAAAAGCCAAAAAATAAAATTAGTTTGCTTGCATTTGTAATTATTTTGTTTTACCACTTAAATATTATTTAATTTAACTGCATCGGGAGAATGATAAATGGAAATAAAAGGTAAAGGACTGTGTGTGCTTGCCGGATTATATTTTACAGCAGACTATCTGATTACGGAGCCGGGACGTTGGATTGAATCTTTAGCGGCTCCTATTGAGACTATAACAGACGTTATGTTTTGGGCTTTTGTCGTTCTCCTGATTGTCGGTTTGTCACACAAAGAGAGATTTGGTTTTTTGCAGAGCTTTATCACAAAGTTTCCTAAGTTTTCCGTATATATGCATTACATTGGCTGTGTTTCTTTGATTTTGTATATAGTAAGCGCGGCGGTTGTGCCGGTTCTCTTGTCAGAAAGCGTCGGTTCGCAGTTAAAAGAATATTTAGCCTGGGGATTGGTTGCTTTGAGCTACGGCGGTGAGCTGCTTGCTTTGATTATCGCAACGCGTAAAGTATTTTTCCAGCCGAAAATTTCTGAAAATAAGTAAAAAAACAAAAATATAAAAGGCAGAGGGCAAAGGCTCTCTGTTTTTTTTATATTTTAAAACTACAAAAATTTGTTTGACATTACTTGTTAAATTTTTTAGCTTTAAATTGCAGCGGTTGATTACCGATGTGAGGTTTAGAACCCTCTAATGGATAACTGGTTTTTCCAGATGAGAAAAACTACCTTGTTGCCTGATAGCAGGAAGGTAGCTAATAAGGCGTAGGAGCTTGCTCTTACGCCGAATACACTACACTATTTCCATTATAGGTTCTAACTTCCTGCTGCCTCTCATCAAGGCGGCTTTTTTTGTAAGGACTTGCCACTTTTAATGGAGAAAGTTATGGTAATAAAATCAGAAAAAAACACCTGCGATAAACTTGTTTCAGTAATTATCCCGATATATAATGTGGAAAAATATCTGCCGGAATGTCTGGACAGCTTGCTGGCGCAGACTTATCCGCATTGGCAAGCGATTTGCGTGAATGACGGCTCTAAGGATAATTCTTTGCAAATTTTGCAGCAATATGCCGCCAAAGACAAGCGGTTTAGTATAATAAACCAAGCTAATCAAGGCTTGAGCATGGCTCGCAACAACGGTTTGAAACAGGCAAAAGGCGAATATGTTTATTTTCTGGATTCTGATGACTGCCTGCATCCGCAATGTTTGGAAGCAGCATACAGCTGTGCTGAAAAATATCAGGCAGAATTAGTTTGTTTTAACTTTATGAAAAATAAAACCGGTCATAATATTATTCCGCAAAAGTATAATTTATCTAAAATTAAGATTAAAGTTACAGATACTCCGCTGTTTTTTCAGAGCAGACATGGTAAATATAGGATTTCTTTTAATGTGTGGACCAAGCTTTATAAGCGTGAGCTTTTGAATGGTTTGGAATTTATACCGAAAATTCATTTTGAAGATTATCCGCACACTTATGCGGTTTTGGCTCGCAAGCCCAGAACGGCTATTTTGGATGCTAAACTTTATTTTTATACTATAAATCCTCAGTCTATATCCAAACAAAAATCAACGCCGCAAACTATAAGCGACTATACTGTCGGAACTTTTTTTGTTTGCAATCTTTATCAGAAATGCACAAATGCTAAAGAATTACAATTTATTAAAAACAAATTCATTCCGGTAATTTTGGCTGAACAATTAAAAAGATGTTCCGAAACCACGCAAAATACCAAAGAAACTATATGGAAACTTTTTGCCGAAGAATTAACAGAATTAAATCATAAAGGTTTTCTGGGCTTGCGCGGACATAAACTTAAAAACTATTTTACTTATAAAAAACTAATCAAAGAGTATGGCAAATAACGTCAAAATAGTGTTCAGGCTTTTTTCGTTTATATCTTGTGACAAATTGTTTACTTTTGAAAAATATTGGCTAAAATATGCTCAAAAAATCAAAGGATAAACATG